>Ga0181536_10000821_pt1 | contig 37286 bp, 34 predicted proteins | sample PEATcosm2014_Bin_41_FD_121105 | JGI IMG/M metagenome (GOLD analysis project Ga0181536, IMG submission 121105) | Peatland microbial communities from MTU Mesocosm Facility, Houghton, MI, USA - PEATcosm2014_Bin17_60_metaG | ecosystem: Environmental > Terrestrial > Soil > Wetlands > Peat | place...
CCGTGTCGGTTGACTCATTGTTTTATCCATTCCGCTCACGGTAACACCCACTTCTGGCGCAACGTATCCTTTCCCCCCTTTTTAAACCCCCTCTCCGGTAACAAAACTTTTGGCGCAATTCGCAATGTATTGTGCCGGCCTGATTCGGATTGTGGCACAACTTTTTATTTGAAAGCGACCTCCGGTTGCCTCATGTTTTGCCATGCCTATCCACCGACTTTATTCGCGGCTCGGCCTCCTCCTGGGGCTGGGCTTGCTCCTGCCGGCAGCCTTGACCGCCCAGGACAGGGTGCCTTTTAGTGACACTCTCGCCAGTCCAAACGGCGACATCAAAATATACCCCATCAATCACGCCACGTTGGCCCTGGTCTGGCAGGGCAAGACGGTGTATGTTGACCCGGTCGGCGGCGCCCAGCCTTTCAAAGGTTTGCCGGCACCGGATTTGATCCTCATCACCCATATCCACGGCGATCATTTCAGCGTCCCAACTCTCAACGCGGTGGGAGGCGACAAGGCCAAACTGGTGGCGCCCCCTTCGGTAGTCGCGCAACTCCCACCCAACCTGGCCAATCGCGCCACGATCATGACCAATGGCCAGAGCCAGGAATTCCTGGGCCTCGGCGTGGAGGCCGTGCCGGCTTACAATCTCACCCCGGCCCGCTTGAGCTTTCATCCCAAAGGCCGCGACAACGGCTATGTGCTCACCATGGGCGGCAAACGATTCTATTTGAGCGGCGACACCGAGGACATCCCCGAAATGCTGGCCCTCAAGAACATTGATGTCGCCTTTGTCTGCATGAATGGCCCCACCATGGACGTGGATCAGGCCGCCCGCGCGGTCAAGGCCTTCAAGCCCAGGATTGTTTACCCCTACCACTATCGCGGTTCGGACCTGGAGAAATTCAAGACGCTGGTCGGCGCCGATCAAGGCGTCGAAGTGCGGATCAGGGATTGGTACGCCGCCCGATAAGTCTCGCCTGTTTTAATATGCTCAACTGCTGAGAATGGATTCTTTCCCGCGCGGCTTTGCGCTGGATTATTTCACTGATGGCATTTATGACCGCCAACACCATTGAAATCGTTTCATTGCCGCGCGACGCGCGCAATGTGCTGCGGTTCCTCAAGGTCAGCTATGACATTTACCGCCATGACCCCTATTGGGTGGCGCCGCTGTTGACCGACCTCAAGAAGGTTTTCAGTGACCGGAATCCTCTCTTTGGCCACGCAGAAATGGCCTTGTGGGTGGCCACGCGCAACGGGCAGGACCTGGGGCGCATCGCCGGTATTCTCGACCAGGAACACAATCGGACGCACAAGGACAGCGCTGCGTTCTTCGGCTTTTTCGAGTGTGTGGACGACCCGGAAGTAAGCCGGCGTCTGTTTCAAGAGGTGATGAATTGGGCCTGGAAGAAGGGGGGCAAGCGCCTTCTCGGGCCGATGAATCCCACGACCAACGACGACTGCGGCTTGTTGGTCGAGGGTTTCGACTCCATGCCGGCCTTTATGATGCCCTACAATCCCCGTTACTACGCGGACCTTGTCGCCGCGGAGGGGTTTCTCAAGGCAAAGGACCTGCTGGCGTTCCATCTGGATTTCGCCAAGTGCCCGCTCGACCGCCTGGCGCGCCTTGCGGAGAAGACCCGGCAGCGGCACCCGGAACTGATATTCGCCCCCATCCGCAAAGCCACACTGGCGCGCGACCTGGCAAAGGTCAAAGAGGTCTATAATGCCGCCTGGCAGGATAACTGGGGTTTTGTGCCCATGACCGACTCGGAGATTGATTTCATGGCAAGCCGGCTCAAGCCCCTCTTGGTGGAAGGCTTGATCTGGGTGGCCGAGACGACGACCGAGCCGCTCGGCTTCATGCTGGCGTTGCCGGATTACAACCCTGCGCTCCAGCCGCTGCGCGGACGCCTGTTGACGCCCAAGCTGCTCGGGTTCCTCCCTTACCTGCTCGGTTGGAAGTGCCCGCCGCGTTGCCGCGTTCTCACGCTCGGCGTCAAAGAGAAGTATCGCAACCGCGGCCTCGAAGCCGTGATGCTGACTGAAGGTTTCAAAACCGGTTTCAAAGTCGGTTTCAGAGATGCCGAGGCCTCATGGATTCTCGAGGACAACACGATGATGCGCCGCCTGCTCGAAACTTTCGGCGGGAAAGTGTACAAGACTTACCGGCTGTATGAAGGGGAGGTCCGAAGACCACCACAGGCAGATTGAACCACTTCGGCCCGCAAGACCGGCGGCTACGAAGATTCTGATTCGCGCAAAGGTGGTTCCGGCTCGGGCGCGTTTCTAAATTTGAAGTAAAGCCGGTTGCCCAGGGGAATCAGCACCGCCGCCGTCACGCCTCCGGCCACGACATCCACGACGTAATGATAGCGGCAGTAAACCGTGGCGACGCACAGCAAAACCACTGCCACAAGGTGCGGCCAGCGAATTGAGCGCAGATACCGGAAAGAGAAACAGACCGTCCCAATGGCCACCGCCACGTGGCTGCTGGGAAACGCGGCGCCGGGTCTCTCGAACTTATGATAAATCCACGCCATGAGCCGGCAAAAGGGGCCTGCCTGGACTGCGGCCGGAAAAGCCGGCGCCACCAGGGGCTGAACGTCCGCCGGTAACGGGCAGCTCGCGAACTCGCGGAAAAAAATGCGCGGCCCCTGGACCGGCAGGAAAATGTAAATGAGGCAGCAAACGTAAAACAGCAACGAAATGACCGAGAGGTAGTGCAAAAACTGCTCGCGATTCCGGTAAAACAATGCCAGTCCAATGCCCCCCACCATTACATAGTAGGAGAAATAAGCCGCGTAGAAAAGTTCGCTCGCTGCCGGGCAAGGCAACCAATCCATCAGAGCCAGGCTGGGTTGAAGACCGAAGATTCGCCCCTCCAGCCGGATGAAGAACGGGTCGAGGAAACCGGCCGCGAGCACATGGTTCAACTCGCCGGTCTCACGGTAGAAGCCCGCGTAGAGCAGCATCGGGTAGAAATCCCGCAGCAGGTCGAGCACGCGGTTGGACGGGCGGCTTGCGTGAAGGCGGATAAGCCCGTCAACCAGCGCGATGCCGATAACGTGGGCCGCCAGTAGCCGCGGCCAAAACGGGATCAAGCGTCCATGCCAACAGAGTACGATCAATCCCACCAACGCCATATAACCCTGCGTCGCATAGTCAATGAAAGTGTAATGCCCGAACAGCGAACGCGCCTCCGGCCGCGAATGTGGAGCCGGGCTGCCGGGCTGCTCGCATTCGGATTTCTGTTGGCGCTCTTCCTCAGTCATTCGGCATTCGCCTCACAGCCATCCTTGCTGGCGATACCATGCCAGGGTTGTGGGGATTCCACTTTTTAGCGTGTTGGCACATACGAAACCCGCTTCCTGACGCAGCCGGCCCGGGTCGCACACCCAGCCCGGCGCGCGGAGTTCGGCCCACTTCTGCCGGCTTAGCATGCTGGGTTTGCCGGTCAGTCGCGAAACGGCCTCCTGCAAACAACACACCACCCACAACGCCGCGACCGGCAACGGAACCGGCAACGTCCACGCCTTCATTTGCGCCGCAATTTCGCCGGCCAATGCGGGCGCGCTCGTCACTTCAGGCGAAGCGACGTAAAACGTTTTTCCGGGGACCGCTGGATGCGTCAGGCAGGTTACGACCGCTTCAGCCAGATCTTTCACGAAAACAAGACTCAGGGCCAGCCGCCCACTTCCAATCCGCGGCAGAACATGTGCTTTTACCGCTTTGAACAGCGGCAGGAACGCGGTGTCGCGCGGCCCATACACAGCGGGTGGCCGCAGTATCACATGCTCCGCCTCACAGGCGCCTCGCACCTCCTGCTCGCCGGCCAATTTGCTCTTGCCGTATTCCGAGACCGGCTTCGGCGGATCGTTCTCGCGCGCGGGCTTGTCGGGTGTCCCCGGCCCGCCGGCCGCCAGGCTGGAAATGTGAACCAGCCGTTGAATCCGCCCCTGCTGCTGATTGACCGCCTCCACGACATGCCGCGTCCCCACATGATTGACCTCGTGGAATTCCGACACGCGCAACGCCTTGGTGCAACCGGCGCAATGGATTACATGGGTGATATCCCACATGGCGGCGCCAAGTCTTTGTGCATCGTCCAGGGAGCCGCTTCGCGCCTCCAAGTCCGGCAGGTGTGCTTGGATGAATCGCTTGCTGCCCGCGGGGCGGAGCAACACGGCCGTCGTGATGCCGCGCGCGCGAAGTGTGTCCAGGACGTGGCTGCCGACGAACCCGTTGGCTCCTGTCAGGAGAACCTTCATAAACTGGCCTGGAAACTTCCTGTCGCGCTTGCCCGGAATCGGATTCCGCGGAATAACTTAACCGGGTTCACAGCAAACCAAGCTCCCGGCCCACCACGCCGAACTTGTCCAACGCGAAATCAATTTGGCTGTCGGTATGCGTGGCCATGAGGCTGACGCGCAGCAGTTCCTGGCCGGGGGGCACTCCCGGCGACACCACCGGGTTGACGAACACCCCTTCTTCCTCTAGCCGCTTGGAGAAATTGAATGCCATCATCATGTCGCGGCAATACACCGGAAGGATCGGCGTTTCGGAAGCCCCCAGGTCAAACCCCTGCGATATCAGCCCTTGCTTCAGGCGCCGCGCGTTATGCCAGAGCTGCGCGATTCGTTCAGGCTCCGACCGCATGATTTCCAACGCGGCCATCACTGCGGCCGCGTTGGCGGGGCTTATGCTGGCGCTGAAGATCAGCGGCCGGGAGTTGTGTTTCAGATAATCAATCGTCTGCGCATCCGACGCGATAAAACCCCCAAGGCTCGCCAGCGATTTGCTGAAGGTGCCCATGATTAGCTGCACCTGGTCGGTCAGTCCAAAATGACTCGCCGTCCCCGCGCCCCCCTTCCCGAGCACGCCGATGGAGTGGGCGTCGTCCACCATCACGGCGCTGCCATAACGAGCGGCCAGACGGCACAGTTCCGGCAGTTGGATCACGTCGCCCTCCATGCTGAACACGCCGTCCACCACGATGAGTTTGCCCGCTCCTGAATCAATTTGCTGAAGGCGGCTTTCCAGCGCGGCCATGTCTTTGTGCGCGAACCGCACCAGGTTGCCCAGAGAGAGTTGACAACCTTCGACGATGCTGGCGTGATCGCTCTTGTCGGCCAAAACGTAATCGCCTTTCCCCACCAGTGTGCTGATGACCCCGAGATTGACTTGGAAGCCGGTGCTGTAGAGCAACACCGCCTCCTTGCCCACCAGCCGCCCCAGGGCTTGTTCCAACTCCAGGTGCAGGTCCAGCGTCCCGTTCAAGAAGCGCGAACCGGCGCAACCCGTGCCGTATTTCTGGATCGCGGCTTTGGCGGCTTCCTTGACTTTTGGATGATTGGTCAGGCCCAGATAGCTGTTGGAGCCGAGCATCAGAACCTTCCTGCCGTTGATGATGATTTCGCTGCCCTGCGCCGACGAAATGGTGCGGAAGTAGGGGTACAAACCCAGGGCGCGAACTTGGTCGGCGCTCCTGTAATTCCTGACTTTGTTGAACAGGGCAAGCGGCGGGGAGCCGCTTCCCACTCTCAGGGGCTGCTTTTGCTCTCGGTTACTAACCACATTCGCGCGAACTGGTTGCGACGGCAAGCACGTCACAAGTTCCCGGCTTCTTCCGTGTTTTGGCGTTGGCATCTTTTCGTGGCCAAACAAAGTGCGAAATCGGCGGCCCGAATCCAAGTCAAAATTAAAGTTGCTTTCGCAATCGAGGGTGGTCATCCGGGGGGGCCTCCGATTTCCAGGCAATAATTTCCGGCTCCTTGCGAGGCACAGCAGGGGTTTCCCCCGCGGGCACACCCACAAGGATCGGCGCAATGAGCGTCATTTCCGCGGGGATTTTTAATTCCGCCTTCCACTCCGGCGTGTTCAGCGCCGAAACCGCAAAGCCGATGACGCAGGTGCCAAGCCCTTGGGCGCAGGCGGCCAGCATCAGGTTCTCCGCTGCCAGCCAGCAATCCGCCACGACAAACGGCCCCTGGAATTTGCTGCAAATCACGATCAGCGTGCCGGCGTTGTAAAAAACATGGAAATCCGGTTTGTTCACCAGTTCAAGCGAATGCTTTGCGTGCTGGGAGTCGGAACCTTGCGCCTCCCTGCGCACCCTTTCCTTGGCGCTGTCCGACAGCCGGTTCAGCAGGTTCTTATCCTGAATGACGGCAAAGGACCATGGCTCCTCATGCATCGCGGTGGGGGCGTGGACGGCGGCATCGAGCAATGCGCGGATGACGGCCTGGCCGATGGTCCCGGGCGCGTAGTCGCGCACGGAGCGGCGATGATAGATGGCATCCATGGCGCTGACGGCGGCCAGGAGTTTGGCGGGCTTCGGGGGTTTAGTCATAGTTTTCTTCTTTCGTTTCTTAGCTTACCGGCTCTTCGCGTTTTGGACAGAATTCATTTGCGTTCTTTTCACTCAAAGCCCCAGTCCCCGGGAGCTCTTGCGAAAGTGGTGGCCGTAGATGGAAAGGGTGACGGCCAGCGCGAACAGAGTGGGGCGGCGGAAGGTTGTCCAGAGCAGCAAACCCCAGTAGTGGATGCGTTCGCGGCCAAAAACGCCCAGACGGAGATTGGCGTAAGAGAATGCCATGAAGGAACGCCAGTTCACCCGGCTGGAGATTTTCGGACGCTGATACTCGCGCAGGAAGGTGCGGACCCGCCGGTAATAGGGTCCCGGCGCATACAGGCATCCCAGGAGGCTCTTGTAACCTTCGCGCAGCGTCTCTCGTTTCATCCGCGGGATGAAGTTGGTGGTCCCATCCAGGTTGTTCCCGGTGGTCTGGCCGAGGAGACGACCCTCCAGGTTGAGCCGCTGGTAAAGCTTGGTGCCGGGTATGGCTTGCAACAGGCCGACCATCGCCGTGACGATCCCGCTCTGCTGGATGAAGTCGAACTGACGCGCAAAGATCGCGGGCGTGTCACTGTCGAATCCAACGATGAACCCCCCCTGCACCTCCAACCCCGCCCGCTGGATGCGCTTGACGTCGGCGACTAGGTCGCGTTTCTGGTTCTGGCGCTTGTTGCACTCGGCTAGGCCCGCTTCCTCCGGCGTCTCGATGCCGACAAACACCTAGTTGAATCCCGCTTCGACCATCAATCTCATCAACTCCGCGTCGTCAGCCAGATTGATGGACGCCTCGGTGAAAAGCGGAGTGCCGCGCCCCCCTTGCTGCCACCGGATCAGCGCCGGCAGCAATTCTTCCTTGAGCACGCGTTTGTTGCCGATGAAATTGTCGTCCACAAAAAAAACCGCCCCTCGCCAGCCAGCCTGGCGAAGACCGTCCAATTCCGCGATCATTTGCGCTGTCGTCTTGAGGCGCGGCCGATGTCCGAACATTGCGGTGATGTTGCAGAACTCGCAGTCAAACGGGCAGCCGCGGGAAAACTGCACGCTCATCGTGGCGTAATGCCGCATGTCCGCCAACTCCCACAGCGGCGGCGGCGTCTGCCGGATATCGGGAAGCTCCGGCGAGGCATACATGCGCCGCGCGGCGCCGCGCTCGAAATCACGCAAAAACCCCGGCAAGGTCACCTCCGCCTCATTCAGCACGAAGTGGTTGACTTCGGGGAACTGTTCGTGGCCCAAGGTGAACAGCGGTCCGCCCGCGACCACGGTCTTGCCCGCCGCCCGGCAGCGCGCGATCAGTTCATGCGCCGAGTCCTGTTGGGCGATCATCCCGCTGATAAACACCACGTCCGCCCAGTCCAAGTCGCTCTGGCGCAGTTTCCGCACGTTCACATCCACAAGGCGCTTGGCCCAACTCTCTGGCAGCATTGCGCCCACCGTGAGCAGGCCCAAGGGCGGCAGCGAAGCTCTCTTCCGCACGAATTTCAAAGCGTGCTTGAAACTCCAGAATGTGTCAGAAAACTTCGGATATGCCAGTAATACGTTCATCCGTTCCTGACGATGCCACCAGACCCCGTGCATGCCACGCGGAGCGCGGCGAGCGTGACCATCTCTTTTGTTGTTTGATTGCTTTTCAGGGGTTCAACCATGTTGCGCCTCATAAATTCCGGTCTTGCGTAAGCGGTCGGCCAGCCGCCAACTCGATCCCACTATACCAGTTACCGTGCCAGGAAGGCAAGTCAATTGCAATACGCTGTTATGCAGCACCTTGGATATGTTCAAATCGAGATGCTTCGCGTTGCGAGCGTTCGCAAGTTGCAAAATCTTGCGAACGAGCTGCGAGCTTTTGCCGTCCTTGGATGAGTTGGCAATCGCTCCGCCAGTTCACCGAATAGTCGGAAGTTGGGCCGTGCTCCATCCGGCCGAAGGTTAGAACTTCTGACTCAGGCGTGGGAAGTCTGAAGGAATACAAATCCTTGCAGTCGGGTTGCGATAACTTGCAAATTACAATCGCTCGCCGGCAAATTGACCTCGATTTTCATGTTGCCAATCCAACTGCCTGTCAGTAGTTTGTGCATCAATCCGCCGATTGGCACGTTTTCTGTATGAAGGAATTTATGAAAGTCCTTGAATTAATGAATCCCAATGTGATCACAGTTCGCCCCAAGACCCCGCTACGAGAAGTGCTGCAGATTATGCTCCGCTACCATTTGAATAATATTGTGATCGCAGACGGCGAGGAAAGGCTCGCGGGCGTCATCACCTACTCTGATCTGAGTCGCAAGTTGCTTCCAACGCAGAAAGAACTAATGGAACATGAAGAGTACGTCACAAATCCACAGTCCATGGAAGATCGCTTTCGAGATTTTGTAAGTGTTCCAGTTCAGGAGATTATGACCAGAGAAGTCATTACCGCATCCCCCGATCTGGAGGCCCTCCAGGCTGGGGCGATCATGACGGCCCGCCGCATCAAGCAATTGCCGGTTGTCCAAGACGATAAAGTAGTGGGGATCATCACCCATCAAGACATTGGCTGGGGTCTGATGATACAATATGCTGAATGTATGAAGGGCTGAGGCCGGCTCTATTGCTTGGAATTGATATCGCCGGACTTCCTGATGGCGCGCAGCAGACGCCAGCCAAGATAAGCCGCCATCAGGTACCCGGCGGCGCCAAAGACCGAAACGCCGGCGATCAGTGGGGGCGCTTTCATGCTCCAGAGCAGGGCGGAGCTGACCAGCAGAGCGGCGGTCATCACGCCGAGGACCAGGCGGTTGACCACTGGGTCAATATGACGATGCTCCAGGTGGACGGAGAAGGTGCCGTCGCGCATCCGGTTGAGAACATCGCCCAGGTCGCGCGGCAATGTCTGCACCAACCGCTCCCAGTCGCGATAAGTGTGCTGGAGCCGGCCAAGAACGTAGCGGACCGACAGACGCCGGGAGACCATCGAGGCGTAAAACGGACGAAAGACTTCGGCGAGGCTGAACTCCGGACTCAATTTCTGGGCGGTCCCCTCCAACTCGGCCAGCGTGCGCAGCAGCAGCGAGAGAGAGGGCGGCAGGGTGATGTTGTAGCGGCGGATGATTTCAAACAGGTTGTTCAAAGTGCCACTGAGGTCCATGTCCTGGATGGACTGGCCCACGAAGTCGGCCACGAAATCAGTCAGGTCGGCGCGCAATTGATCGCGAGGGGCGCCCGGCGGCGCGGAGCCGAGGCGAAGGAGGACATCGCCCAAATCAACTGAGTTATGGTTGACGACGGCGATGAGCATTTCTTCCAGGCCCGCCGCCAATTCTTCATCCAGGCGGCCGATCATGCCGCAGTCCAGCACCCCAACCACTCCGCCGGGCAGGAGCATCAGGTTGCCGGGATGCGGGTCGGCATGGTAGAAGGCATCCCGGAAAATCATCTGCAGATACATATTGGCGCCCCGAAGGGCGAATTCATTGAGGTCCGCGCCAGAGGCGGCCAGCGCCCCGGAGTCGGTGCCAAGGATGCCCACCAGCCGTTCCATTGTCAGGACCCGGCGGGTGGACAATTGCGCGTAAGGGCATGGAAAATGGACGGTGTCGTCCTTGGCGAAATTTGTGGCGAATTCCTCCATATAGCGGCGTTCGAAGGTGAAATCCAGTTCCCGTAGGAGGGTGCGATGGAACTGCCGGACAACTGCCGAAGGTTGGTAGAGGCGGGCCTGGGCAGAGTGCTTTTCCGCCAACTCGGCCAGGCCGGCGAGGATATCGAGATCGGGCATGATCTTGTCGGCAATGCCGGCGTGCTGGACTTTGACAACGACCTGCTCGCCTGAATGCAGCCGGGCCAAATGCACCTGGGCAATGGAGGCGGAGGCCAAGGGCGCGAGATCGAATTGCACAAACAGCTTGCCCAGTGGTTTGCCAAGCTCGGCTTCAATGGTGGCCCGCACCATGGCGGGCGGATCGGCCGGGACGGCGATTTGCAGGTGGGCCAGTTCCCGGGCTATGTCGGGGCCAACGAGGTCGGGCCGAGTGCTGAGCACCTGGCCGAGCTTGATGAACGTGGTGCCCAGTTCTGTGAAGGCCAGGCGCACCCGCTCCTCGATTTTGAGGTCCGGGATGCGTTGGCCGTCAAGGCTCTTAAACCGATTCTGGACCCAAGAGAAGTTCAGGCCTTTGACCCAATCGGCCAGGCCGTACTTTGCCAGCACCCCGATAATCTCGCCTCCACGGTGGACATTACGTTCCAATCGTGTCAATGCGGTAAGTTTCATTTATGGTCGAACTTTACCGCAGGGGTTCGCGTTTGGCGAGAAGCCAAGTGAGCCTGACCGACGCGCACTCCCCCTCTCCCCAAGGGGCGATTCTCTCCAGGCAAATTCGCCATTATCGGCAGCCCGGATGGGTTGACCGACAGAACGCAAGGAATTGCAGTACGGTTGCAATATCTTGTAATTTGCAATCGCTTGCCGCCACATCGCCCTTGGTTTCCATCTGGCCCATCCAACTCCCTATCAGCCAGTTGCACATCCATCCGCCCGTTGGCACGGTTTCTGTAATAACGATACTATGAGAGTTCATGCGCGTTGGGATTTTGCCAAAAAATCGGTCAATAATAATGGGGACCAGTGATGGACCAGATGTCGGCGGAAACCGATCAACCATGGCAGATGCCTGACGCATCATGGAAACCACAAACAAAATAACAACAAAGGAACAACATCTATGACAACACCAGTGAAAACACGCGGACCCATATCAGACCCAAAAGCGGTGATCGCGGTCTATAACACCCACACGGAGGCTGAAACAGCCGTGAAGGAACTCCAGAGGGGTGGCTTTGACATGAAGAAATTGTCGGTCGTCGGCAAGGACTACCACACCGACGAACAAGTAGTGGGCTACTACAATGCGGGAGACCGAATGAAGTGTTGGGGCAAATGGGGCGCTTTATGGGGCGGATTGTGGGGCTTGCTCTTTGGCGCGGCGTTCTTTTGGGTGCCGGGCGTTGGTCCGCTCCTGGTCGCCGGTCCCCTGGCGGCTGCCATCGTCGCTTCGTTGGAGAGTGCTGTCGTGGTGGCTGGTTTGAGCGTTCTTGGAGCGGCCCTCTGGAGCATTGGCATACCCAAGGACAGCGTCTTGAGATACGAAACCGCTGTCAAGTCCAACAAGTTTCTGCTGGTCGCCCACGGGACTGCCGCCGAAGTTGCCAAGGCCAAAGAGATTCTCCAGACAACGAAACCAGCCGTACTGAATGAGCATGATTTGGGAGCCCCCAAGCCGGCGGCGGCGAGCTGATGAAGAAACCGGTGAAATAAAAACCTCAACGGAAGGCGGATCAATATGAACGAAAGCAAAGAAATCAATCGAGAGTTGGGATGGTCCATCGTGCTGAGTGTGCTGCTGATGGTGGCGGGTGTTCTGGCGATCATCGTGCCGCCAGCCTCTGGCATCGCTGTCACGATCCTGGTGGGTTGGCTGCTGGTGTTTTGTGGCGCGGCCCATTTGGCGTACGCCTGGCAGACGCGCCGCAGCGGCGGACTTTGGTGGGGATTGCTTCTGGGTGTCCTCTATATCCTTGCGGGCGGTTATATGTTGCTGCATCCCATGGCGGGTCTGGCGTCATTGACGCTGGTGCTGGTGGCCTACCTGCTGATGGGATCCATCTTGGAGTTCATTCTGGCATTCCAGCTCCGCCCGTTGACCGGCTCGGGCTGGCTGCTGCTCGATGGGATTGTCAGCGTGATTCTGGCAATCATGATCGGGTGGACATGGCCGGGCAGCACCCGGTGGGTGATCGGCACGCTGGTGGGCATCAGCATGCTTTTTAGCGGGATTACGCGGCTGATGCTTTCAATCACCGCGCGTCGCATGGCGCACGCCTTTCGGGGCGAACTCCATGAACCGGAGCCAGGCGCCGAACGCACTGTGGAAATCAACTAACGCGCAAAACGTGATCGGCCGGTCAAGGGATCGTCATTTCAGTTTGCGTCATTAAACCAACAAATCGAACCAAAGAATACACCAATGAAAACACGTGCAATCCCAGAGGAGAAAAGAAGTCCGGCGCCCATCGCAGCCAAGGCGGCGCCCTCAAGATCCAAACGACTGTCGAAGAGAAGCGCGGCAAGCGTCCTCGTTCCCAAGACCCGGGCGATGGCCAAGCCTGTTGGCTTATTGCTTGAGCGGTTTCCAAACCCCAATAAGGGCCGCGTCTGCCTCGGCTTCTATGCTCCCGCGGCGGAGACCGTCTTCGTGGCTGGCACCTTCAACGATTGGCAGCCATCGGCCATGCCGTTGCAAAGACAAACCGATGGCCGATGGGCAGTGGAGTTGTTAATCGAGCCGGGGCGGTATGAATATCGGTTCGTCGTTGATGGTCAGTGGACGGACGATCCCCTTTCGCTGGCTTACGTGCCCAATCCGTTCGGTGGCCTGAATGGCCTCCTGACGGTCAACCTCCGGGCCTGAGTCCATGTTTGGAGTCTCTCAGACAGGCACCGGCGGTTCGGGGGGCGGCGGGAGCTTCCGCCTCCGCTCGCGCAAGTTGATCAAAAATGAGGTCCCCAAGCCAAATGAACTGGTTGAACAAGATGAAGTGGTTGACTGCGCCAAAGACGCCGACCTTGGGCATTCTGAGAATCGCCTACGAGCTTCTGGTGAACGATCGGTCCAAATTCGTGGCGCTTCTGGTCGGGATCGTCTTCGCGGTCTTTTTAATGGTTCAGATGACATCCATGTTCTCGGGGATCATGGCTCGCGCCTCAGCCACGGTCATTAACATCGGAGCCAAGGTGTGGGTCATGGACCCTTCCGTCAACACGGTGGCCAATACCATTCCGCTGCCCGATTACACGCTGGATGAAGTTCGCAGCATTCCCGGGGTCAAATACGCCGTGCCGCTCTATTCCGGCGGTGCCTTGCTCAAGCTGCGCAGCGGCGCCTACCAGGCGGTGAACATCGTCGGCCTGGACGACAGCAGCCTGGTCGGAAGGCCGCAGCTTGTCTCCGGCAACATTCAGGACATCTTCGCCGAGAATGCTTTTATTGCCATTGAAGATTCGGAGTTTCGAAAGCTGGAAAACCCGAAAATCGGCACCGATTTCGAACTCAACGACCATCGTGGAGTCATCGTGGGCATCGCCCATGTGGCCTCGAGCGGATTATTCGGTGTGCCGACGCTCTACACCACCTATAACCGGGCGCTGCAATACATCCCCAACAGCCGGTTTACGATCTCTTACCTGTTGGTCGAACCCAAGTCGCCGCGGGATGTGGGGAACATCAAGAAAGAGGTCGCCGCCGCCGGCTATCTCGCGCTGTCGCAAGAGGAGTTCATGCAAAAAATCTCCAACTTCTACATGTACCAGACGGGAATGGGCACCAACATGCTGCTCATGACGGCCATCAGCTTCATCGTCGGGCTGTCCATTTCCGGCCAGACGTTCTACACGTTCATCCTGGAGAACCTCGAGAAATTCGGGGCGCTCAAAGCCATTGGAGCCAAGAGTCATGAGCTGGTGATGATGATTCTGTTTCAGGCGACCTTCGTCTCGATCCTCGGCTACGGCCTGGGCGTGGGTCTGTGCGCTCTGACGATCTGGCTGGCCAAGCTCAACCTGCCCGATTATGCCGCGGTGATCATCTATCGCAACCTCTGGCTGGCCCTGGGCATGGTGGTCATCATCGCCGGGATGTCCAGTTATGTCGGAGTGCGCAAGGTCTTGAAAATCGAGCCGTTCGATATTTTCCGAGGATAGCCGTATGCCCGCAATCGCCATAGAAGCCTCGGGTCTGACCAAATGGTTTGGCGCGGACGAAACTAAAACCATTGCGGTGCGTGATTTCAGTTTCCAGGCCAATTTTGGGGAGATGCTTTTCGTGGTCGGCCCTTCGGGCAGCGGCAAGACCACCTTGCTAAGCATGATTTCAGGGATTCTTCGGCCCAACAGCGGGACCGTCAAGATCGAGGACGTGGAGATTTGGAGCCTTTCCAGCAACGACATTGCCGATTTTCGGCTGCGCAAGATCGGGTTTGTGTTTCAGGATTACCACCTGTTCCCGCGCTTGACGACCGCCGAGAACGTCGCCATTCCCCTGATCCTGCAAGGGCGCAAATGGGACGAGGCCATCGAGGAGGGGCGGAAGAATCTGGAAATTGTCGGCCTGAAAAACCGCGCGGACCTGCCGCCGGTCAAGCTCAGCGGCGGCGAACAGCAACGCGTGGCCATCGCCCGGGCCATCGTAAGCCGGCCGGACATCATGATCTTTGACGAGCCCACGGCCTCGCTCGACGGCGACACGGGCCGAAGCATCGTGGCCTTCGTGCGGGACAGCCTTCTCAACGAAAAGCGCTCCATCATCCTGGTCACCCATGACGACCGGATTCTCAGTTTTGCCGATCGGACTCTGAACATGCAGGACGGTCGGATCGTGAGCATTCAACAAGCAAAAGCCCATGAAGAATAAAATCCTGTTCATCCTGGCCCTGGCCGGCATTGCCACGGCGCTTTACAGCGCCCACCTCTACAGCCAGAAACCTCCATCCCAGCCGCCGGTGTTTAATCCGGCGCCCAATCCCTACTCCGATGGAATCTATGCCAATGGCATCATCGAAAGCCTTCAGACAGAAGGCGAAAACATCAACATTTATCCAGAAGTCCAGGGCCCAATCACCAGGATTCTGGTGGCCGAAGGGCAGAAGGTTAAGAAGGGAACACCGCTTCTGACGATAGACCAATCCGTGCAGCGAGCGACGGCGGAGCAGCAAAAGTCCCAAGCCGATGCCGCCTTGGCGATGCTGGACGAATTGAAGGCGCAACCGCGGCCGGAAACTTTGGAGGTGGCGGCGGCCCAGGTTGCCTGCGCCAAAGCCGCGCTCAAGAGCGCGCGCGACACACTGGCCAAACAGGAACGGTCCTACACGCTGGATCCCCAATCCATCAGTCTGGATGTGCTCGACAACGCGAGAAATGCGGCCAGCGTGGCGGAAGCAAATCTGGCGGTGGCCCAGAAGCAATACGATCTCACCAAGGCTGGGGCATGGAGTTACGACATTGAAAACCAGCAAAAACAGCAGGATGCCCTTGCCAAAGCCTACGAAGCTTCCGCCGCGTTGTTGAGCAAGTACACCATCACGGCGCCCGTGGACGGGATTGTGCTCTCGATTGAGGCTGCGACCGGCAGCTATGTCTCGCCCCAGGGCGCGTATGGCACCTACACCGAGGGATTCAGCCCGTTGGTCGTCATGGGAACGGAGTGATGTACCTGGACTTGCCGGCTGGGGAGAGCTTGGCGGGAATCGCCGCCGCTCCTCCCGAAGCCAGATCCCGGCCAGCCGATGCGGGGATTCTAAGCGACGTCGAATTCCGGCAACGGGAGCGGGAGAATGTTCTGGCCGCGCTCAATAAAACCGGCTGGAAAGTTCACGGGCCAGGCGGCGCCGCGGAGTTGTTGGGGCTGAAACCGACGACGCTCATTGCCCGCATCAAGAAGTTCGGATTCACAAAAGAGGTCCACGGAGCGCCCCCGGCCTCCCCCGCCACGCCTCAGATTTGAAGCATCCGGCCAGGATCCATTTCCCGGCGTCTTGCAATTCAACTTAAATGAGGCGGTTGGTCAGTGGCCGGTCCGGCATGGAAGCGGAAGATCCTGGATGAATCAAAAAATCGGAGAAATCGGAGAAATCGGAGGTTTGAGAGGGGGGAGTTTTTTCCTGGAAGGCGCAAAAACTGGCAAGCGGCTTGAATCGTAAATATTTGCATAAGAGCAAACTACAAGAGAGAATGTGAACTGAGGATCGGGTTAAAGATGAGTAATACGACTTAATTACTAGGGTTTAAAAAAAGAGGACTGGCGTTTTTTTGGTTCAAAAAAAGCACGGCGCGGGGCGGCTGGCGGCGTGGCTTTTACCACGGATGGCACGGATCACACGGGTTTAAAACTTTTTCGGACCACGCTGCTTTCATCCGTGTCTTAACAAAAACATGACAATACCACGCCCCCTTTATTGCAGCTGCAGCACGTAAAAGCGTTGCGGAGTGCCGGGCGTGAAGCCGTTGGTGACGGCGATGATGAAATTCGCGCCCGCGCCCAGAACATTGGTGGCTACCGGCGTCCACTGGCTCAACGGCAGGGCAAGGTTGGTGCTCGTCAGCACATAATACGTCCCGCCGGACTGGCCGTTGATCCCGTTGAGGGCCAGATTGGCGCCGGACAGACTCAGGGTGGCAATGCGGGGCCCAAGTTGCGCCGGCACGACGCTGATGTCATCCAAACCGAGATAATCAGAATCGTCTTCAAACACAAATTGCAGCACGGTGTTGGTTTCGGTGGCTGCAAGGGCAAACTGCAAGTTCGTCCAGCCGCGGGTCAGAGGGTTGATCCCATTAAAAACCGTGTTTCCGTTCCATGACACAATAAACTCGGCGGGGTCGGCAAAAGGATTTGCCAACCAAAATGACAGCAAATAGTTCGCTCCCGGCGTGGTGGACAAGGTTTGGGACAGCAAACCGATTGAGCCGGACGTTCCCAAAACCGCGTCGAAATTCCCTGAGAAAGGCGGAATGTCAGATTGGGAGCCATTGTCCACGAATGTATAGCTGGTGTCGCCCGACTGATTCCAGCCGGTGAAATCTCCCGTTTCAAACCCGCCGTTGAGAACCAGACCGGAATACACCGGACCGGCTTGCGCTGTGATGGATGCAGGGCCTGCTCCGTAAACCGTGCTGCCAAGGTTGTTGGTCGCAAGGAGGGCAACGGGGAAAGTGCCCGCGACGGTGTAGATGTGGGAGGCGTACTGATTGGTGCTGGTTGTGCCATCGCCAAAATTCCAGTTCCAACGGCTGATGCGGTTGCCGGCGCTGTCAACGCTCGCTGCGCTGAAATCAACCGCAATCGGGACCATGTCCCCGCCTGTTTCGTAATCAGCGGTGAACGCGACCGTCAGCACGGATACCCCGATGGTCTGCGCTCCTCCGGCGGCCACGACGCCGTGGTTGTTGGTCTCTATAAGCCAGGCTGCGAAAGTCCCGGGGCTGGTATAGGTGTGTGTGGGGGGGGTCTGAAGGGTGCTGGTTGTGCCATCGCCAAAATTCCAATTCCAATTGGTAATGGCGTGTCCGGCGGTGTCAAAGTTCCCAGAGGTGAAGCTCACCGCGAGCGGAAGAACGCCGTTGTTTGGATTGGCGTTGACGGCAATGCCGGCCAACCTCAAAGTGGGAGCCTCGTCGTAGGAGGAACTCCAGCCAGTGGTCGCAGGCAAATAATAAACTGTCGCCGAAGCGCCCCCCTTGCCGGTCGTGAAAATAGAGTAATCATAGCTGGGCGCGTTCCCCTCGAAATACACGCTTAGTGTGCCGCAATAGCTAAACGCAAAGACTCCGATGTTGGTGACGCTGGCGGCAATCGTGACATTGGTCAGGGCGGTGCAGCCAAAGAACGCCATGGATCCTATGCTACTGACACTGTTTGGAACAGTCACGCTGGTCAGGGCGGTTTCTTGGAACGCGTTGTCTGGGATGCTGGCAATAGTGCTGGGGAGAGCGACACTGCCCAGCATGGCGCAACCCCCGAAAGCCCCGGACCCGATGCTGGTGACGCTGCTGGGGATCGTAACGCTGGTCAGGTTCACGCAGCCTTGGAACGCATCGTCGGCGATACTGATGACGGTGGCAGGGACGATATAACTTGCGCCCATTCCAGCCGGAGGATAATCAATCAGCGTGGTTTGGCTTTTGTCAAAGAGGACGCCATCCACGCTGCTATAAAGCAAATTGGTCGCATCCACCGTGATCGCGGCCAGGCTGGAACACCCCTCGAAGGCCTCAGATCCGATACTCATGACACTGCCGGGAATCATGATGCCGGTCAGCGCCGTGCAGCCCTGGAAGGCTTCCTCTCCGATGCTGGTGACGCTGTTTGGGATCGTGACGCCGGCCAGGTTGGTGCATTCCTGGAAGGCATCAAGTTCGATGCTGGTCACGCTGTCGGGAATCGTGACATTGGTCAGCCCGGCGTATTGGAACGTAGCGATGCCAATGATGGCAACAGTATCGGGAATGGCGTAACTTCCGCTAAGGAGAGCCGGCGGATATTGAATCAGCATGGTTTGGCTCTTGTCAAACAGGACGCCACCCACGCTCGTATAAAATGAATTGGACGCATTCACCGTGATCGCGGCCAGGCTGGCGCAACCCTCGAAAGCCCCGGATGCTATGCTCAGGATGCTGCCGGGAATCGTGATACTGGTCAGGGCGGTGTCTCCGAACGCGTTCCCGGCTATGCTGGTGACGGGCAGGCCGTCAATTGCATCGGGAAGGGCCACCGCCCCGCCAGGCCCGGAGTAGGCGGTGATTTGGATGCCGCCTTCATATTCGCGGTAAACGAACTCGTCTTGCACCGGGACCCCGGTATTGACCAGGAAGCCAGCCCAGCCAGAAGTGCCAGGCAAATAATAGGCCGTCACGGTGTCATTCAGGAAAACAGACCCATCCGCCACAGGCGCGTTGCTCCCGAAAAACACGCTGCTCAGGCTGAGACAGCCAGCAAACGCATCCTCTCCAAGGCTGGTGACGCTGCCGGGGATTTGGACGCTGTTGAGGCTTACGCAGCCGAGGAACGCGCTCGGCGCGACGCTGCTCAAGCCGGAGGAGATGGTGGCGTTGGTCAGACCTGTGCAATCCTCGAAGGCCCCGGCTCCGAGGCTGGTCACACTGTCGGGCATGGTGACATTAGCCAGGTTGGAGCAGCCCTCGAATGCGGCGAAGCCGATGCTGGCGACCCCAAAGGAGATCGTGAGGTTGGTCAGGCCTATGCACTCCTCGAAGGCCTCGGCTCCGATGCTCGTCACGCTCCCCGGAATCGTCACGCTGGCCAGGTTGGTGCACTCCTCGAACGCTCCGACTCCGATGCTGGTGGCGCTTCCGGGGATCGTGTAGCTTCCACCCAGGCCGCCCGGAAATTCCAGCAGCGTCGTTTTGGCCTTGTTGAACAGCACCCCATTGAGGCTGCTGCTATATGCCGGGTTCCCCGACGCCACCGTAATCGCACCCAGGCTCGAGCAGCCCAGGAACACATCCGTTCCAAGGCTGGTGACGCTAAAGGGAATTGTCACTCCGGTTAAGCCGGAGCAATTCTCGAAGGCCTCGGTGCCGATGCTGGTGACGCTTCCGGGAATCAACACGCTGGTCAGGTTGGATGCGTCATCAAACGCCTCGTCTCCGATGGCGCTGACCGTCAGCCCGTTAATGGCCGCTGGAATCGTCAGCGCGCCCCCAAGCCCGTAGTAACCGGCGATGGTCAGAGTACCGTCCGCATTGGTCGTGCAACTCAATTCAGGGAAGACGCTCACATCATCCAGCCCGAAATTGCCATAGTTGTTTTCAAACCCAAATTCAAGAACCGCGTTAGTTCCCGTCGCCGAAACGGCAAACTGCATGTTCGTCCAGCCATTGGCTGCAGGATTCATAGATTTCAAGAGGGTGATTCCATTCCAGGACACCAGAAACTGTCCGGGGTCGGCATCAGGATTATCGAACCAAAACGAGAGCAAATAGTTTTCTCCGGGCGCGGTCGGCACGGTTTGGGAAAGATAACCCAGCGCGCTGGATGTTCCCAAGGCTGCTCCGAAAGGCAATGGGTAAAACGCAATGCCAGATTGGGTTCCGTCGTCCTCAAATGTATTGCTCGTGTCTCCGGACAATGTCCAACCCGCGAAATTTGGAGTTTCAAAGCCCCCGTTCTGAATCAGCCCCGAATTGATGGGCGTGGCGGTGAAATTCTGGAGGACGGCCTGGCCGAGGCCCAGGTTGGTCCCTCCCTCCACATCAATCTCAGACATCGAAATCGTGTAATTTGCCGGACGCTTGTCGGCGTCGAGTTTGACGATCCACGAGTCGTTGGCCAGCCCGCCCAACGCGGCCACGACATAATTACCGTTTGCATCCGTGTAGTCCTCCGTGTAATACAAGTTGTTTTGGTCGAAGGATTCAGGCTCCACAACGCCCGACTGCCCTGGCAGTGGATTACCCAGGTTGTCTCTCAGGCTGCCATAAAACAGCGCCGTTGCTTTTGGGTAAGCCAGTGTTACTCCCGTGGCGCCTGCGGCAATATTGCTGCCATTGGCCCATCCCACGTAGCCGTGAACAACCAGTCCCAGCCCGGTCCCGCCCAATACCCAGTCGCCGGCTGTGACCGGCAAGTTGAAATTCCCGTTGGGGTCGGTAAAAGTGAACGCAAACAGACCGCTGCCGGCCCTGGCAACCTCAAGAACCCCGGGCAGGCCAATGCTGGCATTGCCGGCATCCACCACCTTGCCGGAGATGTTGTCTGTGGCGTTAGAAAGCGACAGATTGGTGGTGATGGTCTGGCCGGCGGCAAGTGTGAGCATCGGCGAAGCCGCATAATTGAAAACAGAATTACTGCTCAAGGCCAGGGGCACATACAGTCCCGGTGGCATCTGGAACGTGTAGCTTCCCGCATTGTTCGCCACTACCCCGGCTTGGGCATTGACCGGCCCGATGTCTCCCGGAGGGGTCGGCTGAAACAGAATCACCACTGCATTGGGCGCCGGCGCGCTGGTGCCGTTGCTGACCACGTTGCCGCTGATGGTTTGCGGGTAGGGCAGATTTGTCACTATCAAACTAATTGTTATGGCTGTGAAATGGGCGACGGGACTGGACAGCTTATACAAATACGTGCCGGCAATGTTCTGCACGCCTCCTGGGGAGTAGAAGTTCACAGCCGCGGTGATTTGTCCGTTGGCCACGCCGTCCGTGTCGCCGGGAACATTGAAATTGGTCACCCCGCCGATCACCATTCCTGGGACGCCGTCGCTCAAATTAAACTGCTGCACCAGCCAGTCGCTGGGGTCAATCACTCCGTTGCCGTTGATGTCCAGAAACTTCTGAATCACCACCGACTCCCCGTTGGTCAGCCCGCCTATTTGCAAGGTGATGTAACCGTTGTAAGTGTTGCTCACGGCACTGGGAGTGACGGAAAACGTGACTGCCGCATTCAGCGGCTGGATCAACGCCACTGCCATGGCACAACCGAACAAAACCGATATGATTCTCCTCATGCTGCACTCCTGGTTCAGCGTGAAATGGAGTTTTCCAGTTCACGTTTAAGCTGCTGACGGCCCGGGGATTCCTGCCCCCAAGCTCAAGTTTTTTATGGCATGTGGAGGCTCTGAAATAAGGGTCTCCAGGAGTTTTTTGGGGGGAGGTTTTGGCCTCTTCAAAAAATGGAGACGGTTTTTATTTCGTCACCTCTTCCCGTTATCCCTCGGCGGGTTGGTCTTCAGCAGAAGCCCGCTTCTGTTTCACGGGACGGGGCGATCATCGCTACGGCGGGGTGTCCGGTCAAGTTCGTTTTTTCGTCCGAACCAACCATGTATGGTGGGAATCCATTTTCCAGCGGTTGGTAGTTTGGTTGCAAATTCTTGCAGATTGCAGGTCTTTGCAATGGCCGGGATTTGACCTCGCCCTGCTCATCCCGCTCTGTGCCAGTGTGTTAGACGCCCATAGCTGAATTGGCACGGTTCTTGTAATGAGAGAGAGTGAGCGGACGCCTCGGCGAGGCGTCCCTACCAAAAAATGAATAATCAAAGTCCTCTCATTCTTGAAACCCTGGTTTTGATGCGGGAAAACGTCCGAAGAAAAAGAGCGTTGTGGAGGTGGGAGACGATTTTGCCGTTGCAGCCCGTAAAGATCGGCGGGCGGGCCGCACGCGGCTGGGCGAACCAGACCGCCGATTTGCAAAGGATCAAGAAATGAACGCATTAGCACGTTGGGATCCATCCAAAGAAATGGAGGTCCTGCAGAATCGCCTGGCCAAATTCTTTGGCTTGGCGCCGGTCGGGACGATCAACGGGGGCCAGGAATTGATGACCCTGGCTCAGTGGTCGCCGTCGGTGGACATCAGCGAAGACGACAAAGAATGGCTCATCAAAGCGGACCTTCCCGATGTGAAAAAGGAGGACGTGAAAGTGACCGTCGAGAACGGGGTGCTGGCCGTGACGGGCGAGCGCAAGTTCGAGAAGGAGGAGAAGGAGAAGAAGTATCACCGGGTTGAGCGGTCTTACGGCAACTTTTTCCGGAGCTTCACGCTGCCCGAGGGCGCTGACGGCGGGAAAGTCGCCGCGGAATTCAAGGACGGCGTGTTGAGGGTGCATCTGCCGAAGAACGAGAAGGCCAAAAGCAAGGCCGTCGAAGTCAAGGTGGCATGAGCACGGGGCTGCTGCCGCGGCAGATGCAAGGCGCCGCGGCAGGGTCGCAGCGCGGCAAGCCGCAACCAAAAGCTGAATCTGAATTGAGAATTTGTCATTGAGAATTTCTCATTGGTCATTGGGAAAGAGGATTCGGAAAGTTTTGCCAAAAGTGCGCAATTTTCAGGAAGAGCGCGGCCGAGCGGTTTAAGTTATGAAAAGTGACGCGGATTTACAAAAGGATGTCCTGGCAGAACTCGAATTGGAGCCGGGCGTCAAAGTGCAGGACATCGGAGTCTCAGTCAGAGAAGGGATCGTAACGCTTAATGGTTCTGTGTGCAATTATGCGGGGAAGCTGGCCGCGGCAAATGCGGCCAAGCGCGTTGCGGGCGTCCGGGGCCTGGCGGAGGACATGGTGGTGAAGCTGCCCAACTGGTGCCGCCGCACGGACAGTGATATTGCCGCCGCCGCGCTGGAGGCGGTGAAGTGGATGAGCACAGTTCCGGCGGACAGAGTGAAGATAACGGTCCGGGATGGGTGGCTGAGCCTGGAAGGCACGGTGGAGGGGTGGTGCCAGAAGAGCGCCGCCGAAGAGGCGGTGCGGAACCTGGCGGGCATCAAAGGTGTGATCAACCTGATCGTCATCAAACCGGAAGTGGCTGCCGCGAACGTGAAAGGGGCGATCAATGCGGCCTTTGATCGCCATGTCTTGTTGGATGCCCAGAAGATCCAAGTGGAGACCAACGGAGGCAACGTCGTGCTCCGCGGACTTGTGCGCAGTTTTTACGAACGGGAAGAAGCCGAACGGGCCGCCTGGTCGGCTGAGGGGGTTACTCATGTCGAGAACCGTATTGTTCTGATCAACTGATGCTGGTGGTTGCTTCTGTCTGCTGAGATCGGTGGAGGAAGAAAAGAGCAGCATCGCTCATCAGGCGAAGAGAATCAGCAAGAAAAACGAATCAAACAAAAGAAAGGAATCCAAATATGAGCACTATTGCAAAGAAAAGTGACACACAACTAAAGACGGATGTGCTTGCGGAGCTCAAATATGAGCCCAGCGTGAATGTGACGGACGTTGGGGTCCTGGTCAAAGACGGGGCGGTGACCCTCAATGGCTACGTGACCAGCTACGGCGAGAAATGGGACGCAGTGCGGGCCGCCAAACGGGTTGCCGGGGTGAAGGCCATCGCTGACGACATGGAAGTCAAGCTGCCGACTTCGCTGCGCCGCACCGACGGGGACATCGCCGCGTCCGCGGTACGTCAACTCAACTGGTCCACGACGATACCGGAAGGCACGGTTGGGATAACGGTTCGGGATGGCTGGATCACGTTGGATGGCGAGGTGGAGTGGTGGTATCAAAAGACCGCCGCGGAAAATGCGGTGATGCGGCTGACGGGCGTCAAAGGGGTGACGAATCAGATCACGATCAAACCCAAACTGGCGCCGGCGGCGGTGTCAACGGCCATAAAATCGGCCTTTGAGCGGAATGCCATATTGGACGCTAACAAGATCCAAGTGGAGACATCGGGAAACAATGTGACGCTGCGGGGCAAAGTTCGGAGCTACGCGGAGAAGGATGAGGCGGAACGGGCTGCCTGGGCCGCGTCGGGTGTGTCCTGGGTGGACAATCAACTCAAGGTGAATTGGTTTGAAAGTTTGGCGGAGTAGCCGCTGGAAACATCCAGTGGACTGATATGCCCTGGCGGCGGCAGTTCTTGAATCGCCGCCGCGGGGCGAGCAGGGGCAAAATAAAACGGCCAGTATGAAAAGTGACGCGCAAGGGCAACTTAAGCGCAGCCCGCCAAAGGGACGGGACCTGATTTTTGTTGTGCAAAAACATCAGGGTCGGAATCTCCATTACGATTTCCGGCTTGAGGACAACGGCGTGTTGAAGTCGTGGGCGGTGCCCAAAGGACCTTCGCTGGAGCCTGCGATCAAGCGGTTGGCCGTAGCGGTGGAGGATCATCCGCTGGAATACGCGAATTTCGAGGGCAATATTCCCGAAGGCCAATATGGGGCGGGGCCTGTGATGGTCTGGGACCGGGGGACTTATACTGCCGAGGATTCGGATGATGTTGCGGCGAGCCTGGCAAAGGGCGAATTGAAGTTCATTCTGCACGGCCAGAAGCTGCGCGGCTCGTGGGTGCTCGTCCGCACGCGGAACAACGACTGGCTTCTGATCAAGCATCGTGACGCTTACGCATCGAGCGAAGATATAACCAAGGTAGAACCACGATCCGTCCTGAGCGGCCGGACGCTTTCCGAGATTGCGAGAGACGAAGATGACAGCCGGGGGCACCGGAAAGGGAGAAGCATAATGCAATGAATGGCCTGATTGATCCGATGCTGGCGACGCTGGTTGCCGGGCCTTTTAGCCGCCCCGGCTGGGTGAATGAAGAGAAGTACGACGGGGTTCGCGCTCTGGCCTATCGGAAGGGAAGAGACATTAGACTTTTTTCGCGAAACCTGAAAGAGTCCACCGCCGAGTTTCCTGAAATCGCCGGTGCGCTGGCGGGCCTTTCCGGGGGCGACTTTGTGCTGGACGGGGAAATCGTTGCCTTCGACAGGCAGGGGGTCTCCCGCTTCCAAATACTACAGCGCCGCGCATTGGACGAAAGCATTACACCTGTGTTCGCCGTGTTCGATTGCCTGGAAATAAAGGGCAAAGCAATGCTCAAGTCGGCGCTTCGCGCGCGCCGCGAAGCGGTGGAAACGCTGGTGCCAGACAATGAGGGGCAGTTGCTGGTGGCCCGGCGTCTTTCAAGCAACGGTTTTGAGGCCTTCAAAGCGGCGCAAGCAAAGGGGTGGGAGGGGATCATCGCCAAAGATGAGGACTCCTGCTACGAACCTGGCAAACGGTCGAGGAGCTGGCTGAAAATCAAATGTCGGAAGGAATCCGAATTCGTGATTGGCGGCTACACGGCGCCGGAAGGGCATCGGCATGACTTTGGCGCGCTGCTGGTCGGCTTGTACGAGGGCCGGCGACTGCGATTCGCCGGGAAGGTGGGGACTGGTTTCTCGGAAGAAGTCCTGGCGGACCTTGCCAGGAAAATGGCGCCATTGGCGGCGCGGAATCCGCCCTTCGAGCCGGTACCGCGAGAAAGGGGGGTGACGTGGCTTCGCCCGAGATTGGTTGCGCAGATCAAGTTTGCCGAGTGGACTCAAGAGGGCAAATTGCGCCAGCCGGCCTTTCTTGGATTGCGGGATGACAAGAATCCAATCGAATGCCAGTGGAGGGAACGTGAGGGATAGGCGAACAGTCGGCAAGGCAGGAAGCCAGGTCGGGGGAGTGGCCAGCGTGGGGGGCATCCCGATTACCCATCCAACCAAGATATGGTTTCCAGAAAAGCGAATCACCAAGCTGGAGGTCGCTGAGCACTACGCAGCCGTCGCGCCCCGGATGCTTCCCTGGTTGGACAAGCGCCTCCTGACGGCGGAAAGATGTCCAGATGGGATTACGGCCAGTTGCTTTTATGAGAAGAATTTCGGCAAAGAGCTTCCTCCCGGCATTCCAACGTGCGCGGTTCCAGCCGGAAGGGCCGGGAAAACCGTTCATTACGTGGTGGGCGGGGCGAAAGAGACTATTTTGGCGCTCGTCAACCTGGGTTGTGTGGCGATTCATGTGATGAATTGCCAGGCCGGATCGCTGGACCGGCCTGATTGGCTGGCGTTTGATCTTGACCCTTCGTCTGGAGACTTTTGCGATGCGGCAAAAGCAGCGGGTGTTTTGCGCAAGCTTTTGGAAGAACTCAAAATTCGCTCCTATCCCAAGACTACCGGAGGGCGAGGTCTGCACGTGCTGGTGCCGTTGCGGCGGGGACCCAGTCAGGAACAAGTGCGCCTGGTAGCCCATGACATCAGCCAGGAGATGGCCAGACAAGCTCCAAGAATTGTCACCGTTGAAATGCGAAAGGCAGAGCGCGGGAATCGTGTTTTCAGCGACTGGCTCCGGAACGCATTTGGGCAGACCATCGTGGCGCCTTACGCGGTTCGGTGCCGTCCAGGGGCTCCCGTTTCGACGCCGCTGCACTGGGAGGAGGTTGGGCCTCGGCTCGACCCGTCTCAGTTCAACATCAGAACCATCCCGCGCCGGCTGGAGGCCGTTGACCCCTGGGCTGACCTCTGGCAACATCGTCAGGCTTTGCCGGAAAGGGCCAAGACACCTTTTGAAGGGCGGCCATAAAACATTCAACCCATAATCAGCAATGAAAGGACAAAACAAATGAAAAAAAACGCAAGCAAGAGCAACGAAGGACCCACGCAGTATGAAACCCTGAACGATCTGCCGAAGCCGGTCCGGGTGGAACTCAATGAGCTGTTGAACCAACGGCTGGCGGACGCCATTGATTTGCAGTCGCAACTCAAGCAGGCGCATTGGAACGTCAAAGGTCCGAACTTCATCGGATTACACAAGCTTTTTGACGAAATCTACGAAGCGGTTGCCGACTACGTGGATGAGCTTGCCGAGCGGGTGGTCCAGCTAGGGGGCGTGGCCGAAGGGACGATTCGCATGGCCGCGGCGCGATCGCGCCTGGATGAGTATCCACTCGCGCAGGCGGATGGAGCGGCTCATGTGCTGGCCGTTTCCAAAGGATTAGCGGCGTTCGGTCGCGAGGTTCGCCTCTCGATTGACGAGGCGGCGGAACTTGAGGACGCCGACACGGCGGACCTGTTCACCGAGATTTCCCGGGGCGTGGACAAGTGGCTGTGGTTTGTCGAAGCTCATGCCCAAGCGACGAAATAAAAACGCGCATCTGAGTGATTATGAGCGAAACTCCTGTTTTCACAAAAACACCACACCGGCTGCGGCCAAATCCGGAGGAATCGCTTCCGCATCGAAAGTCCAAGAAGCGGGAGGACATATTTTCCAAATCCCGCGATATACGCGAGGATCGGGGCGAGCGCGAGATGAAGACGTCGCATTCGCAAACATTCCCGCATGGACGGTGATTATTATTAGCGGGAGGCATGATCTGCAAGGAGTTGGCGGCGGGACCGCCAACTCCTCAAGCATGACAAAAGATTGCAGCTTGCTGGCGAGATTTTGCAACTTGCGAACACCCGCAGGGAATTCCTTCCGATTCGATCCTATCCCAAGCCGCTCCACACCAGCGAATTGCAACCCTTTCGCTCCCTTGGCATGGAAAGTGCGAGGTAGAGACTCATCAACCGGCGAGAGAGCAACCACGTATGCAAGATTGGATTTTATGAAGAGCAATCTGATTGAGACACTGAAAGGCAAACAAATGGCCGGAGGCAGGAAGGAAGAACAAGAGCAGCTGCAAGCCTTGGCACGGACGGGCCAGTTGGATTTCATTCCGCAGGAGGAGGATCGGGCTGCCGCATTCCCCGTTTCTTCCATCAGGGTGACCGCGAAACCAAGCAGCGCCACCGCGAAGACGTTCCAGGAGTTTTTCGGCCAGTGCGGCGATCCTTACTATCATTCGGGATTAAACGAGTGAAGACAAGAAAGCAAGAGGGGAGTTTATTATGCCGGAAGTTCTGAAACCCATTGGCGAAAACGACCTGAAGACGCAACCAGTCATCCGGGCGCAAGGCCCGGGGCAAGTTTACGGGCGCATACTGGTCGCGACGGACTTCACGGCTGCTTCAACCCCTGCCTTGGAGGAAGGATTAAAGCTGGCCAGACAGAACCATGCGGAGTTGCTGATAGTGCATTCCTCCGTCACGCCCGCCAGCCTGAGCTTCATGAATGCGGATTCATACGAGGAATGGGAAAAACAGTGCCGGACGGACGCGGAGACAAACATCAGCGCGCTCATCCAAGAGGCCCGCAAGGAAGGAGTCAAGGCGCACATGCTGGAACTTTCAGGACTTGCGGATGACGCCATTGTGGAGGCGGCGGAGCGGTTGGAGGTTGACTTGATCGTCCTGGGCACACACGGGCGGCGTGGGGTCTCGCGGTTCTTTTTGGGGAGTGTTGCCGCACAGGTGGTTGCCCGCGCCCGGTGCCCGGTTCTGACCGTGCGTTCGTGCCATCGGGAGCGCAAATTGGCGCGCCCTCGCTGAAGTTGTGTCCTGGTGATATAAACTCGCAACTCGATTGCAAGAATTGGTAAACGGCGCAGTTTTGTCGCGTGTCATCCGTCGGTTTGCTTCCTCTAAATCACCTAATGTCCAAGTGCTTGCAGCCATTATGCAGTTTGGCACGGCATCTGCGAGTAGAAGAAGCGCATGTTTGTTGAATACGAACAAGTCGAGCCGGCGCATCGCTATTCAGCGGAGCGAACGCTGTATGAAGTGAACTTTTCCTGCTTCGCGCCTACCGCCAAGCAGGTGAGCGTGGCGGGTGATTTCAACGACTGGAATCCGACCGCCAATCGGATGCATGGCATGCCGGATGGAGGATGGGTTCTGACCCTTGATCTCCACCATGGCCATCACCAGTATTATTTTGTGATTGACGGGCAGCCTGCCCTTGACCCTCGTGCCTTGGGCACGGTGCAGAACGAGCGTGGCGAGGCTGCTTCTTTGATCGCAGTCAGTTGAGCGAAAGGTGGAAATGGGCTATAGTGAACCGCCCTCATGCTTGCAAGGCGATGGCGCATCGCCAGTTTGCAGGAATGAAACGGCAAGAGGCCATGTCTGATAGTGTGCGCCGCCGGAAGATGAGATCATGTATTGCGCGGGTATAAACATCGGCGCCCTGTCGGTCAAGGCCGTTGCCCTGCAAGGGGAGCGGAGGGAGGCCCGGGTGTTGCTCCACTGCGGTCGTCCCCTGGAGAAGCTCCAGGAGATGCTGGCTCAGCCCGAGTTCGCCGGCGTTGAGTATTGCGGAGTATCGGGACAACTGGGCCATCTAACCGAAGTGGCGGCGATACGGCGCGCGTTGCGCGAATTAGGAGAGGATTTCGATGCGGTGGCATCGCTGGGAGGAGAGGCCTTCCTGGTTTACTTTCTGACGCGCGGGCGGATTACCAATGTCCTTTCGCACAACAAATGCGCCGCCGGCAGCGGGGAGTTCTTTGTCCAGCAAATCGGGCGGATGGGGTTGGGGATGGAGGAAGCGATCCAACTCTCCTTGCAAGGGAAGGTGGTCCCGCTGGCGTCCCGGTGCTCCGTTCACTGCAAGTCGGACATCACCCACAAGCTCAACCGCAACGAGGCTCTGCCGGCGGACATTCTGCACACGTTGCATGACAGCATGGCCAACAAGGTGGTCGCGCTCCTGGAAAAAGGCCAGCGATCGCGGCGGCGGGTGCTTTTGATCGGGGGTGTGAGCCGCAACGCGGCCATGCTGGCGGCCTTGCGAACCAAGCTTCCCGACACGGAGTTTGTGGTGCGGCCAGAGAGTCCATGGTTGGAGGCTTGGGGCACGGCATTGCTGACCCGCGACAAGCCGGTCCACCGGTCGCCAAAGATTTCCGTGCAACCTACGCTTGGCCGGCTCCCGCCGCTGAATCTTTTTGCCGACCGGGTGCAAGTCATCCCGGCCCAGCCACGGCAGCCGCCCCCCGAAGGCCCGATGGTGCTGGGAGTGGATGCCGGATCCACCACCACCAAGGCGGTTCTGCTGGATCCTGGCACCGGCGGTGTTGTGGCTTCGCACTACCTGCGCACGCAGGGCGATCCTGTGGCTTCGTTGCGCGCGTGCCTGCGGGCCTTGGCCGATCAGGCGGGCAACCGCCGCATCGGCCTGATAGGAACCACAGGCTCGGCCAGGGAAATCGTCGGCGCCTACCTGGGCACCGAATATGTCTTCAACGAGATTTCCGCTCATGCGGCGGGGGCGGCGCATTTCGACAGCGAAGTGGACACCATCATGGAAATTGGCGGTCAGGATTCCAAGTATATCCTTCTGCGCAATGGGGTGCCCGTAGACTATGCGATGAACAACGCCTGTTCGGCCGGCACCGGCTCCTTTTTGGAAGAAAGCGCCAAGAGCGATCTCGGCGTGACGGTGTCAGAAATATCCAGCGTTGCGCTTGTCGCCAAGTCTCCCGTGCATTTCAAAGCGACGTGCGCGGCGTTCATCAACTCCGATATTCGCGCCGCCCAGCAACAGGGACACTCCCACGACGACATTGTCGCGGGATTGGTCTATGCCATCGCCGCCAACTATCTCACCAAGGTCAAGGGGCCGCATTGCGTGGGGCGCAAGGTGTTTTTGCAAGGCGGCGTGGCGTTGAACCATGCGCTCGGCCATGCTTTTGCTCAACTGGTTGGCCGCCCGGTGGTGATCCCACCTGATCCGGAACTGCTCGGAGCGCTGGGTGTCGCGCTGCTGGCGTTGAAACGGGCGAATGCTCCGGCGGCTGCCGCCGGGGAACTGCGCGGCCTGGCGGCCCCGGAACTGGAGCGGGTGGGCCGGTTCGCCTGCCATGCCTGCAAGCTCTATTGCAGTATTGACCGGTTTAAAGTCGGTGGCCGGGTGTTTCCATTCGGCGGGCGATGCAGCCTGTATGAGAATGTGTGGAAGCGAAAATCGCGGACGGCGGCGGCACAGGACCTGGTGGAGGAAAGAACCAGCGTGCTCTTTGGGCGTCCGGCGGGCGTTGCGGCAAATCCGGGCGTGAGAATTGGGATTCCAAAAGCACTACTGACGCACTCACTGCATCCGCTTTTTTCCACTTTTTTCTCCGGTTTGGGAATTGAAACCGTCCTCTCCGGTGTGGACCCGCAGGGGGAACTGAAGTCGAATGCCGGCTTTTGCTTTCCCGTGCAAATCGCCCATGGGGCCGTGCTGGATCTGGCGCGGCGGGGAGTGAACCTGATATTTCTGCCGCAAGTGGTTCACATGCCCCAACCCTGCGGGTGCGACGATTGTTATCTGTGCCCGATCACCCAGGCCAGCCCCTCCTTCATGGCGAAGGCGTTTCCAGACCAGCGTTTTCTGGGGCCGCTGTTGGATTTCTCCAAGGGGTATGGCGGCTCTTCGGCAATGGTTGAGATGGCCGTCCGAGACCTGGGGGCGTCAGAGGAGTTGGCCGCCAGCGCATGGACGGCCGCGGTGCGCGCTCAGGCGGAGGCGGAACGCGCGCTGCAAGGACTCGGCCAGAAGACGCTCGACGAGGCGGTGGCCGGGGGCAAAATGGCGGTTCTGCTGGCCGGCCACAGCTACAGCGCCTTTGCGCCAGAGGCCTCGCAATCCGTAGCCAAAAAGCTCTCCAGCATGGGAGTTACGGTGATCCCCAGCGACTGCCTGGCGTCGGTCGAAGCAGGCCCCACGGCCTGGCACTTCGCCAATCAGATTTTGAATGCCGCAGCCATAGTCAAAGCGCATCCTAATTTGTTCCTGCTTTGCGTAAGCAATTTCAGTTGCACGATAGACGCCTTCACCCAATCCATCCTGGCATCAGAGATGGGATCAAAACCCCACCTGATCCTTGAGATTGACGCCCATACGGCCGACGCCGGCGTCCAGACGCGCCTGGAGGCCTTTCTGGACATCGCCGCCAACTATCGGGTGCGGCAATCCAGTCCCATTGAGCCGTTCAACTTGTGCCACTTGGTTCCGGGTGGCCGCGTTGTCCGCACCAATGGCGAGACGGTTCGGCTGGATGACCCGCGGGTCAAGATCCGTTTCCCGAACTTTTCCCACTACCACTCGGAAAACCTGGCCGGGGCGGCCCGCTGGCTGGGGCTGAATGTGGGGGAAACAATTCCACTGGACCGCAATCAGTTGGATCGGGGCCTCGACCACACTTCGGGGCGGGAGTGTCTTCCCCTGCCCATCTGCATCGGGCAACTGTTGCAGATCAGTCAGAGCCGCCCACCCGATGAAATCACGGGCTTCTACATGGTGCGTGGAGGGGCCCCCTGCGTGTCGGACTGTTATATGGGCTATTTCGAGAGGTTCATCGCCGAGCAGCGGTTGCCCGATCTGTTTTTGCTCAATCCAAGAAAGGAAAATGACTGGTGCGGATTGGACCGGATAGCCCTGGTCCAGAGCGTCTCCCCGGCCATCCAAATGGCTGACATTCTGGTGGAGATTGAGCAGGTTCTGCGCGCCGTGGGACGGCCCGGCAGTGTGGAGCAACTGCGCGCGCGATGGCGGCAATTCCTGGATGAAGCCCGCACGCTCGACGAGTTCAACGCCAAACTGCCTGAATTGGCCGATTGGCTGGCGGCGCTGCCGCGGGATCGCGATCCGTCAACGTGTCCCAAAGTAGTGATCACAGGCGATTTTTTCACCCGCTTCAGTCCGTTTTTCATGGAAGGCGTCCACGAACTCTATGCGGCCAGCGGCATCATCCTCAAGCCCGTGGACTTGGGAGATCTGCTGCAATATGCGGCGTATCACGAAGTGGCTGGAGCGGCCAGCGGTTGGGGCATGAAGCCGGGCTATCCGGCTCTGGCCAAGGCCTGCCTTAGAATGTTTCAGCCGGACGGGCAACAATATTTGCGGCAATGGGTGAGCTATCGGGCGGAACGGTGGCTTGAAGGGCGCTACCGGCAGATCTTCCGCAAAACCGGGCTGCTGGTGGCTGAGCCGAACAATGTTTCGTCCCTTTTCGAGAAGGCCTCCCGGCATGTTTCGCCGGCGATCTTTGGAGAGGTCATTCCCAGCGTCGGCAAAGGATTGGAGGCCGCCAACGAAGGCTACGACGGAATTTTCCTGATCGGACCGTTTAATTGCCTGCCTTATCGCATCTCCGAAGCCATCCTCAAACCGCTGAGCATGCAGACCAACATGCCGCTATTGACTTACGAGAGTGACGGGTACGCGGTTTCCCCCTCATTTCTCCGCCAGGTGGAGGTCCACATCGAGCAAGTTCTTCAGAGGGCCGGTGTGCGGGACTTGAAGCCGGGGCAAAGCAAGCCGGCGAAACCGCCCATCAAGTTCCTGAACATATCCAGGAAACCCAGGACCAGGCGCGAGGATTCCTCTCGAGTATGAGGCAACGGATTGCAAATTATTGCAGATTGCAAGTCTTCGCAAAGGATCAAGGCATGACGTTACCTTGCTTTTCCCCCTCAGTACCAGCGCGTTGCACGCCGGTATTGGTGTTGGCACGATTCATGTAATTAGAAACTCAGCCGGCGGGAGATCGGACCGAGAATCCGTCCGCGAAGAAAAATGTCTCCAGCCCGTTTGGCGAAAGAATTCGGTTCCGAGGGTGCGGCTTGCCGGAAGCGGCTCTCGATGGCGCGGACGATTTGGCACTAAGAACAGCAAACGATAGAAAGCACTGAAAATATGAATACACAAACACAAGCAACCAGTAATGATGCAGGCCAAGTGGTCGAAGAGGCGCAAGCGCTGCTCGCCGCCACGGCCGAGGCGACCGGTGAAAAAGTCAAGGAGGCCCGCTGTCGTCTCGCGGCCGCCCTGGAACGGAGCAAGGAAATCTGCGGCCGCGTGCGTGAGAAGGTGGTGGAAGGGGCCAAGGCGACCGACGAGGCCATCCATGAACATCCCTATCAAGCCATCGCCATCGGGGTGGGAGTCGGAGCGCTGATCGGTTATCTCCTTGGCCGCCGTTGCTCGCGGGACCGCGATTGATGTTATGGGAGAATCCACTGTCAGCTTCGCGCACTTGACCGCGGCCTCGAAGCAATTGGCGGAACGGCTGTTGACCATTGGGGAAAACCGGCTCGAATTACTGGCAGTGGAGGTGCAGGAGGAGCGCGAGCGTCTCCTGCACGCTCTGCTTTTGGCTCTCGGCGCGGCGGCATTCGGTCTGCTTGCCGGTCTGACGCTCACGGCTGCCATCGTGGTTTTGGGGTGGCCTTACTCACACGTTGCCTTTCTCCTCGCACTGACCGGTCTGTACGGGGCAGCCGGGATTTGTTTTTACCGGCGGCTGGCCGGATTGCTGCGGGACTGGCAGACACTTTCCGCCTCGCTTGACCAATTCCGAAAGGACTGCGCATGTTTGGAAAAAATCGTCGGATGAACACGCTTGAATCGCGGAAACAGCTTTTGGTCCTGGAAAGTGAACTCAACCGCGCGCAACTGGTCCGGGAGGTGGCGGATCTGAGGATGGAGGTTGGCACACTCACTGAGCGCGCCAGATCCTTGACTTCGATATTCTCGTCAGCTGCGGTCCTGGTGTCGGCCCTGGCGGCGTTGCGGAGCAGCAAGAGCGCGGAGAGCGGCGTGAAACGGTCCTGGCCGCGAAGGCTGCTCAAGGGCGCGGGCTTAATTTCCACGCTATGGCTGGCGTTGCGCTCTGCGGGGCGCGATGATAAAGACAAGTAGAGAATTATGAGAAAGGAAGTTTTATGTTGCGAAGCATTCATCAGTTGTACGGGAGCAAACTTGGGGCGTCGGACGGCGAGATCGGCCATGTGAAGGATTTTTATTTTGACGATGAGAACTGGGGGGTTCGTTACGTGGTCGCGGACACGGGTTCCTGGCTGCCGGGGCGGCAGGTGCTTCTTTCGCCCCATGCTTTCGGGAGTCTCCATCGGGCCGGAAAAGACCTGCGGGTGAACCTGACGCGGAAGCAGATTGAGGAAAGCCCCTCGATAGACTCGCACATGCCGGTGTCGCGACAATACGAAGAGGAGTATTGCCGGTATTACGGCTGGCCCTTCTACTGGCAGGGAGGCGAGTTGTGGGGCATGAGCGGTTTTCCGATATTGGAGCAGCCGCCAACACCTGCCGCCACGCCGACCGGCCCGCCGAGCGGATCCGCGGACGGGCATTTGCGGAGCACCCGGTTCGTGAAGGGGTACGATATCAGGGCGACCGACGGCGCCGCCGGCCATGTCTGCGATTTTATGATGGATGCCCAAAGATGGGTGATTTGTCAGCTGATCATCAAAACCAGCCACCTGCTTTCCGGCAAGGAGTTGTGCCTGCCCACCAGCGAGGTGGAGAGGATCAGTTACGAGGAATCCAGCGTGTTCGTGAGGTTGACCAGGGCCGAGGTCGAGCGGGGCCTGGCTCCCGCGATGAAACCCAAAAGACCCTCCGGGAGCCAACGGCAGAAGCCGGCGAGCGCGCCAAGGCCAGGCGCGGCGGCGGACTTAAACCAAAGCGAAGATGGTTTTGTGCCATCACCGGATGAAGTGGCCCGAAGGGCCTACTTTACTTATTTGAACGAGGGATCGCCGGAAGGGCGGGACGTGCAACATTGGCTGGCGGCGGAGGCGGAGTTGATCGCGGAACACAATCGGACGCGGGTTCACGGGTTTGAAAAGCGGAGATGAAAAATCGGAGAAATCGGAGAAATCGGAGGTTTGAGAGGGTGGCGTTTGTTCCGGGAAGGGGCAAAAAGTGCCAAGCGTATTGAATTGTAAATGTTTGCATACTAGCACTTTGCAATACAAATGTGAACTGCGGAGCAGTTGTAGGATAAGTAATATGAGTGGTTTACTAGGGTTTAAAAGCTCGACCGGCGTTTTTTTGTTCAAACAAGCGAGGCGCGGATGGCGGGGATTTGGTGGATTGCTCTTGGTTTTCGACAGGATGAACAGGATGGACCCGCCTTGGCATGGCTTCCGCCGTCGTCCCGCCTGTTGCGGGACTATGGCGCGACAAGACGGCGCGGCAAGCGGAGTGGACTTGGTGGACGGAGTGGATTGGATGGACTTGGAATGTTTTGGTCTGGCCCGAACGGGGCGATGTGGTCTTTTCGACAGGATGATCCTCCGCCGCCCTCCGGGCTATGGAGGACAAAGCAGGATGAAGGCAGGGGGGGGCGGAAAGCTGAAAAGCTGAAAATGTGATCCCCGCCCCCAGGATGAAAGCAGACATCGCGAAAGGCCTTGCCTTGGTTCCAAGGGCGGGGTGGGCATTTGCTATTTTGCCTGCGGCCGGCTGCCCATGCTGCTGGTTGTGATCCTTACCTTTGGAAACTCCATTGTCGCCGTGCGGTTTCGGTTGTAATCCATCTCCCTAATCTGCGGCGGCAGGGAAAGATTGGTATGTGTAAAAAGATTCAAGGTCCCGGTTAAGAAGTAAGTGTTTGTGTCGTTTCCCGCAATGGACCAGTGGCGCGACGGCTCGCCGCTCGGATATACCGCCAGGGGATCCATGTCTCCGGCATTAACGAAAAGCCGGATCGTCGAATTATATGGCAATTTCACCCAGCAGGGAGCCAACGGGCCGCGTCCGCTCCATACTATTACGCTCGGCATCGGGCCAGCTCTGCCCGCACTGTCTGACAACTCGCAATTCAACTTCATCACATCAAAACACACGTCGATGTCGTCGCAACAAGCCCCGGTAACATTTTGAAGTTCGACAAACGTCATCGCCCCGTTTGTTGTCGGCGGCCCGCCGTAGGCAGGCTCCATGCCCTGCACAATCAGGAGTCGTCCGCGGATGGCTTGGTCATGCAACTGATCGTTTTGAAGTGAAACGGGCTTTGACCATTCGCCCATGGCGATAATATTTGTGTCTCCCGTCGCGAAGCACAGTTGACACGCGCCGAAAATGAGACATGACACGATAGCTTTCATAGTTCGCAAGCCGCCTAAGAATTAATATACAACAGGTTGTTGGTGTATTACAATGGCCAAATACGAGGGCCGATCAATTTCGCCAGACGTTCAAGCCAGAACTCGACGTTGCAAAACAGCTTGGCCGTGAAATCTTCCGACCACACCAAACCAGTTGCGGGACACCCAGGCCATCAACGAGTCGGCCCCATAGACTTGACCATTCGGTAATTGGCCGCCGTGCGGCAGTTCGGCAGGAACGGTCATTAGCGCACACTGCTTTGAGCCGTCCGCCTCGATCTCCTCTTGGCGGTGCTGCAAAGAGTGTTCTTGGCAGGAATTGACAGTCGGTGTAGGTTGGGAGCATGTCGAACGCTAAATTGTTGTCACG
>Ga0181536_10000823_pt1 | contig 37204 bp, 38 predicted proteins | sample PEATcosm2014_Bin_41_FD_121105 | JGI IMG/M metagenome (GOLD analysis project Ga0181536, IMG submission 121105) | Peatland microbial communities from MTU Mesocosm Facility, Houghton, MI, USA - PEATcosm2014_Bin17_60_metaG | ecosystem: Environmental > Terrestrial > Soil > Wetlands > Peat | place...
CAGCACGATGAAGATGGGGATGGCGACGAAGATCCTGAAGGCCGTGGTTGCCCGATTGAGTTCTCGGTCCGGGTGTCCACCGAGAACCGAACGGGATAGCACTGTTGCTCCATGGTTCACCTTCCAAGGTTTCAGGGGTGCGTTTCACGCCTGGCGAGTCCAGCCGCAAGCCACACAGCCGATCGACGGTCACGCGGCGGACAGGGCGGGCTCGACTCCGAGGTCGGGAATCTCCTTGGGCACGATAGAAGAGGGCTTGAAGCCTTTGACAATGAGGTAGAGGCCAAGCGACAACTCCCAAGCGAACTCCGGGATTGTCGCGATGCCCTGCCCCGCCGAGCCTTTGCCGAGGACGCCGAACAGCACGGCGATCCCCGAAACACACACCAAAGGACCTCCGACAAGCCCCAGCATCGCCATGCGTCGCGGCACGAGGCCGGACCGGTACATCATGTAGCCCAGCAGCAGCCCGTTCCCGACGCCGACAACGAATCCGGGTCCGAGCAGGAACGACCAATCATGGATTGCGACCAGCGATCTCGCGACGATTTGGAGCGAGGCTGCGTTTGCGGCACCAGCTCCCCCGATGTCCTGCCGCAAGGTGACGACCGAGAGGACGCTGAGGATGCCCACGGCAATGAAGGCGGATTCAACGAGACGAGCCGCGACATACCCCAGAGCGAGCGTCTCGTTCACCCGCTTGAGGATCGGGAACAGCACGACGGCTGTAGCGATATTCGCGATGATGAGGAAGACTTCTAACGAGGAGCCAAGAAAGATGCGCTTGTCGGCGCCCGCACCGACGATGTAGCCGGCGTGTTTCAGCACAGGGTTATAGAGAAGAAGCGCTGGAATCGAGGTGACAAACGTAATGATGAAGAGCACGCCCGCAACAAGCGCCGTCTTCCTGGGTGATCCCATCTAGCTACTCCTTTACTCAGTGAGTGTACGCCGTACACCTTGCAGGGGCCAGGGTACGGTGTACGGTGTACACTTGTCAAGGCGGGCATTCTTAGAGGACTTGAAGGGAAACGTGGCCGGCAAGGGTGAGCAGGGGGAGGCTCCTCCCCACCGAGTGCGGTTGAGCAGGGATCGGGTGATCAGCGCCGCCGTCGTCCTTGCCGACCAGGGCGGAATCGAGTCCCTCAGCATGCGCAACCTCGCTCAGGAACTGGGCGTGGTCCCGATGGCCCTCTACAAGCACGTGGCCAACAAGGAGGAGCTCCTCGACGGCATGGTCGATGTCGTCTTCGGCGAGGTCGAGTTCCGGAGCGGATCCGCCTGGAGGAGGGCCATGCGTGAGCGGGCGATCTCGATGCGCGAAGCTCTTCTGCGCCATCGCTGGGCGGTCGGGCTCATGGAGTCCGGGACGCCCGGGCCCGCGAACCTCCGGCACCACAACGCGGTAATGGGGTGCCTGCGCGACCAAGCGCACTTGTCGTTTCGGATGGCGGTCCACGCCTACAGCGTCATGGACAGCTACATCTACGGCTTCGCTCTCCAAGAGAAGTCGCTGGCTATCGACATTCCGGCGGAGGCGGAGAGGAGGCTTGAAAGGGTCGCCGAGCGGCACCCGTCCCCCGCCGACGAGTATCCGTACCTGATCGAGGTCGTCGTCGAGCTCGGCAAGTCGGGATACGACTACGCGGAGGAGTTCGAGTTCGGGCTGGACCTACTTCTGGACGGCATCGAACGGCTTCAGAAGGAGGACAGGGCGTCTGCGAAACGACGAACAGTGACAGCGACAAGGCGCTGATCGCCGAGGGTCAGTGGCATAAGCGCCGACCCTGTCGCCCCGTCCGGGAAGTGCCTGATCCAGTACGCCGCAAGATGGGGCGAACCCGCCCTGTATCACCGGGATGGAACCATTACAGATTTCTGTGTTTGGCCGAAGTGCTAAGCAAAGCCGCACAGTCCTGGCGATTGGGGGTAGGTGAGCTGTCGCCCGTGTCAAGAGCTCGACGTCCTCTTGGAGCCGGCGGTGCTCCCGCCGGGGCCTTGTGACTCTCGGCGCTCCTCGGTCTGAGTCCCTCGCGCTCACCGGCGTCGATCTCCGCCTGGCGCACCCGCGATCGCCCGGCCGTCGTCGAAGTCCCGGGCCACCTGGCCGATCGTGCGGACGCCGGCTCGGCAACGCTCGACGATGTCAGCCTTGAACTCCGGGGTGAACGACCGACGGGCACAGGTTTTTCCGTTTCATGGTCTCCATAATGGGCATCCTCTCCGGGGCTGCTCCCCTGATGTTGGATGTCCGTCAAACCGGCGGAAGCCCACTATTCGGCGTCAGTGTTGACGATCAGCAAACTGCAGGGACAGTGGTGGGACACCTTGTCTGGCACGCTTCCAAGCACAAACCGCTTGATCCCACTCATGCCCCGGTTACCGACCACCAAGAGATCTGCACTGACGGCCTCGGACACTTTGAGCAGAACATCCGCAGGATCGCCATCGACATTGTGAATCTGAGCATGTACATCCTCGCGTTTGGCCTCGGTCGCGACTTGCGCACAGATGCGTTTGCCTTCGTCGTAAGCGGCCGCATTGGCGGCGACGACCGGAGCAGGGTCCATATGCTCGCCCCGCAAGGTCACCCCACGAACAGCATGGACTACGTGGAGGGTCGCCCCGCCCAACTTTGCCAGGGCGATCGCTTCTTTGACCGCAATACCGGCCCGGGGTGAACCGTCGGTCCCAACGACGATAACCTTATTCATGGTGACGCTCCATGGCGGAATTGGGATTGTCAGTCGTGAACATTAGATCCAATCAGGCCTTGGGGAGCACTGACGGCACCCTCGATCGCCGGCGGCGAATACGCGGTCGAGTGCATGGGTATCGAACAGCACGACCCGAGCGAGACTTGCGAGGCCATCGTTACATGCGCCCTGTTCGGGTGCCAGCCAAGTTTCGCGTTTCTTAAGTGGTCGTGCGCATATGCGACCAGAAGTGGGTCACGGGGAGGCCCGTGACGACGCTCGGCCCGGTGGCCCGTGCCGTCGCCGACCGCGGGAGCCCGAACATCGGAGCAAGCTCGCCGAAATACCCCCCCGGGGTGACCTCGCTGAGGACTTCCTCGGAGCCGTCGTCTCGGCGCCGGACCAGTTGGATCAACCCCGACTCGACGCTGTAGACGAGCGAACCGGGTTCCCCCTGCTCGAAGAGGACCTCTCCGTCGTCGAGGTGCTGGTGCTCCACGGCGGTGGCCGCGGGCGCCACTCGGGGACTGAGCTCGACGACGCGATCGGCCAGCGGGAGCAACCGCTCGTCGTGGGTGGCGATGAGCACTGTCCGTTCGGCGTCGGCGAGCTCGCGTAGCGTCTTGAGCACGCCCTCCACCTGGATGTAGTCGAGGTGCGCGGTGGGCTCGTCGGCCAGGATGACCGGCGGGTCCAGGGCCAGGGCCCGCGCGATGGCCACCCGCTGCTGCTGACCGCCGGACATCGCCCCCGGTCGGTGACCCATCCGGTCGGCGAGGTCGACCAACTCGAGCAGGTGCTCGGCGCGCTGGCGTGCGGTCGTACGGGATTGCCCAGCCGTCCGGCAGATGAGCTCGACGTTTTCGCGTGCGCTGAGCGAAGGGATGAGGTTGAAGGCTTGGAAGACGACACCGACCGACGTCTGGCGATAGCGGGTGAGCTCTCTGTTCCCCAGACCCACGACCTCGGTCCCGTCGACACGGATCGATCCCGAGTGCGGTCGCAACAGGCCGGCGATGGCTGACAGCAGCGTGGACTTCCCGCACCCGCTCGCACCGAGGAGCACGCCGAGCTCCCTGCTCTCCATCTGGAGGTGGAATCCGCTGAGCGGTCTCACCTTGTAGCCGCCGCTCGAGTATTCGACGGTGAGGTCGCGCACCTCGAGGAGACTCATTTCCCGCCTCCGAAGGCGATTGCCGGGTCGACGCGCGCCGCTCGGCGGGCAGGCAAGATGCTGGCCAGGACCCCGACGATCACGGCCACGACGGGGACGGCGACGTAGTCCGATGCCGAAAGGCGAACGGCCATCTGGGAGCTTCCCGACATGGGGATCTCGACGAGGGCCCCGATGATCGCCGCGCCGAGGGCGATGAGCACCGCTTGGATGACGAGACCGACGAAGAGATGGGAGCTCGGTGTGCCGACGGCCTTCAAGACGGCGAAGTCAGCTCTGCGCTCCAGGGCCGACAGGTAGATGATCGCGCCGATGATGCCGGCAGCCACCAGCCACAACAGGAATTCGATGAGCTGGATCGTCTTGGCCGCCTGGGTCGTCGGGCGGCCGAGATCGGAGCGCACCTGGGCGTCGGTCAGCGCCGTGAACCCGGCGACCGGGTCCACCGGCGTTCCTCGGACGAGCACCGCGGTGGCCAGTGGTTCGCCGTCCACGGTGAGATGATCGGCCGCGCCGAGGGGGACGAACACCACGGGGACCCCGGCGAAGTAGGTGACTCCGCTGACGAGGCCGACGACATCGAACCGCGTGCCGTTCAGGACGATCTCCTGACCCACCTTCACGCCGAGGCCCTCGTCGACGACGGCCGAGTCCGGCTGCCGGACCGGTCGACCCTCGACGACCCGGGGTGATCCGACGCCTCCGGGAACGACGCCGATGACATTGACGTCCCGCTCGGACGACGGTGGGACTCCCGAGGCCGACGACGACCCGACGGCCCCGCCGGTGAGCGCCCGACTGACGAGGATCGGGTCGGCGGCGGTCACCCCCGGGACCTGCCTGACGGCGGCGGCGGCGCTGGCGGGGAACGGCGCAGCCACGGTGAAGGGTCCGGGGCTTCCCGCCGGCACGAACCACCATCGGGCATCGAGCACGCTGACGGTGTTGTGGATTTCGACGCTGAAACTGTTGGCCACCCCGCTCATCATCAAGGCCAGGCCTAACACGAGACCGGTGGCGAGGGCAGCCAGCAAGAAGCGGCGCCACCGCCACTGGAGGTCGCGAATGCTCGCCAGCCAAATAGGCCCGATGGCGCTCGTCCCTGCGGACACCCTCAGGCCCCCCTTGTGCAGTGCATCTGCCGTCGACACGGGAACGTTAGCGAACTTTGCCATGGGGCAATCGGCGGTGCCGCAAACGGGGCCGACAGGGCCTTGAACGGTCGCGGCGGCTGCTCGATGAGCAACGGCGGAAGCCTGCGTGACGGCCTATCGGCGGCGTTGTTCGCCGAGATCGAACGCAAGTTCCTCTGAAGAACGCGTTACGCGGCGTCCGTGTTGACGATCAACAAACTACAGGGGCAATGGTGGGACACCTTGTTCGGTACGCTCCCGAGCACGAACCGCTTGATCCCGCTCATGCCCCGGTTGCCGATGACGACGAGATCCGCATCGACCGCCTCGGCCACTTTGAGAAGGACATCCGCCGGGTCGCCGTCGACATTGTGAATCTGCGTGGGTATGCCCTCGCGCTTGGCGTCGGCGGCGGCTTGGGCACAGATGCGTTCGCCGTCGTCGTGCAGCTCCATGTGCGCCGCGGCGATCGCCGCGGCGTCCCCGTATTCGGAGCCGAGCATGGCGGTGGTGCGTATGACATGGACCAAGTGCAGGGTCGCCCCGCCCTGCTTGGCCAACTCCAGCGCCTGTCTGACGGCGATGCCGGCTCGGGCCGAACCGTCGGTCCCGACCACTATGACCTTGTACATGGCGGCGCCGGGCTCGAAATCGGCCGGGTCGTCTACGAGGTCGGCGCCAGCGGCGGCGCCGACCCGTAGGCAATGCCGAATCCATCACGGGCCGGATTAGGACCAGACGGGATGGAGACGACCGCGTTCCGCTGGACGATCTCACCGCCGGTGCCCGCCGCGAGGTCCGGCGACGCAGTGTCTGCCGCCCCGTTATCGAAGATCGTCGAGCCGTATTGCGCCAAGGTGGCGATGCGCCCGTTGACCTCGGGTGCCTCGAGGACCCACTCGGCCGAGGCCCCCGGACCGCTGTAGCCCTGTACCGTGTTGAAGGACGGCTGCGGCGCGTGCCGCGTCTTGGTGTTTCCGCTGTCGGTCAGGGTGATCGACCATGCCGTCCCCAAGCCCTTCGTGATCGACACGGTGATCACGTCGCCCGGCTCGACGGTGATCGACGGGATCACGGTCTCGGCAGCCGGCAGGATCTCCCACCAGGCCGAGTAATGGGCGCCGCCGAACGAGTAGTCCTGCTCGGTTCCGGCCTGGATGAGATCGGAATTGGTGAAGCCGTCGATGCCGACCCATGCGGCCGAGTAGGTCGAACGGAACGAGCCCGTGACCGTGGGCACGGTCCATGTCCCCGTCACACTCGTGTACGCCGTTCCCGACGCCGGCACGCACGACAGCCCGGCGGGAGAGGTCTCGCTCACCGCGTACCCGGACCAGTTCGACGACGCCCAGCACGGCGACGTGGAAGCGGCGCTGGTGGACGAGCGCGCCCTCGGGCCCGTGGAGCGCACAAACTGGTTCGGCACCATCTGGATCGTCGGGGACGCAACCGGTGCGGCCTCGGCGCCGCCGCCGACGAGCGTCAGACCCCCGATACCGGCCACCAGGACGCCCGAGGTGAGCACGGAGGTCCACCGAATGCGAAGGAACCGATCGCGGATCATGGCGCGCCCCCCGTTCTGGCTGCTATTGGACTCGTGTGATGCTAGCACTACGGAACGTGGTGAACGAGGGAGATTCTTACCCCCACTGATCGGGTGGCCAGTCGGGGCCCGGCGAGTGGGGAGCCGGTGCGGACGTGAAGTTCGGGGAGCCCTGAGGTTCCTCGACATCGAGGGCCACAAGCAGGGCGAAGAGCGCCTCGATGTGCCCGGTGCGACTCGATCTCGATGGCGACGGGAGGGCGGTGGTCGGCGTGAGCGTGGTGGTCATGGTCGCGCCTCAACGGACTCGGACATTCGCACACGCAGTTCGATAGAACCGGAGCCACAACGGAGCGGCCTCGATCACGTTCTGGCGTATCCAAGAGGAAACCGACCTTGGATTCGTCTGGTTGGACTGCATACCCCCCATCGGGCCTCCTTCCGCTGTCCGGGGACTCGCCGTACCCCGAAGAAACGGCTTGCGCACCGTCCAATCACAAGCGCATGAAGCTCGTTAACCACATCAACCATACAAGCAACATTGGCAACATACTTCTCGTCACCGATGGTCATGTCAATAGGTGTTGTGCTTTTCTGCTGGCGACCTCGCTGATCGGCACCTTCAGGACACGGTGGCCGAGCGGCTCGACGCGCTCGATGACGAGCCGGCCGGGAAGCGTCGGTCGCAGTGTGCCCAGCGGTCGTCGAACCATCTCGCAAAGGCCTCGTCACCGGGCACCGTGCGACGGGCGACGCGGCTGATCTGGATCCGCACCGGTTGGTCGAGCGGGATGGTCCCAGGGGCATCGACGAGTCGCTGCAGCGACTCGAGTCCGGAGTGCATGACGAAGACCATGTCGGCACCCGGTGCCCCGCGCAACAGCGCCCGGGTGCCACCGGGTCGCACCGGCGCGAGCATGCGAAGGTCCCGCACTCGTCGAGCCCGTTCCGGTTCCCGGGCGGCAATCGCCTTCTTCGCCCGATCGCGACGGGTGTCGGTCACGACCATGCCCTCCGGATAGATGACGCACGCGTCCTGGGGGCCCATGTCGTGGGCGAGTCGTTCGAGTGCGGTCAACTCGCCGGTGATGTCGTCGGGGTCGCGTTCGACGAAGTGGTTGGGCAGGCGATTCCCGACGATGTCCAAGCACGGGTCGAGTTGCAGGTCGTCTTTGAGCACGTAGCGAGGCCGCATCCCGACACGGCCGAGGAGCCAGACCGGAATGAGCGCGTCGGCGATGCTCGAGTGGTTCACGCACACGACGATCGGCCCAGGAGCGAGCTGGTCGAGGCCCTGAACCTCGAAGGTGACGTTCGCGGTCAGGCGCAGCGCGTCCACGAGCCGATCGGCCCACCAGCGCTGCAGGTTGAAATGGGTGTCCTGGTCGTTTCGGTTTCCTGTCGCCCACAGCGCGGCCGAAAGGCCGACACTCATCGACTCGAGCGTCGACCAAGCAAGCGCGAATGTCAGGCTCCGCACGAGCGGCACCGTCTTGCGCGTCGACGCCAAGTCCACGACGGCGGCGATCGGCGCCCAGACGCCGATCGATCCGGCGAGGGTCGCGGCACCGATGGCCACCGACGGGACGGTGATAGCCCGCCGGATCGTCGGACCGCGCAGGTCCTTGGGGAGCCCGGGTGGCATGTGACGAAGACTACGGTCGACGGTCGAAGCGTCGCGCCGGATCCCTGGCGATCCAGGTGGCGGTCATGACGGCGGCGATGTACCCGGCGGCGGCCGTCATGGCCCGTCCCGCCATGGCCCGAGGCCTTAGGGACGGACCAGCACCGCTTTCGTGCGCACCATCTCCTCGATGCCGGCCCGGCCGCCCTCGCGCCCGAAGCCGCTCTGCTTGGTGCCGCCGAAAGGGGTGGTCGGCGAGTTCCGCCCCATGCCGTTGACCACCACCGTGCCGGCCTCGAGCTCGCTGGTGAAGCGCTCGATGCGCCGGGTGTCGTGGGTGTGCAGGTAGGCGGAGAGGCCGAAGGCGCTGCCGTTGGCCCGGGCCAACACCTCGTCCTCGCTGCGAAAACGCAGCACCGCCAGGACGGGCCCGAAGACCTCGTTGCGGGCCAGGTCGCTGTCGTCGTCGACATCGCCGAACACGGTGGGAGCCACGAACCACCCTTCGGCCAGTTCGCCGTCGAGCCTGGCCCCCCCGGCCAGGAGGGTCGCTCCGTCGCCTTTGGCCCGCTCGATCACGCCAAGGATGCGGTCCATGGCCGGCTCGCTCACGACCGGGCCGACGAACGTTGCCGGGTCGAGCGGGTCCCCGACCGTCAGGGACTCGAGGGTGGCGAGCACTTTGGCGACGACCTCGTCGTAGACGGCGTCGTGGACGTAGAGCCGGGTGGGCAGGGCGCATCCTTGCCCGGACAGCAGCGCCGTGCCGATCCGGGCGGCCATGGTCGCCGCCGCGTCGAGGTCGGCGTCGGGGAACACGATGTTGGGCGACTTCCCCCCCAGTTCCAGCGTGAGCGGGGTGAGTCGGCGCGCCGCCAGCGCCATGATCGTCCGGCCGGTGTCCGTGCCACCGGTGAAAGTGATCTTGTCGACGCCATGGTGCCCGGCGAGCGCAGCACCGGTGTCGGGACCGCCGACCACGACGTTGAGCACTCCGGGCGGGAGCCCGGCGTCGAGGGCCAGCTCGGCGAACCGCAGCATGCCGAAGGGTGCCACCTCGGGCGGTTTGGTCACCACGGCGTTGCCGGCGGCCAGGGCTGGCCCGCACTTCTGGCCCATGCCCATCATCGAGCCGTTCCACGGCGGGATGGCGGCAACGACGCCGTAGGGTTCGAGGCGGACGGTCGTCCCCGGCTCCCCGCCGGACACCGCCGCGCCGAGCTTGTCGCACCAGCCGGCGTAGTACCGGATCCAGGCCGCGGCGTAGACGCCGGGGTTCATGACGCTGATCGGGGTGCCGTTGTCGAGCGCCCCGAGTTCGGCCGCCTCGGTGGCGTGGGCCTCGAGCAGGTCGGCCAGGCGAAACAACACCGCAGCGCGCCTGGCCGGCTTGCACCGTGCCCACCCGGGTTGCGCGGCGCCGGCGGCGGCCACCGCGTCGTCGACGTCGACGTCGCCGGCCAGGGCGACCGTGGCCTGGCGTCGGCCGGTGGCTGCGTACTGATGGTCGTAGGTGCCGCCGGCGTCGCTCGGGCGCCAGGCTTCGCCGATCAGGTGGCCCTGGTGGGCCAGGCGCCGCACGATGGTGCTGGCGTCCGTGGTCCTCATGTGCCGCCCCACATCATGGACCGTCCCACGGCCGCGGCGCCGGTCACGACGTCGACCGCTGCGTGGCGGGTCTGCATCGACCTCACAGTAACTGGTGGTCTTGGCAGCAACTACCTTCGCGGCATGGACCGGTTCGAAGGGCGCGTGGCGCTGGTGTCGGGAGCGGCCGGCGGCATCGGGGCCGCCGTCGCCGAGCGGCTGTCCGACGAGGGTGCCATGGTCGTGCCCACCGACCTCGTCGCGCCCCCCGGCGGGATGGCGTGCGACGTGACCGACCCCGACTCGGTCGCCACCGCCGTTGCCGGTGCCCTCGAGCGCCACGGTCGCCTCGACGTCTTGGCCAACGTGGCGGGGATCGGGATTTCGCGACGGATCGGCGACGTGACGCTCGAGGAATGGCGCCGGGTGCTCGACGTCAATCTCACCGGGACGTTCCTCTTGTCCCAGGCGGCGCTGCCGGCATTGCTCGACACTACGGGGTCGATCGTCAACATGGCCTCGGTCGCGGGGCTGCGGGCCACGCCCTACAACGCCGCATACTGCGCCTCGAAGGGTGGCGTCATCATGTTGACCAAGTCCATGGCCCTGGAGCTGGCCGGCGCGGGGGTCCGGGTCAACGCCGTGTGCCCGGCGTCGGTCGACACCCCGTTCCTGCGCAATTTCCGGTTGCCCGAGGGGGCCGACATGGAGCTGCTCAAGCGCTCCACATCGCCCATGGGCCGTGCCCTCGACCCCGCCGAGGTGGCGGCGGCGGTCGCCTACCTGGCCTCCGACGACGCCGCCAGCGTCAGCGGGACGACCTTGGTCATCGACGGCGCCGCTACCGCCTGACGTCGACCAGGGTCACCGTCTCGGTGTCGCGCCCCGAGCGGAGCACGGCGCCCGGCCGCTCGCCGGTGACCTCGCCGTCGGCGACGACCTCGGTCCCGGCCACGAACACGTGAGTGATGCCCCGCGAGGTGGCCGACAGGCGCACTGCGCCCCCTGGCAGGTCGCGACGCAGCTCCGCCGGGTTCGTCGCGATCTCGGCCGGGTCGAAGACCACCAGGTCGGCGTGCCATCCCTCGGCCAGCCGCCCCCGCTCCGTCAGCCCGTAGTGGCGGGCCGGGCGGTCGGTCATCATCTCGACCGCCTCTTCCAAGGCGAGCAGGCCCCGGTCGCGCACCACTTCACCCAGCACCACCGTCGGGTAGTTGGCGTGGCACATGAGATCCAGGTGGGCACCGGCGTCCGAGCCCCCCAACATGACCCGGGGGTCCCGCCACACCTCGACCCGCGCCCGCCAGCCCGCATCGGAGCGTCCGAGCGACGGGGTGAGCGACGGCAGGACCAGGAACAAGGTCAATTTGTCGGGGAGTACCACGTCGAGGAGCACGTCGATCACGTCGGTGCCCCGGTGCTCGGCGATCTCTCCGAGCGAGCGACCCACCCATGACGACTCCGGGTCGCCGACCTCCATGAGGGCGAAGTCGCCGAGCACGCCCATGGCCCGCGCCGGCGCCTTGTCGGCCCCGGCTCGCAACATCGCCCTGGTGGCGGGATCGGCGACCGCGGCCACCCGCCCGTCGTGATCGAAGGCCAGGACCTCGCGCCAACCGGGCAGGCCCGGTAGGAGGTTGGAGGCTCGCATCCGCATCATGTCCGGCAGGGCCAGGGCCACCACGTGGGCGCCCCGCTCGGCGGCTAGGTCGGAGGCGGCCAATTGCTGTTCGTAGATCTCCTCCGAGGCCAAGCTCCCCAACAGGTTCCAGTTGAGGGGCCGGTCGGCAGCCAGCGACATGTTGGCCATGAGCTCCATGCGCTCGGTCGGGATGGGCCCGATGACGGGGATGAACTCCAAGGTGGTGCCGGGGTGGTCGCGCAATGCCGCGGCCAAGGCCACGAACTCGCTCGGTGCCGCGGCGCTCGACGGGACCGGGTGACCGTCCCCGTCGAGGTGGCCCTCGCCGAGCGACGAGGAGAAGCCGAGCGCCCCCCCGGCCAGCGACTCACCGACCAGGCCCACCATGGCATCGACCTGCTCGGGCGTGGCCGGACCGCGGGTGGCGTCTTCGCCCATGATGGCCCGGCGCACGGCCGAGTGGCCGACCAGGAAGCCGGCGTTCACCGCCAGGCCCTGGTCGACTCGGTCCAGGTACTGGGCAAACGACGTCCAGTCCCATTGGCCCCCGCTTTGCAAGGCCTCGAGGGGAATGCCTTCGACCACGGCCATCATGCGTTGGATGTAGCCGGCGTCACCCGGAGCCAGTGGTGCGATCGAGAACCCGCAGTTGCCGCCGAGCACGGTGGTCACCCCGTGGAGGACCGAAGGGTCGGCTGTGGGGTCCCACAACAACTGGGCGTCGTAATGGGTGTGAAGGTCGACGAAGCCCGGGCACACGACCAACCCGGTGGCGTCGATGCTCCGGCGCGCCGGCTCGGAGACGTGGCCAACGCGCACGATGCGCCCATCGCGCACCCCGATGTCGGTGACCACCGCCGGTGCGCCGGTGCCGTCGACCACGGTCCCGCCGTGAAGCAACAGGTCAAGCACGTTAATCCTCGGCCAGGAGCTGTTCGACGGCCGTCTCCACCACGGTGCCCTTGAAGAAGCCGGGGTTGGTGCCCGTGTAGAAGCGGGCGGGATTGGTGAAGGTGAAGCTCCGAAAGTCGTCCTCGTCGATCCACCGGTGGTCGACCATCTCCCAGGCCTCTTCGAGCACCTTGGCCATGTCGGGGACGTCCCAGTGGGCGATGTCCGAGCCCATCATGGCGTGAAGTTCGGCTCCGAGCGGGTTGACCCGCGTGTTATACGCCATGGAGGTGAGCGGGTCGTCGGCCTCGCAGCCGAAGTAGAAGGGATCGACGAACAAGGCCTTGATGTCCTGAGCCGACTCGATGCCGCAGTTCGCCCATTCGTCGAGCATGTCCTCGGGCTCGGGCGGCCGGGTGGCGAGCGCGTTGCGGATCGGGGCGGTGTCGGGGGCATACCGGTGCATGAGCTCGGCCATGAGCCCCCGGTCGATCAAGGCCGGGTCGAGGTTGCAGCGCAGCGCGGCAACGTTGCGCTTGTCCCAATGGCCGATGAGGTCGCTGTAGAGGGCCGCCGCCCAGGCCACCCCGCCCTCGAGGAAGGCGAAGTTCATTCCCGGGAAGCGTCGGGTCACGCCGCCGAGAAACAGCGACTTGGCCAGGGACTGCTGGCCCTCGGCGAGCATCGACAGGTGGTTGAACACGTAGCTGGAGGGCGAGCGGTACGGGGTCATGCCGATAAAGCCCGAGTGGAAGGCGATCGACACCCCGAGCTCTGTGGCTCGGGCCCACACCGGGTCGTAGTCGTACTCCGAGTCCAGGCCGAACTGGTCCAGCCAGAACGCGTAGCGCGAGACCTCGGGGTCCCGGTCGGCCAGGGCGGCGAACGGTCGCTGCACGTAGCCGGCGCACAACACCGCCTTGAACCCGAGCTCGACCACGGCGTAATCGAGCTCGGCCACCGCCTCTTCGGGCGTGTGCATGGGGATGGCGGCCACCGGGGCGAGCCGATCGGCGAAGCGGGCGAAGGTCTCGGCGTTGGCCCGGTTGAGGGCCCGGCAGGTGCCGCGGCGATATTGCTCGTCGGGAGTGTGGAGGAACACCAGGCCGAGACTCGGGTAGACCACCCCGAAGTCGATCCCCAGCTCGTCGAGGCGCTCATAGAGCAACTCGGGGAACAAGGCGGTGGCCAGGTCGAGGGTCCGGGCCGCCGGGGCGCTCCACCACGGGCCCCGAGGCGTGCGGCTGGCCGCCCGCTCCTCGGGGGTCTGCTCGTGCCAGGTGCGGTCGGTGCCGCCGTAGGGAGGCAGGAGTCGTCGCAACGAGGGGTGTTCCAAGGAGAGTCCCTCGCGCTCGAGGTAGGGCGCCAAGGTGGGCCAATGCTCGGCCATGTGCCCGTCGATGTCGATGACCGGATGGGGGAGCCGAGCGCGGATCTCGGCGGAGGGGGAGGAGAACATCGTGTCTAATATAGGCCCATTAGCCACGACCGCTGCGAGGTGCCGTGTCCTATGACATCGTGATCCGGGGCGGGACCGTGGTGGACGGCTCCGGGTTCGGGTCGTTCCGGGCGGACGTGGCCGTGGCCGACGGGCGGATCTGCGCCGTGGGGCCGATCCGCGAACGTGGCGTCACCGAGATCGACGCCGAGGGCCATGTCGTCACCCCTGGTTTCATCGACGGCCACACCCACCTCGACGCTCAGGTGTTCTGGGACGCCACCGGATCGAGCTCGTGCTGGCACGGCGTGACCTCGGCCGTCATGGGCAACTGCGGGTTCACCCTGGCTCCGGTGCGCTCGGATCAGCGGGCACTGGTGGTACGCAATCTCGAGCGGGCCGAGGACATCGACCCGGCGGCCCTGGCGGAAGGGATCGATTGGAGCTTCGAGACCTTTCCCGAGTACCTCGACGCCGTCGACCGACTGCCCAAGGGCATCAACTTCGCCGCCAACGTCGGGCACTCGGCGCTGCGCACCTGGGCCATGGGCGAGCGGGCGTTCGAGGAGCGGGCCACCGACGACGACCTGGCCCTCATGCGCCGACAGCTCGAGGATTCCTTGCGGGCCGGGGCCATCGGCTTCTCGACGTCGCGCATCGCCCATCACCAGACGTCCGACGACCGCCCGGTCGCGTCGCGCCTCGCCTCCTGGGACGAAGTGGTCGCCCTGGTGGGGGTCATGGCCGAGTTGGGAACCGGCATCTTCGAGGGGGCCGACGGCGCCATGATGGCGCCCGATCCCGCGGTGCGTGCACGATCCCTTGGGCGCCTGCGCGACCTGGCCGCCACCAGCCGGGTGCCGGTGACCTTCGGGTTGGTGGCCACCCGGGACGCTGATCACCTGCTCGACTTTCTCGACGAGACGGCGGCCGCCGGGGGGAGGGCCATCGCCCAGACCCACTGCCGGGGCATCTCGGTGCTGCTGTCGCTCAAGACCCGCCTCCCCTTCGACCTGCTCGACACCTGGACGGTGCTTCGGGCCAGGACGGTCGACGAACAGCTGCGGACGCTCAGCGATCCCGAGTCACGTCGGCCGTATGTGGACGCCGCCATCGGTGCCGACTACTCGGGGTGGACGGGGCTCGGTGCCCAGGCCCGGCCGCCGGACTTCGAGGGCATCGTGGTGTATCGCCGGGGGCTCCCACCCAATCCTTCGGTGGCCGAGGTGGCCCGGGAACGCCGGATGCACCCGGCCGAAGCCATGATCGACCTGTGTGTCGAGTCGGGGGGCGACCAGCTGTTCATGCAGCCGAGCCTGTTCCCCCAGGACGAGTCGGTCCTCCTGCGGGCCATGCGTCACCCCCGGACCGTGATGACCTTCTCGGACTCGGGGGCGCACTTGAGCCAGATCGCCGATTCGTCGATCCACACCCACCTACTCGGCTACTGGGTGCGCGACCGCCAGGAGTTCACCCTGGAAGAGGCGGTGCGGATGATCACGCTGGCGCCGGCCCTGGCGTGGGGCTTCGCCGATCGCGGCCTCCTGCGACCCGGCATGGCGGCCGACCTCAACATCTTCGATCCCGATGTCGTCGGCCCGGCCGTGCCCGAGCTCGTCGACGACCTGCCGGCCGGCGGTCGCCGGCTCGTCCAGCGCTCGGTGGGCTTTCTGGCCACCATGGTGAACGGTCGGGTCACCATACGTGACGGCGTGGCGACGGGGGCCACTTCCGGCCGGCTGTTGCGCAGGACGGTGATGTAGACCCCGGCGTCAGCGCATCCAGAGCGTGCGCGCGCCGCGCCGCCGGAACACCCAGTGGCCCTCGTGGACCACGACATCGTCGAGGTAGCGGATCCCGAGGGTGAGATCGCCCTTGCCCGAGCCCGGCTCGGAGAGCTGGAAGACGACCGCGTAGGTGTCGAGCGTCGCCTCGCCGGCCCCGTCCACCACGGTGATGAGCGGGTCAGCCATCAGGTGCATGCTGCGCGGGAACGCACGTTCGTCGCGCATCGTCTCCAGCCACGCTTGGAGTGTCGCCACGCCCCGAGCGCCGGCGATCTCGGCCTCGGGATGGAACAAGTCCTCGAGCGCACCGATGTCGCGCTCGTCGGCGGCCCGGGCATAGCGCTGGACCAACGCGCGCAGCTCCTCGTGGGCGTTCATAAGACGGCCACTGGATTGACCGGGCACCCCGTTCCTCCGGAAATGCGCAGCGGGCTCATGGCGAAAAGGAAGCCCCAGCGCTCCGACGCCGCGCACCGTTGCGCCAACGGCGCCAGTCGCATGTTGTCGATGAGGTGCAGGCCCATGGCGGTGATGCCGATCTGATGCACCGGGAACGGCCAGCGGTCGGTCCCGACGAAAGGCATGGGATCGGAGATCCCGTCGCTACCGAGGACCGCCACCTCCCGATCCTGCAGCCATCCCAGGCACTCCGCATGGAGACCCGAGAGCCCGTCGAACCCTTTCTTGGCCTTGCGTCGAGCCTCGCGACCCCAAGCCACGACCAGGATGTCACCCGGCCCGACGGTGACGCCCTGTGCCGACTCCGCCGCTTCGAGGTCGGCGACCGTCACCACCTGGCCCTGGTCGAAGAACTCGCAGCCGGTGGCCCGGGGGATGTCGAGCAGGACGCCGCGGCCGATCACCCCGTCGGCCATCGCCAGCACCGTGTTGGAGCGGGCGCCGTCGCTTCGCACGTCGCTGGCGGGCCGGCCTCCGAACATCTCCCCTCGCACGAACATGTGCGACAGGGCGTCGACGTGGGTGGTCCACAGGCCATGCACATCGAGGGCCAGGTGGTCCCGGGCCGCTTCGTAGCCGGGGATGCCGCTCGAGTCGCGGGCGTCGCCCGAGGCCAGCATGTGGTGGCGGACCGGGTGCGGGTGCTCGGGCATCGGTTCGGTGGCCAGGTTGTGGGCCAGGCTGACCGACACCCCGCTCACCACCGAACGGGTCGCCGCCGACCGACGCTCGTCGGTCAGGTGGTTGAGTGCTCCTCGCTGGTCGTCGGCCCCCCACCGGCCCCAGTTCTTCAAGTCCTCGTACATCTGGTCGAGCGCCGCGGTCGTCGGCACTTCGTAGGTGCTCCCCATGGGCCCAGCTTCTCAGGCGCCGTGGTGGCGTGCCCTCATCGCCCCGAGGAGCATCTCGATCAGGTTATCGACGAACCGGTCTTCGGGCAGGACCCGGCGCCCGCCCTGGTCGAGGTGCCAGGCCCGGTCGGCCGCTGCTCGCCCGACGAACACGATGCAGATTTCCTGGCGCGCCCGCCAAAGGTCGGGGGGGACCTTCGGGCACCGTTGACGCAGCAGGTCCCAGGCTTCGCGCCCAGCCGTCTGGTTCATGACGTCACGGATCCCGGGGCTGAGCGGGCGCCTCCCGGTGGCCAGTTCGGATCCGATCTGGAGGTAGGCGCGTTCGCGCCAGCCGCGCGGGGCGAGCTCGGTCACCGGCCGGACGATGGCCTCGGCCGCGGACCGGACGTCACGGGCCGTGCGCGTCCGGGCCAGCACCAGCAACTCCCGCCGTCGCTTGGCGATGTCGGGCACATGGCGGGCCAACAGGGCTCGGAGCACTTCGTCGCGGTTGCCGAAGTAATAGTGGACGGCCGAGGTGTTGCGTTGGCCGGCACCGCGCACGATCTCGGCGGTGGAGACGTTGTCGATGCCGCGCTCGGCGAAAAGACGGGCCGCCGAGTCCAGCAACAGCTCACGCGTGGACACCGCAGTGGCCATCGCCTCGACAGTAGTGGGAGCCTGCACCGTGCCGCCGACCGCGGTCACGGCCAACCGGGAAGCAAGCCGAGGTCACGGCACAGAGGTTGGGCCTCGACCCATTCCCCGTTGCACTCGACGGCCTCGGGTGCCGTGACAAGCCAGGTGGCGACGGCGCCGACCACGTCGGCCGGCGCTCCGAGCGCGGCGTCGAATCCGAACCGGCCCATGTCGATGGCTATGCGCTCGGTGGCGATGAAGCCCGGGCTGAGGTTGTACGCGCGGATGCCCCGGTCCTTGAGCTCCACGGCCAGGATGCCAGCCAGGCGGTGCAAGGCCGCTTTGGACGCGCCGTAGCCGAGACCCCAACCACCCTGGCCGGCGGGTGCCGGCGGGTCCGTGGCCCCCGAGCTCGACGCGAGGTTGATGACGACACCGGACCCCCGCTCGACCATCTGGGGAAGGACGAGCTTGGTCAGGATGATCGGCGCCATCACGTTGGCCTGGAGGTGGCGGTCGATCAGCTCCACGGGCGTGTCGAGCACCTGGTCCATGTGGCCCGGTCCGACGTAGCGACCGTTGTTGACCAAGACGTCGATCCGGCCCCAGCGCTCGAGGACGGTGGCGACAGCGGCGCCGAGCGAGGTTCGGTCGAGCAGATCGAGGTACACGGGCAAGGAGCGTCGGCCCACCTGCTCGACCAGGGCAGCCGTGGTGTCGAGCGAACCCGGGAGTGCCCTGGTGTCGGAGGCGGCGACGGTCGACGAGTGTTCGCGCTCTTCGCCTTCATGACGGGTGCGCGCCCCGAGCGCCAGGTCGAATCCGGCCCGGGCCAAAGAAACGGCGATGGCTTTCCCGATACCTCGGCTGGCCCCGGTGACCATGGCGATGCCGTTGGAGTCGACGGTCGGCACCGCTGGATCTTGGCACGACGGGCGGTCCGTGCGGGAGCGCACCCGACGCGAAGGGCCTGTCAACCTCGGGCGGATCCGCCACTAGCGTGGGGGCGTGCAGCCGCTTGGCATCCATCACGTGGCGCTCAACGTGACCGACCTCGAAGTAGCCCTCGGGTTCTACGAAGACGCACTCGGCTTCACCCGTCGGGATGATCGGCCCGATTTCGGGATCCCGGGGGCCTGGCTTGACGCCGGGACCGGCCAACTCCATCTTGTGGAGGCACCTCCGGCCGGGAACGTCGGACAGCACTTCGCCGTGCTGGTCGAAGACCTCGACGTGACCGTGGCGGAGCTGCGGGACAAGGGTTTCGCTCCCAGCGACCCTGCTGTGGTGGGTCGAAGTCGCCAGTCGTTCGTGCACGATCCGTCGGGCAACGCCGTCGAGCTACACGAGCCCGGCTGAGACGCTGTCGTCCCAGGTCCGGACCGGTTTGCTTCCCATCAGCCGTTGTGCGCATGCGCGGCGACGACGATCACGACGGCCACGATGATGGCTGCCGTCGCCACCCCGATCCAGCCGAGCACGACCCCGGCGATCGCCAGGCCCCGGCCCGATTCGTGACGCGTCTCGATCTGCTTGAGCGCCAGATAGCCGAAGACGAGAGCCAGGATCGACCCGAGCCAGTAGAGCCACAGGATGCCGAGCACCAGTGAGGCGATGGCCATGCCGTTCGTCGACTGACGCGGTGCATACGGGCCGTACCCGGCGTACGGATTGTACGGATTGTACGGAGGGTACGGATTGTACGGAGCCGGACCCGGCGGTGACGGTAAACCCGGTTGACCCGGCGGTGGGTGCGGCTGCGGCGCATACCACTGGCCGTCTGAGGCTTGCCACCAGTCCGGCCCTTGTGGCTCTTCGCTCATCGGCCCTGAAGGTTATTCGCTCGGCGCCCGGCGCTATGGAGTTCGGGCAAGGACGGCACCGCCGACATCAGGGCGGCCCGCCGGTGGGAGAAGAGATCACTGGCTGCCGCCGAGGCCGCCAGCGAGCCGCCGTCTTGGGACACCTCCTGTGCACGCTCCAAGTCCGCGCCATCGCCACCACCACCGGCACGGTCCCGATGATTCGCGTTCCCTTGGGGCTGGTACCCTGTAGGGGAGTCGGCCGGTTCGACCGCGCGATGCCGATCCCGAGTGCTGCACTCAGCGCGTGGAGGGAGACGCAGCAAATGACGGTCCAACATGCCTAGGGGCGGCGACGTCCGACCCCGTACCGGTGACGGAGAGCGAGAACGCCCCGAGCGTTCGGAGCGCCGACCGCCGCGTCAGTCGCGCGGCGGCAGTGACGAGGAGGCGCTTCGGCTCCGAGACGAAGGTCGTTCCTTCGCCGCAGTCGCTCGTTCGCTGAATTTGAAGCGGGCCAACGAGGCGAGGGCGTGCTTCCTGCGCGCCTTACGCCAACGGCCCGAGCCTGAGCAGACGCAATTGGTCGAGCGCGAGCGGGCACGCCTGGATCAGCTCGAGGTTCGCATTCGCGATCGCGACAAGGACGACCCGACTCGTCTCGAGCGCCGGCTCGTGGCCCTGGAGGTCATGCGCAGTTCCATCGCCTGACTCAGGGATCCGACGGCGTGGCCGGCGCGGTCGTGGTCGTGGTCGTGGTCGTGGTCGTCGTCGTCGGTGCGGTCGTGGTCGGTGCGGTCGTGGTCGGTGCGGTCGTGGTCGGTGCGCTTGCGGTCGTGGTCGGTGCGCTTGTGGTCGTCGGGGTGGGCCCGGGACCGAGCAGCGTGTCCCTCACCGCCGGGGCCTGGCCGAGGACGGCGGCGAGCTCGGCGGGAGCATTGCCGTCCATGCCCAGGGCCCAGATCCCGAGGCCGGCGATGTGGTCGTTGCCGGCCAGCTGGGCCTTGAGCTCCAAGGACGTGGGGTCGTCCATCCACGCCTGGTACCACTGGCCGCCCACCTCGTAGGACGTCCACGGGGTCTGGGTGACGGGGTCCCAGTAGACGGGGTGCGCCAAGACGGCCAGGGCGCTGTAGGTGATCGGGGTCGCCGGTCCTGTTGCCGGGTCGCCCATACCGGGACCGGATGTGGGCCAGACATACCCGTAATAGGGGACGCCCAAGATGATCTTCGACGGCGGGACGACGGCGCTGTACTGCGCCAGGACGTCGTCGTCGGTGAGTCCCGGTCCAGTGAGTGGGGCCGTGGCTGACGGCGCCGAGAAGTCGTTCATGTCATAGGCCATCACGACGAACGCGTCGACGCTCGGCGCCAGGCCAGGGAGGTCGAAGAAGCCGCTCGTGTCGCCTGCAGCCGAGGCGTAGGTGTCCACGGTCACCTGATAATGCGGGTCGGCTCGATGCATGACCGTCGACACCTCGGCGACCAGCGCGTCCAACCCGGCCCGGTCCTGGCTGCCTTGCCCCTCGAAGTCCAGGTTGATCCCGTCGAGGTTCTTGTCCTTCACCAGAGCGACGAGCGCCGGTGCCAGGGTGATGGCACCGGCGGCACTCGATGCGAGCTGGTCGATCGCGCTCTGGTCGAAACAGGTGACCGTGAGCACTACCCGATCACCGCTGTCGTGGGCGTTCGTGACCAAGTGGGCGAGATCTTGGCTCTGGTAGCCGGACCATCCGGGCCCGGACTCGTCGATCGTTCCGTTCCCGTTCACGTCGATGCTGAAGTACGCGATCGTGGTGAGGCTCTTCAGATCGAAGCCGGACGACTGGTCGAGCGTCCAATACGGCGCGAAGCCGAAGACCTCGTGGGGTCGCAATGCCGGTGCGTCGGCGAGTGAAGCGGGCGCCGGTGCGGGGGCCGACGTCGCTGCCGGCAACGAGATCCGACGCGACGACGGCGCGTATTCCTGCGCCATTTTGGCCATGACCGATTCGGCTGCTCCGCTCGACGTGCGAAGGTTCGCCGCCGAAGCACCGTCGCCGAGCGACGTGATGGCCGTGCCGATCGCGACGAGGACGACCGTCGCGATCGCCGCGACCGCGACGATGGCACGCACCTTCGGTCCCGGCGTCCGTCGCGGCCCACGTCGGTCGACGGCGGCGAAAGGGTTCGTCCCTCCGCTGGCCATCCTGGCGGTGTCGGCGAAGAACACGGCCAGGTCGACGGCCGGGGCCAGGAAACGGTGGGCCGGGCCCCCCGCCGCGATCTCCAGCAGTTGACGGCTCGTGCCGTCAGCCGAGTCCGCCATGTGGTCCGCCCGGAACATCGTGACGTCCTGCCACGGAAAGTGACGGATGTGGCGGCCCGTTGGGCTCACCACGTCGAGCCCGCCCGCCGTGGCTTCGAGGACGAGGTCAGGAATGAGGGCGCGGCGGCTCGTTGACTCGATTACCAACTGGAGACCCGACATCCGGGCGCGGTGGAGCACCGTTGTCCGGCGTGTTCTCGGTCGTCGCGTCATGGTCTCGGGAAGTGGCTGGTGGCGGAGGGTGCGTCGGGCGCGGGTGACCAGTCTTGTGGACCTGATCTCCGTCGACAAAGCGCGATCATGGTGTCTCTTCGATCGTCGGCAGGTCGGTGCCGGTTCTTCAGCCTCCGTGGAGGCTCGATCTCGGGCCTGGCGCCGCCCCTTCGGGGTCCCCGACCCGGCGAAGTTCGGGCACGGGCGGAAGCCATGAATGGTTTTGGGCTGCCGTGGGGCCTATGCTGGATGTAGTGCCCCGTCATTCGGCGGCGCGAGCTCGCTGGTAGCCCCGGTTCTCTCGGCTGGTTGCAAGTGTGCAAGAGAGATCGGAGCTCCACAACTTGTCTTCACCCCGTTCGACGGTCGCTGACGCGTCCATTTCCTCGTTCAGCCAGTTCGGGCTGTCTCCTGAGATCGTTTCGGTGCTCGAACGTCGAGGCATCCGCGTCCCGTTGCCGATTCAGCAGGCCTCGCTGTCCGACGCCCTTGCCGGGCGCGATGTGTGCGGCAAGGCGCCGACCGGATCCGGCAAGACGCTGGCTTTCGCGTTGCCGATGGTGGCGCGCCTCGAGCGAGGACGCCCAGGCCGTCCCGGCGGCCTGATCCTGGTGCCGACCCGTGAGCTCGCCGCACAGATTACGACCGAGCTCGCCCCACTGGCCAAGACGCGGCGACTGACGGTTCATGCCTTTTACGGTGGCGTCGGCTTCGGCGGTCAGCTCCATGCGCTCAAGAAGGGTGTCGACATCGTCGTCGCCTGTCCCGGCCGGCTGGCCGACCTGATGCGCAGCCGCCACGTCGATCTATCGGACGTCGACATGGTGGTGGTCGACGAAGCCGATCGCATGGCCGACATGGGGTTCCTCCCGGAGGTCCGTCGCATCCTCGACACGACGAGCCCGACCCGCCAGACGCTGTTGTTCTCGGCCACGCTCGACGGCGACGTGGACGTGCTCGTGCGCCGCTATCAGCACGACGCGGCGCGCCACGAGGTCGACGCCGGCGAGTCCGAGATCGGGCGGATGTCCCATCGCTTCCAGGCCGTGGCCCAGGCCGACCGAGCTGCGGCGTGCGCGGCACTGGTCGCGGACTTCGGAGCCTGCGTCGTCTTCGTCCGCACCCGCCATGGTGCCGACCGATTGGCCCGCCAGCTCGAGCGCTCCGGCGTGTCGGCGGCCGCCATCCATGGCGACCGTAGCCAGTCGCAGCGCGACAGGGCGCTGGCCTCCTTCCGCAGCGGATCGGTCCGGGCGTTGGTGGCCACCGACGTCGCCGCCCGGGGGATCCACGTCGACAGCGTCGACTGCGTGATCCACTACGACCCGCCGGCCGACCCCAAGGACTACGTGCACCGCTCCGGGCGCACAGCCCGGGCCGGGGCTTCGGGCTCGGTCGTGACCCTGATCACGCCCGAGCAGCGCAAGGGCATGGAGGCCATCGCGCGCACGCTGGGCCTTGATCCCGAGTTGGTGGGCATGAGCCGATCGGGGTCTGCTCCGTCGCCGGCGACCCGCCACCGGGGGCCACGTCCGGCACACCAGGGGTCGCGCCGGAGCCGTTCCCAGGGTGGGCCGCGCCCACCGCGGGCGCAAGCAGACGGGCGTGCCGCGAACAACAGACACAAGGCGCCCCGGGGGACGCCTCGATAGGAGCCGAAATGAACGTAGCGACATCGGGAACACTGCCGGAGGGCCCTGGCGTCGACATCGGCGACACCGTCGGGGTCAGAGGTGACGGCGTCGGCGCCGGAGTGGTCAACCCCTATCCGGCCCCGCCGGGCGGCGCACTGCAACGGGCCATCGTGGCCGCGCTGGTGCTGCTGCCCCTGCTCGCCGGCGTCTTCGCCGTCATCTGGTTCTGGTCACATGGCATCGGGTGGCTCGACCTGGGGTTGGCGCTCGGAATGTACTTTTTCACCGGCTTCGGCGTGACCATTGGGTTCCACCGGCTGTTGACACACGGGAGCTTCCGTCCCCAGCGCTGGCTGAAAATCGTGCTCGCCGTGGCCGGTTCCATGGCACTCGAGGGGTCGGTGATCAGCTGGGTCTCCCAGCACCGGCGTCACCACGTCTACTCGGACCGCCCCGGCGATCCGCACTCGCCGGTGGTGGCGGGAACCCGCCTGGTCGACAAGCTCGGAGGCTTGTGGCACGCGCATGCCGGCTGGCTCTTCCTGAGGAACCGGGTGGACGCCGAGCGCTGGAGTCCCGATCTGATCGCCGACAAGGACATCCGGTTCATCTCGGCCACGGCCCCGGTGTGGATCGCGGCGTCGCTCGTGATCCCCTTCGCTATCGGCTGGGTGGTGACCCAGAGCCTGTTCGGGGCCCTCCTTGCCCTGGTATGGGCCGGCGGCGTGCGGATCCTGGTCCTGCATCACGCCACCTGGAGCGTCAACTCCGTCTGCCACGTCCTGGGTCGCCAGCCCTTCCGGACCAAGGACGAGAGTCGCAACGTGCCGGTCCTCGCCCTCGTCTCGATGGGCGAGTCGTGGCACAACGCCCACCACGCCTTCCCGGGCCTGGCGCGCCACGGGGTCGACCGCTGGCAGCTCGACCCCTCCGCCATGATGATCAGCGCATTCGAGCGGTGCGGATGGGCGGCCGAAGTCCGCTGGCCGAAGGCGGAGCTCCTCGACCGCCGGAGGGTCGCCCGGCGCTAGGTTGGTTGCGGCGCCACCGATGTCCCGGGCGCGACCGGCGTGAAAGGACGGCACGACATGGCTGAGAAGCAGAAGCCCACGGGGGAGTCCAAGAAGCCCGGTCGCAGCCTCAAGGAGAAGCGGGCGGCCAAGCAGGAGAAGCAGGCAACCCAGAAGCAGGTCCGCAAGGGATGGGAGACGAAGTAAGTTCGTCGCCGCCGCTTGTGAGGGAGGACCGATGAGCACCGAAGCCGCCGCCACCGCGACCGCTGCGCCCGAAGCCGCCGAAGGGCACGACTCGCCTCATGGGTCACCGCGGCCCAAGTGGACTCCCGCCCAGGTCCAGTTGACCGTGAAGATCGCCGTTGGATTCGTGGTCGGCGCCCTCATGGTGGGGGTCGTCGGCCCCATCGTGTTGTCGATCGTCATCGGCCTGTTCCAGGGGTATCACCACTAGCGGTCGCTTCGGTGCCGTGGCGACCGTCGACCGGCCCGCCCCGACGTGCCGGCCCCTACATGAACGAGTCGTCGGCCGACAGGCCGAGGGCGCGATCCTCACCGGTGATGATCGGTTGGCAATTGCCGAACCCCTCGCCGCCACCCACCGGGTCGATGACGTGGACGACCGTGTCCCGGATCTGGTGGAGCCGACGGGCCGTGGCGGGCTCCGAACAATCGGCGATCCGCTCGCCTTCGACCATCAGCTTGCCGCGCCATTCACCGTGGTGGTGCCCGTCGAAGCCGAAGTACAAGCCGGCTCCGAGATGGAATCCCGTGTCGGACACCGCTTCGATCTCGAGCAACCGGGTGGTGCCGTCGTCGGTCGTGGCCGCCACGGTGCCGCCGATGAGCCGACGGTTGGCGGGGTCGAAGCGCAATGCCGGTTCGAGGTCGCTCCACCGCTCGAGGCGCCCGTCGGGGTGCTCGACGCCGCCCATGACCACTTTGTGGAGGAAGCCGGGCGCCGTGACGATCTGGTAGTGGAGGAGGAGCGCGTATCGGCTGCCGTCAGGCCGGTGCATGGCGATGGGGCTCCAGATCATGCGGAACGACAGGCCGGCCAATGCGTCGACCTGTTCGATGTCGGCTTGGGGGAGCCCGACGTCGAATCTCGTCCCCCACGAGTGGTCGCGCGTCGTCACCCAGGTTTCGGGCGTGATCTCGGTGCGGGCCCCTTCGACCTCGACCCATCCCGATGCCAGCCCGGTCTGGTGGTAGCGCACCAGGTCCGAGGCGACGCGTACGCCGTTGCGGCGGTGCGTGCGGTCCTCCAAGAATGGCGGCACGATGGCGTCGAAGCGCCAGTCGAAGGCGATCGGCTGGCTGTCGTTGGGCTCGAGCACGAAACGAACGGACTCGAGCGGCTCGATGACTTCGTAGTGGACGGGCCCCACGGCAGTCTGCTCGAAGTCGGGCGCCAGGCGACGACTCGATCGCACGGTCATCTGCTCGACCCCGCGTGAAACCCCCGCATAGGCGTCCATGACGTTGCGGTTGGGGTACTTGCCGAGGCCGAAAGCGAGTTGCAGGCTCCCGTCGGTGGCCGCCGCCATGGCGCACACCTTCTCGGTCCATGACAGGTCGCTCGTGCTCACCACGGCGAAGGTGTCGGGAAGCTGGTGGGTGAGCCCTTCGTCGGCGGCGAGCAGTGGCCCGATGGGGTTCGTCACACCTTTCCCCAGTACGCGTGGTCGAGCATCTGTTCGAGTGTGGCGCGGTGCATGATGAGGTCGTCGGGATCGGCGGGCATCTCGATCTCGCCGAAAAGGATCTGGCGTCGTGCCACGCGGCTCATGACGATGGCATGGCGGAGCGCCGCATACATGGTGTGGAAGTCGAGGTCTCGCGGCGTGTGGCCCGACAGCCGCTCGTACGTGGTGGCGACGTCGTCGAGGCGCATGAAGTGGGGCATGCCGGGCAGCCCGGCCTGCACGGCGATGTCGTCGAGGAATCGGTGCAGGTACACCATCCAACCGATGTCGATCTCCCGGGGCCCGGTGGCCGCCATCTCCCAGTCCAACACGGCCACCGGCTCGAAGTCCCGGTACATCACGTTGCCGATGCGCGAATCGCCCCAGCTCACCACCGTGTCACCCTCGTCGGCGGGCCAGTTGTCCTCGAGCCAGGCGAAGGTGCGCTCGATGAGCGGCGAGCGCGTCCCATCGGCCACCACCCACTCGTAGTACGCACGCTGCTCCGCGATGTGGCGACGCAAGGCGCTGGCCCCAGGCCGGGACAGCTCCAAGAAGGCGATGTCCTCCTTGCTCACGTCCATGCCGTGCAGCGCGACCAGTACACCGACCGATGCGTCTTGGAGGCGGCGCTGGTCACCGAGGTCGGCCTCGGAGAGCCACGACCCGAACGGGTAAGGCATGATGTCGGGCGGCACCAGGCCGTCGACGCGCTCCATGACGAAGAACGACGCGCCGATGTGGGTCTCGTCGGTCTCCATCCACAGCGTGGCCGGTACGGGCACGCTCGAGCGCTCGCCCACCAGGGTCATCACGCGGAACTGGCGTTCGAGGTCGTAGACGGGGAAAACGGGCACCGCCGCCGGGTCCGGGCTGAGCCGCGCCGCACACCCCCGGGTGTGTGGCGACCCGTTCTCCTCCCAGGAAGCGTCGAACAGCAGCGTCTCACTCGACATGCCGTTGGACTCTGGGACGACCAGCTCCGAGATCGACGCCCCGGCTACCTTGGTGCCGAGCCAGGTGGCCAGCCGGCGCTGGAGGCCATCACGATCGCGCGTCGAGGTACGTGGCCTCGGCGCGTTGGTGCCGGTACCCGTAGGCGGTCCCCCGTCTGGCATTCGGTCCTCCCTCGGTCCGTTCGAGCGGGTCACAGCGTGCCACAGGCTCAGCGCGCCACCGACCCCCAGTCGACGAAACCCGAGGGCGTATGTCTGCCGAAGGTCCCGTGCTCGAACATGCCCCAGCCCTCGGCGCCGTCGCAACGGGCCCGGGCAACGTGGTCGAGCACGCCGAAGGAGATGCGCCCGGTCACCGCCGGGTCCTCGAGGTCCACGGTGACGGCCTCCACCCACCCCCGCCCCCGCCATTGGCCGTGTGACCAATCCGGGTCACCGCCGTATCCGGGACCGCAATTGAGCGCCACGAAGCCGAGCGTGTCGATCTCGATGTCGACGGGCGCGCCCCGGCGCGGCCGGCAGTGGAGCACGGCGGCTTCTGGGTGGCGGGTGCCGGCCCGGTAGCGGATCTCGAACTCGGGCCAGCCGAGCTGCTCGGGCGGTCGCCCCGACTCGGCGGGGAATACCCGGACCGCCTCGTTCAAGGTGCGGGTCCCGTTGCCGTCCTCCTGGGCGATGACCACGACCGCGTACTCGTCGAAGCGGAGGGGCACATACGTCCACCAGAAGCCGAAGTCGGGGTCGGGCTCGACCCCGCCCCGACCGGGGGGCTCGGCCTCGCCCACCGGCCGGATGCCCCAGGAGCGGTCCCGCGTCCCCAGCCAACGGTCGCCGGAGACCACGTACTCGTCGCCCTCGACCCGCAACAAGCCGTCCCAGGTGCCGACCTGGGCGAAGCGCAGGGCATCGAGGATGACGCGCCGGTCCTGGCGCATCACGTGGGCCGGCTCCTCGACCACGGGGAACGAGCCGGTCCACGTGAGGTCGAAGCCCACACCGTGGTCGTCCGCCTCGCACACCACCCGGATCCGTCGCAACGGTTCGAGGACCTCGATCCGATAGGGCCCCACCCGCTGGTCCAATCGGTCGTCGCCTAACGCGTCCGACGAGCGGACGGTCACCTGGCGCCGCCCGCGGCCGACCGTCGCGTAGGCGTCGATGACCCCGAGGTTGGGGTAGACGCCCAGGCCAGTGACCAAGAAGACGTCTCCGGTGCGGTCGTGCGCGTTCAGGTAGCAACGGTCGTAGGCGTTGCGGTCGCCGGTGGCCACGTGGCGCATGGACAAGGGCGCCTGGTGGACCGGGTACTCGTCGAGCGGGACGGGCATGGTGACTCCTCTCGGCTGCTCAACGTAGGCGTTTGGGCCCCGGTCGCGCCCGTCCACCACAATCGGGGGATGGAAGGGGGGCCGGTCCTCGTCGCCGTCGAACCTCCGGGGGGTCGCCGGGCCTGGACGGCGTGGGGACTCGGTGTGACCACCTATCTCCTGGCCGTCTTCCACCGCACGAGCCTCGGGGTGGCCGCCATCGACGCCGAGCACCGCTTCCACATCGGACCGTCGGTCCTCGGCGCTTTCGTCGCCGTCCAGCTCGGGCTCTACGCCGCCTTGCAGATCCCGACGGGAGCGGCGGCGGATCGCTTCGGGCCGCGGCGCATGCTCACCACGGCGCTGGTCTTCATGGCCCTCGGCGAGGCGCTGTTCGCGCTGTCGCACGGAGTCCCGTTGGGCATCGCCGGCCGTGCCCTGGTGGGGATCGGTGATGCCCTCACCTTCCTGAGCGTGCTGCGCCTCGTCCAGAATTGGTTCCCCTCGTCGCGCTATGGCCTGCTCGCTTCGCTGACCGGGCTAGTGGGGGCCGTCGGCCAGCTCATCTCCACCGTCCCCTTGCGCGAGAGCCTTTCGCACCTGCACTGGGGACCGACATTCGCGGCGACCGCCGTGGTCACCGCGCTGTTCGCCGTCGTCCTCGTCGCGTCGCTGCGCGACCGTCCTTCCGACGCGCCCGTGCGGTCGGCCGAAGAGCCCATGTCGTATGCCGTGCGCGCCGTCATGGGCCGGGCCGGGACCTGGCAAGGCATGTGGGCCCACTTCGCTCTGACCGGCCCGTTCGTGGTCTTCACCGCGTTGTGGGGCTATCCGTTCCTGGTACGGGTCCAGCACTACTCCGGGGCCACCGCATCGGTCGTCCTCGCCGGCGTGGTCACCACCACCATCGTCAGCGCACCCGTCGTCGGGTTCCTCATGTCCCACGCTCCGCGCACCCGCCCGGCCATCGTGCTCTCGAGCATGGTGCTCCTCCTGGCGGCGTGGGGCCTGGTGCTCTTGTGGCGGTCGACGCCGGTGCCGACGGTGTGCATCGTCGTGCTGACGATCGCGACCGGGATTGCCGCGCCCACGTCTGTCGTCGGCTTCGACCTGGCCCGTCAGGCCAACCGGGCCGATCGAGGTGGGGCGGCGACCGGGGTGGTCAACATCGGGGGCTTCACCGGGGCCGTGGTGGTCGACGTCCTCATCGGCACGCTGCTTTCCACCGTCGGCCATGGCGGGCGAGACCCGGGGGGATTTCGCCTGGCCATGTCCCTCGTGCCGGCCATGGTCGTCGTCGGGATGGCCCTCTTCGTCCTCTACGGCCGCCGTGCCGGGCAAGACGAAGGTCACGGTCCACCACCGGGCGAGAAGCGGGCAGACTTCCGGGTGTGGACGGAGGGACGCGCTACGCGCAGAGCGGCAAGCTCGCCATCGCGTTCGAGGTGACCGGGGATGGGCCCGTCGACGTGCTCGAGCTCAACAACGGGACGTACTTCTCCATCGCCGACACGGAGGACGAGCCCCACTGGGACCGTTACGAACGTCGCCTGGCGTCGTTCTGCCGCCTCGTGCGCTACGACCCGGCCGGTATCGGGATGTCGGACCCGCTCCCGGCCTTCGCCACCCCGGCGTTGGAGGACTCCATGGCCGACGCGTTGGCGGTGCTCGACGCCGCCGAAGTCGAGCAAGCCACGTTGATCGGGCCGGGATTCGGGTCCCAGCTCGCCGTGCTCCTGGCCGCTGCCCACCCCGAGCGGGTGCACTCCCTGGTGCTGGTAAACGCTTCGGCCCGTTTCGTGAGGGACGACGACTACCCCATCGGGCACCCGGTGGAGCTCGTCTCGGGTTGGTCCGACGCCCTGCAAGATCCCTTGCGGACCGAGGAGATCCCCGAGAACCTCGACGACGTGTCGATCCTGGCCCACGACCTGGCCCACGACGCCGCCTTCCGCGCCTGGTGGTCGCGCGCGGCGCGACGCGGGGCGAGCCCGTCGACGGCGCGGCTCATGTCGAGATCGCTCCAGCGCGCTGACGTCCGGGCTGTGCTCGGGAGCGTGTCGGTGCCTGCCTTGGTCCTGCACCGGCGCGGCGACCCGTCGACCCCGGTGAGCCATGGTGCCTACGTGGCCGAGCACATCGCCGGCGCCAGGCTCGTCGAGCTGGCCGGTTCGTCGCACCTCCCGCACGCCGGGGATTTCGACGAGCTGGTCGACTGCATCGAGGAATTCCTGACCGGCACCCGCCATCGCGTTGATCCCGACCGCGTCCTGGCCACGGTGCTGTTCACCGATATCGTGGCCTCCACCGAGCGGCTGGCCAAGTCGGGCGACCGCCGATGGCGCGAACTCTTGGTCTCCCACGACGCCATGGTCGCCCGCCAGGTCGTCCGGTTCGGTGGGCGCCTCATCGGCACCACGGGGGACGGGGCGCTGGCCACCTTCGACGGCCCAGCCCGAGCCGTAGGGTGCGCGCAGGCCGTGGTCGCCGGTGCGGGGCAGCTCGGCATCGAGGTGCGTGCCGGGCTCCACACCGGCGAGATCGACGTGACCGGTGACGACATCGGTGGCATCGCGGTGCACATCGCGGCACGCGTCGTCGACCTGGCCGGTGCGGGAGAAGTCCTCGTGTCGCGCACGGTGAGCGACCTGGTGGCGGGGTCCGGGATCGCCTTCACCGACCGGGGCGTCCACGAGCTGAAGGGCGTGCCCGGGCCCTGGCGGCTTTACGCTGTCGTCTGAGCACCTTCCGGGGTCGGGAGCGTAGGGGGGTGGACGCCAGGCGTGGGCGCGGGCGCGGTTCAGTAGGCGGACGGCTCCGGGAAGGGCTCCGGTGGCAGCTCGGGCTCGCCGATGTCCTGGTCGACCGCCAGCCGCCGTTGCAGTCGGAGCGCCACCGCAGAGACCGAGAGGGCGCCGATGGACATGAGCCCGATCCACACCCCGGCGAGGCCCAAGGCGATGAGCCCGGTGACAATGGCCGGCGAAACCAGAAAGGCCACGGCGAACATCCCGCCCGAGATGGCGTTGGCCCGACCGAGGAGCTCCTCGGGTGCCAGGGCGGTTATGAGCGGTGTGAGCGTCGGGGCCATGAATGTCTCGCCCAGCCCGAAGACGACGGCGAAGGCGAGGACGATCGCCGTGCGCACCGACGACGAACCGGGCAACGCGGCCGAGCCGAAGACCAACCACGACGCTGCCCACAGCAGGCCCACGGTGGCCAGCGCCGTGGTGCGACGCCGGCCGCGCAGGAGGTGGACCACGAGCATTTGGGCCGTCACGATGGCGACGGTGTTCACCGTCAGCGACAGGGCCACGACCCTGACCGGGAGCTTGACCACGACGTTGGCGTAGGCGGGCAGCCCTGACTCCAACGCGCCGTATCCGGTCATGGCCAGGAGCAGCGACAACCAGAAGGCCCGGCGCAGGAGCGAGTCGGCCAGCACTTCCCGGTACCCGCCGGGTCCGTCCTCGGCCCGGTTGGGCCCAGTTCCCCCCTCGCCGCTCGTGGTCGCCTCGGCGGGTTCACCCTCCGGGGACGGGCGGCCGCCGATGACGGCGATGAACACGCTGCACGACAGGGCGGAGATCGCGCTGGCCACGAAGATGGCTTGGAAGCTGCGCGTGTCGGTGACATTGGCGAAGATGGCGCCGATGAGGGCGCCGCTGCCGATGGCCGCGTTCCACAGCGTGAAGTTGATCCCGAAGACCCGTTGCTGGATGGCACCGGGCGCCCGCTCGGCCAGCATCGTGTTGAAGGCGGGAAAGGCCGGCCCCTCGGCCAGGCCGAGCACGAACAAGGCGATAGCAGCCCCCGTGCTGGCGCGCGACACCGACAAGATGGCCTGGGCCAGGGCGACGAGCGCCATCGACCCGGCCAGCACCCACCGGGGACCGAAGCGGTCGACGATCGTTCCCGACACCGGGATGGCGACGAGGGCCACCACGCCTGGGATGGCCAGCAGCACCCCCGTCGTGGGCAGCGACAGATGTCGAACCCGGTGGAGGTAGATGAGCGTCAGGGGCAGGACCAGGCCGATGCTGAACGCCCACATGGAGCTGGCCAGGATCAGCGGCGCCACGCCACGTGGAAGGGTCCGGCGCGCCATGCCCCGAGTCTGGCCCAGCCGGGCCGGACCCCGGCCACGGCATCAGCCGATCAGGAAACCAGGCCGCGCCCGGTGATCAGTGGAAGGTCCAGCGCGCTGAGGAGCCCGGGCTTGGCCTCGACGACGGCGGGCACGGCGTTCACCAGGCGCATGGCCGTGGCCTTCAGCCCGCCCGTGTTGTGATCGCCGTCGGCGCCGAGCAATTGCAGGTCCAGGGTGTAGTTGGGCTCACCGCTCACCTCGACGCGGTAGCACCCCTGCCCGGCGGGCTGGGGCCAGTCCGGCCCGAGGTCGTCGCGAAGTCGCGTGGCGTGTTCCAGGACGATCACGGCGCGCCCGTTGCGCATGCCGCGCACCTCGAAACGCATGGCCGCGGTGGTGCCCTTCTCGATGGTGCCCGATGCCACCTCGAACGACTCAGGCGCAGGCAGCCGCTCGTGGTACTCGTCGATCGAGTCGAGCTCGACATCGAGCCCAGCCGCGATCTGGCGGACCACCGATCCCCACGCCATCGTGAGGATGGTCGGTTGGAGGATGAACGGGACCTCGTCGAGTGACTGGCCGAAGCCCATGATGTCGAAGAGCACCGTGGGCTGGTCGTACGTCGAATAATTCAGCACCTCGAGGCAGCGCACCTGGTCGATGCGCTCCGAGATCGACGTCAGCACGAGCGGGAGCCAGTCGTTGGCGAACCCCGGGTCGATGCCGTTGACCCACAGCGACACGCCGCCGTCGAGCGCGCCCTGCCGGACGGGGTCGATCATCTCGTCGGCGACGACGCCGTCGGGGAACTGGAGGAACACCGGGCTGCTCGACACCACGTTCACCCCGGCCCGCAGGAAGCGTTCGAGGTCGGCGATGGCATCGAAGAGTCGGTCGTCAGCCATGGCCGTGTGCACGATGCAGTCCGGGCGCAAGGCGAGCAATGCGTCGGCGTCATTGGTCGCCGTCACCCCCAAGTCGCGCCCCAGGCCGGCCAATTCGCCGGCGTCGCGGCCCACCTTGTCGGGGTTCGACACCCACAGGCCCACCAGCTCGAGGTCGGGCCGGGCGTCGATGCCGGCGATGGCGTGGCGCCCGACATTGCCGGTGCTCCACTGGACCACCCGGTACGTGCGGTTCGCGCTCACAGGTCGGCCATCCCGAGGTCGAGGTTTGGGTGGTCGAGACCGCCGTCGACCTCGATGACCTTGCCGGTGACGTAGCCCCCGGCGTCGGACGAGAGATAGACAACGGCGGCGGCGATGTCCTCGGGGTCGCCGATGCGATGCAGCGGCGTCCCTTCCTCCATGACCTTGCGCAGCGTGTCGTCGGTCAGGACGACTTCGAGCGCGCTGGTGGCCACCGACCCGACCGCGATGGCGTTCACCCGGACCTTGGGGGCCAGGTCGGCGGCAGCCAGGCGAGTGAAGTGGGCCAGGGCCGCCTTGGCCGTGCCGTAGGCGACAAACCCGCGTCCCGCCATACGACCCATGGCGCTCGAGATGCTCACCACCGACCCACCGCCACCTTTGAGCATGTGGGGCACGGCAGCCCGGGTCAGGGCATGGGCGGTGGCGACGTTGAAGTGGAAGGCCTCTTCCAGAAATCGCGGAGAGGTGTCGAGAAAGGCGCGCGGCATCGTCCCGCCGACGTTGTTGACCACGATGTCGAGGCGTCCGAATGTGTCGAACGCGGCGTCGGCCAGCTGGGCGACGGCGTCGAGGTCGTTCAGGTCGGCGGGGACGACCACGGCTTTGCGCCCGGCCGCCTCCACCAGAGCCGCAACCTCGGCCAATTGTTCCTCGGTGCGCGCCGAGATGACGACGTCGGCGCCGGCCTCGGCCAGCCCGACGGCCGCCGCCGCCCCGATGCCACGGCCCGCTCCGGTCACGACACCGACACGGTCGGTGAGTCGAAAACGATCCAGGATCATACGGTCACACTCCTCGGGCGCCGACAGTAGCAGCGGTCTGTCGAAGCGTCTTTCAGTGGTTCCGGTGGTTCCGGTGGTTCCGGCGGTTCCGGTGGTGTCGGTGGTTCCGGCGGTTCCGGCGGTTCCGGCGGTGCCGGCGGTGCCGGCGCCGCGCCAGCGGGGCCGGCTCAGGCTGGCAAGATCAGACGATGTTCGACGACCTTCTCGAAGCCAATGAGCGATATCGGACGCAGTTCCACGACTCCGGGGTGCGGGGCGTGGCTGCCAAGGGCCTAGCCGTGTTGACTTGCGTCGACTCGCGCATCGATCCGCTGGCGATGTTGGGCCTGCGCGCCGGCGACGCCAAGATCATCCGTAATGCGGGTGCCCGGGTGACCGACGATGCACTGCGGTCATTGGTACTGGTGGTCAACCTCCTAGGTGTGACTCGGGTGTGCGTGGTGGCGCACACCGACTGCGCCATGGTCGGCTCGACCGAAGAAGAGCTGCGAGCCCGTATCGGCACCATGCGCGACGCTGACGCATCGGCTTGGGAGTTCCTGGCCATCGCCGACCAGCGGGCCACCTTGGCCAGCGATATCGAGCGCATCGGGTCCTGCCCGCTGCTCCCAGCCGACCTCGAAGTGGCAGGGTTCGTGTTCGACGTCCACAGTGGGGCGCTGGTCCCCGTCGACGACTACACCTAGGCAGGCCCCGAGGCCTCGGGGCGGGTGGAGGGCAGGCCCAACTTGCGATGGTCCCAGGACACGACGCGATCGACCTCGACCTTGATCACGACGCGCTTGCTGAGCATCGTCTCTATGAACGGCCGCAGCTCTTCGCTGTAGGGCGCGTAATAGCGCTCGAAGAGGTCGACGCCCAGTGCCCACATCCGATCGGGGTCCTCGACGATCTCGGCCCGACCCACGAGCTCTACGCCCCGGAGCTCCTCGTAGGAGTCGCCGTCCTCGACCATGCACGTGATGCGGGGGTCCCGCCTCAGGTTTTGGACCTTTTGGGCTTTGCCCTTGGTCTCGAAGGCGACACATCCCTCGAGGAACCCGTACCACATGGCCACTGCGTGGATCGACCCGTCGTGGTTGATGGTGCACAGCGTCATGGGTCGCCGCTCGTGGAGGAAGGCGTCGACCTCGTCCTCGGTCATCTTGATGAGGGCCCGCTGGTTGACGCCGTGGCCCATCTGCTCGCTCATGAGACTCCTTCGTGACTGGCCGGGCCCTCGGGGCGCCGCCGACGGCGGAAATCTAGGCGCGGGCCCTGATCGGTAGCGACTCGAATCGGCGGGTGAAGGGCCCCGGCGCGATCCGCCCCCCGCCGGCTTCGGCCACGAAGTCGGGCAACATCCGCAGGAGTTCCTCGATCACCACCCGCCCCTGCAGCCGGGCCGCGGCAGCCCCGAGACAGTGGTGGGGTCCGGAGCTGAAGGTCAGCATGCGCGGGGCACGCCGGCTCACGTCGAGAATGTCCGCGTCGGGCCCGAACTCCCGAGGGTCGCGGTTGGCCGAGGCGAAGAGGAGGTGAACCTTGGCACCGGCTGGGATGGCCGTGCCCTCGAGCTCGAGGGGTCGGGTCGTCGTGCGGGACAGGCCCTGGACTGGCGTGGTCATACGTAACAGCTCTTCGACCGCCGGACCCACGAGGCCGGGGTCGTCGATGATGCGCCGGCGTTCTCCGAGGAATTCGGTGAGGAGGGCGACGCTACCCCCGAGGAGCCCGGAGGCGGTGTCGTTGCCACCGGCGATCATGACGAAGCAGAACCCGAGGATCTCCTCCAACGACACCGGCCGGCCGTCGATCTCGGACGAGGCGAGGACCGAGAGCATGTCGTCGCCGGGGTCCGCCCGACGCCACTCGATCAGTTCGGAGAAGTAGGCGTAAAGCTCGCCCACCGCCTCCGCCGCATCGGTGATGACGTTGCCACCGGCGTTGGCGGTCACGATGGCGCTCGACCACCGGCCGAAGCGCACCCGGTCCGCGTCCGGTACGCCGAGATAGGTGGCCACCACCAGGCCCGGCAGTGGCCCCGCGATCTCGGCCACGAAGTCGGCCTCACCGGCCTCGGCCACGCGCTCGACGGCCGCCGAGGCGAACGCCCGGATCGAGGGCTCCAATTCCGCCACCACCCGGGGGGTGAACATCGAGTTCACCAGGCGCCGGAAGGTGGTGTGCCGAGGCCGGTCCATCATGACCAGGGTGGGGGCCAGCCCGAGCTTGGTGATCTCGTCGCCGTCGTAGGTGAGACCTTGGGCCGAGGAGAACAGCTCGGCGTGGTTGGCGGCGGAGAAAACGTCGGCGAAACGCGACAGCACCCAGAACGCGTGGTCGCCGCTTCCGACCTGGTGGACCGGGTCCTCGTCACGCAGCCGCCGGTAGAAGGGGTATGGGTCGCGCCAGACCTCGGGGTCGGCCGGGTGGTAGCGCAGCGGCTCGGCCGGCGATGGGGCCGGATCGGTGCGGGTCACGCCCCGTTGGTCCCGAGGTCGAAAGGCAGGTGTTTGATGCCGTTGATGAAGTTAGACCTGAGCCGGTCGGGCGGGGCAGTTGCCCGAATATTCGGCACCCGGGTGAGCAACTCGCGGAACATGATCGAGATCTCACGTCGGGCGAGGTGCGCCCCCAGGCAGAAGTGCGGCCCGGCAGCGCCGAAGCCGATATGGGGGTTGGGAGCGCGCCGGACGTCGAAGCGATAGGGGTCGTCGAACACCTCTTCGTCGCGGTTGGCCGAGTTGTAGAAGAGGATCACTTTGTCGCCGGTGGCGAATTCGTGCCCGGACAACGTGGCCGGCTCGGTCAGCGTTCGGCGCATGAAGATGA
>Ga0181536_10000826_pt1 | contig 37148 bp, 41 predicted proteins | sample PEATcosm2014_Bin_41_FD_121105 | JGI IMG/M metagenome (GOLD analysis project Ga0181536, IMG submission 121105) | Peatland microbial communities from MTU Mesocosm Facility, Houghton, MI, USA - PEATcosm2014_Bin17_60_metaG | ecosystem: Environmental > Terrestrial > Soil > Wetlands > Peat | place...
CAGATCAATCAGGCCATGCAAGATATCAATATGGGGGCGACCCAGATCGCCTCGGCGACGAGCCAAGCCAAAGGGGCGGCCGAAGAACTGAACGATCTCGCAAGCAAGCTCAACGAGCTGCTTCAGCGCTACGCCGCCGGATAGCACGATGGACCAGACTGCGCTCCACCGGCGCTTGATGGGCGTGTTCGTCGCGGAGCTGGACGAACACGTGCGTTCGCTCAACGACGGGCTCCTCGCATTGGAGAAGGAGCCCGGTGCCGAAGAGCACGCGGAGCACCTAAAGGTTCTCTTCCGCGCGGCGCACAGCCTCAAAGGCTCGGCGCGGGCGGTCAACGTGGCGCCGATCGAGACCGTGTGTCACCGTCTCGAAGAAATTCTCGGAGCGGCGCGCGACGGGAGCATCACGCTCGGTCCGGAGCACTTTGCGGCGATTTATGCGGCGGCCGACGCGATCGCCGATGCAGGGGTGCGCCTGCGCGCGCAACGGGAGCTCAATGACGCGCCGATCGGCGCCGTCGTTGCGCGTCTCGATGCTGCGGCACAGGCGACGGCAACCGCAAACGTTCCGGCTGCGGCGCCACCGCCCGTTCTCCAGACGGTCCAAGAAGTCGAACCACCCGTGCACCACGCACCGGACCAACCACCACCGATCGGCCCGAGCCTCGACGGCGGCCTGGTACGCGTGCCCGCCGGGAAGCTCGACGACATCCTCGCGCGCGGCGGGGAATTGCTGCTGGCGAGGTACCGTCTCGACCTGCGCGTGCAGGCCGTCGACACGCTCCATCGGTTCGTTGCTGACTGGATGGGGGAAGGGGCCGCGGTCGACGCCGTTGCCGGCGACAACCTGCGCCGGCTCGAGCGAGAGCTGAAGGCTCTGCACGCGCTCCTTGCGCAGGACGCTCGGCAACTCAATGCCGTGGCCGGCGGACTCGACCACGAGGTCCGCAACGTGCGGATGCTCCCGCTCAGCGAGGCCTGCGTTGGGCTCGACCGGTTGGCGCGGGATCTCGCGCTCGCTAGCGGCAAGGCCGTCGACGTGACCGTCAACGACGGCCGGCTCGAGCTCGATCGGGCGGTCCTCGAAGCGATCAAGGACCCGCTCGTCCATCTGGTGCGCAACGCGATCGATCACGGCCTCGAAACGCCGGAAGAGCGACTGGCTGCGGGAAAGCCGCCCCGCGGCCGGCTCGTGATTTCGGCAGCGCTCCACAGCGCTCAGGTCGAGGTCGTGATCTCCGACGATGGCCGCGGCCTCGATCTGAACGCGATCCGGGCCAAAGCGCGAACCAAGAAACTTCCCGTCCCCGAGGACGATGCGGACGTCGCGCAACTCATTTTCCTACCGGGCTTTTCCACCGCGCCGCTGATTACCGAGATCTCGGGACGCGGCGTCGGCCTCGACGTCGTCCGCTCGAAGGTGGGACGACTCAACGGCTCGGTGGATGTTGCATTTGAGGCGGGCCGCGGTACGCGCTTCACGCTTTCGCTGCCACGGACGCTGACGAAGCTGCGGGCGCTATTGGTGCGTGACGGGGAGTGCGTGTATGCCCTCAATGCATCTTCCGTTGCACGAGTGGTTTCGGTCGGCCGGGCCGACATCCGAACGGTCGAAGGGCGCGACGTCATCCTTACGGGCGGCGCGCCGCTGCCCGTCGTCGGCCTCGCCCAGACGCTGGGACTTCCGCCTCGCAGCCCGTCGACGACGGGAAAGATCTCAGCCGTCGTCCTTGCGCGAGGCGAAAGTGAGGCGGCGTTCGCGGTAGATGAGTTGATCGCCGAGCAGGATGTCTTCATCAAGAATCTCGGCGTGCGCCTGGGGCGGGTCGGCCATGTCACCGGCGCGACGATCATGCCGAATGGATCCGTCGCGCTCGTGCTGAGTGCGTCGGGTCTGCTCGAGGCCGCCCTCGGGAAATCCGGTCCGGGAACGCTCGCTGCGAGCCTCGGCGAAGCCGGCCCACCCGCACGCAAGCGCCTCCTCGCCGTCGACGACTCCGTTACCACGCGGACCTTGATGCAGAGCGTGCTGGATGCTGCGGGTTACGACGTTACGGTCGTGGTCGACGGCGCCGATGCCTGGGCGACGCTTCAGGAGCGAGGGACCGAATTCGATCTCGTGGTGTCGGATATCGAGATGCCGCGCATGGACGGCTTCGCCCTCACTCAAGCGATCCGCTCGTCGAGTCATATCGCCGATCTCCCGGTGGTCCTCGTCACCGCGCGGTCGAGCGATCAGGACAAAACGCGGGGCATGGAGGTCGGTGCGAACGCCTATCTCGTGAAGAGCACGTTCGATCAAAACGCGCTCCTCGACGTTATCGCTCAACTCGTATAGGAGCACCGCAATACAGAATGGCAGCGATCCGCGTCCTCATTGCCGAGGATTCATCCACGGTGCGCGAACTTCTGCGGGCGATTATCGACGGCGATCCGCGGTTCGCGGTTGTCGGCGTAGCCACCAACGGCGTGGAAGCCGTGCAGATGGCCAAAAAGCTCAAACCGGACGTCATCACCATGGACATCCAGATGCCGTTGATGGACGGCTTCGAAGCGAGCCGGGAAATCATGATCGACGTGCCCACGCCGATCGTGATCGTCTCGAGCCATTATGACGTCCGCGAAATCACGGTATCGATGCAAGCCCTCAGCGTCGGGGCGCTGGCCGTTCATGCCAAGCCGCTCGGGCCCGACGATCCGAAGTTCGCCGACCAGACCGAGGAATTTCTGCGCACGCTGTACACGATGTCGCAGGTCCACGTCATCCGGCACGTTCGGAAACGCGACCTCCCGGCTCCGCCGGTCACCCGAATCCGCCCGGCGGCCGGGGGGTGTCGCGCCGTCGCGATCGCCATCTCAACCGGCGGCCCAGCAGCTCTGCGCGACTTGTTCCAAACATTTCCCGCAAATTATCCCGCCCCGGTCCTCGTGGTCCAGCACATCTCTCGTGGCTTCATCGATGGGCTTGCGACGTGGCTGAACGCGGTCTCCGCCGTTCGCGTCAAGGTAGCCGAGCAGGGGGAGTCGCTCCAGCCGCGGACGGTCTATCTCGCGCCGGACGATCGGCACCTCGGCGTCACGCTGGCCGGCGACCAGGTCTATCTGGCCGACGATCCTCCGATCAAAGGCTTCCGGCCTTCGGGTACCTACTTGTTCGAGTCGGTCGCCAAAGCGTACGGGGCAAACGTCGTCGGCGTGATCATGACCGGGATGGGAGACGACGGCGTCGTGGGGCTACGCGCGATCCATGCGGCCGGAGGGCCGATCATCGCTCAAGACGAGGAAAGTTCGGTCGTCTTCGGGATGCCGGCACGGGCGATCGACGCCGGGCTCGCCGATGTCGTGCTACCGCTCACCGCGATCGTCGACCAACTCGCAAAGCAGATCGCGAACGGCGGCGCAACTGCACCTCGGAACGATGCGAAGAGCTGACGGATCACAGCTTTCCTCGGCGGCCTCCATCATTTCACTCGTTGCTCTGCTGGCAGCTTGCGGAGGAGGGGGTACGAACCCCACGGCCCAGCCAACTGCTTTCGGCAACATCGCCAGCAACTAAGAAGAGCTGAAAATTAGCCAGCGCGAACTCCGCGCGGGGAGTGATCAAAGTCTAGCGAGACGCGACGAACTCCGGGCGTGGTCGGTTTCTGTTGGAGTGTCTGAAATTGACGTTGTAGCCACTTGTGGCTACAATGGGCAGGTGAAGACCGTCTCGATCAGAGATGCGAAGAATCGGCTGACCGAGCTTGCCCGCACGGTGGAAGACGGTGAGACGATCGTTGTGACGCGCAATGGCCGGCCGATACTCGATCTCGTACCACATAAGCCGCAGCGCGGACTTCGTTTGGAGGCGCTCGCGGAGTTCAAGAAGCGGAACGGGATCAAAAGAACCGTCACGTCGATGCCGGCCGATTTCGATGAACCCCTTCCTGAGGACGTTCTTCTTAAGCCCCTGCCCCCGGACAAATGAAATTGCTGCTCGATACTCACGTCGTGCTGAGTATCGTCAACGAACGAACGGCCGATCTGCCGGCGGCGCTTAGGGGAACGCTCGCGGATCCGGATGCCGGGTTCTATGTAAGCGTGGCGAGTCTGTGGGAAATCGCGATCAAGTGGCGCTTGGGGAAGCTTAAACTCTCGAGCAGCCTCGATCTTTTACCGGAGATCGTGACGAGCGGAGGACTCGAGCTCATCCCGATCAACGAGCGTCACGTTCTCGCGACCGTGCAGCCCGAGCCTGTAACGCGCGATCCTTTCGATCGGCTTTTACTGGCGCAGTGCGATGTAGAAGACCTCCGCCTCCTAACGGTTGACCGCGCGCTTATTTCGCATCGGCTGGCAGTCCGGACGGACTCGTAGCAGGGGCGTTTTTGTTCCCCTAGGTACGGGAAAAGTCAGGGCTATGAACACCTTGAAGAGACTCCTCTGGTCGATGGGGCTTGCCGGGTGCCTATTCGGCGCCGCGACGTTGCCGGGTGTGGCGCAGATCGGCGTGACGATTCACCTCGGGCCGAAACCGCCGCCGCGCGTCGAGCACTACGGGCCGCGTCCGCGTCCGGGCTGCTTCTGGGGGCGCGGGCATTGGGTGGCGCGCGGGAACCACTGGGTGTGGATCCCGGGTCACTGGATCTGCCGCTAGCCCTTAGTGCGGATCGGCTGCCGGATCGGCGGGCGCGGGCGCATTCGCTTCCACGCCGCTGACCGGCGGCACCACCATCGGGTGCGCGGCCGCTAGCATCACTTTGCGGCCGGTGACCGCGTAGGCGCTGCGCGGGTAGTCGTGCACGAGCCAGGCCTCGATGCGCATGCCCAGTTGGCGCGCGTGGTCGTCCGGGACTTCGAAGTACACGGCTTCGAGCAGCTCGATATGCTTCGGCACCCACGAATCGGCCGGGTATTTGCCCTCCCAATCGTGGATGGCGTTTTCCACGTCGGCGAGCGTGCCGTAGATCGTGGCCGATTTCGACATGTCGGTCTCGATGCGTAGGCGCATGTCCTTGATCATGTTGCCGATGCCGAGGATGCTCAATTTCTGGCGGCCGAAGTATTCGTCCGCCGGCGCGACCTTTTTGGTCTGCGCGCTCGCGGGCGCGCCCGACACGGCGACCAGCAGAGCGGCGATGCAGCACAGAGCATAGACCGGCTTCGACATAGGGAAGTCCTCATCGCGAGCATGAAGCAGCCAAGCAATTCGTAGCATGCCCGGCGTTCAATTACAAGGTAGCCTACAGTATGAGTTATCGACCGGCGCGTACCGCGTTTTTAGCCGGGAGCGCTGCCGCCATTGCGGCAACAGCTTGGCCGCCCCCTCTCCAAGCGCAGACCGCCGCGACGCCGCTGGTGGCCGGCGCGGGCCTGATCGAACCCCAGGCGCAGGCGTATTACGCGCGGGCCAACGGGTTCTTCAAGGCGCGCGGGCTCGACGTCACCATCGTAACCTCGGCCAACGGCGCGGCCACCACGGCGGCGGTCGCCGGCGGCACGCTGCAGGTCGGCATTACGAGCGTCCTCGGGCTTGCCCAAGCGGTCGGGCGCGGCCTGCCGTTCGCGACCTTCGCACCGGGCGGGATCCACGACTCGCGCTTCCCCGCCAGCGGGGTGTTGGTGTTGCCCGATTCGAAGCTGGCCAGCGCCAAGGACCTCTCCGGTAAGGTCGTCGCGGTGTCGACGCTCAAGGGGCTCGACCAGCTCGTCGTCTCAGCGCTGATCGACAAGCTCGGCGGCGACGTCGGTTCGGTGAAGTTCGTCGAAATGCGGCCTACCGAGGCGCTGGCCGCCCTGCAAGCCGGCCGGGTCGATGCGATCAACCTCGAAGATCCGGAATTCACCGCCGCGCGCAGCAGCACGCGCTTTCTCGGTGATGCGGAAGATGCCGTCGGCAAGATCTTCGTCGAGACGACGTGGTTTGCCACGCGCGATTGGATTACCAAGAACGGCGACGCGGCGCGCAGGTTCCGCGACGCGGTCATCGCCGGCGGCACGTGGGCCATGGCCAACCCGCTGCCGGCGGCGCTCGTGCTCCAGCAAGACCTCAAAGTGACGACGACCCGCGCCACGCAGCGGTTCGCGTCGCGTTTCAACCTGACCGACTATCAGCTCTTGCTGGACGCGGCGGCGAAGTTCAAGTTCATCAACCCGACCAACGCCGCCGACATGGTGGTCTCGCTCTAGGCCGGCGTCGGAACGCCGAGCTTCTTGCCGGCAAGGAAATCGAGCACGGCGCGATCGTGCTCTTCCGGCTTTTCCCACTGCGGCCAGTGGGCGGCATCCATGATGCAGTAGAGGCTCGACCCGGGGATGAGCTTCTGGAGCCGCTGGCCGGCGTCTTCGCCCGCACCGGGATTCTTGTCCGACCACAGCGCGAGCGTCGGCGCCTTGATGTCCTTGAGGCGGTTCTCGTCGATGCGATGCGAGGCGTCCGAACCGAAGCTGTTGCTGAAGACTTCCTTGAGCGAGGCGTTGGTGTCGGGCCGCGTGTAGATCGCGTAGCGCAGGTCGACCAGCTCGTCGGTCACGCGGTCGGGTGAAGCCATCAGCCATTCGAGGCGTTTGCGGATCGTCTCGCGGTTGGGGTTGGTGATCGCGGCGATCGAGCGTTCGCGCAAGAGATTCGTGCCGCCGGCGTCGTCGATTCTGACTTCCTGGCGATTCCATTTGATGCCGGCCGCCGTGTTGAGGATGATCTTGTCGACGCGGTCGGGATGGTTGAGCGCCGTGTACATCGTGACCCAGCCGCCGAGCGATTCGCCCTCGATCGAGCCTTTCTGCACGCCCAAGTCGTCGAAGATGTCGATGATCTGTTCGGAATACGTCGGTACCATGTTGTTGCGGTCGAACGGCGGCTTCGAGGAGAGGCCGTGCCACACGAGGTCGATCGCGATCGCGTGATACGCTTCGCCTAGGCGCTGCAGGTTGCGTGAGTAGGCTTCGGCGTGACCGCCGACGCCGTGGATGAGAATCAGCTTATTGGGATTGTGTTCGCCGACCTCGATCGTGCGCGTTTTGAACTTGCGCCCGCGGTAGCGGACTTGCGCGCCCAAGAGATCCAGCCAAATCGTATTCATCGGAACGTCCCCTCCAACTGCGGAAGGAACCGGGCTTCGCCTTCAAAACATCATTTCCGCTTAATGACGCAGAGCTTCACCGATCCGGGCGACGTCGTTCTCGCGGGCCAAAACCCGTTCATGATGCTGTTCTCCGGCGACGGGCCGCCGTCGTCGATCGTCAGCTTTTGGCGCGTGCATTTTTCGCCCGCCGGCACCGGCCACGCGCTCTACGTGCGCAGCGAGCTGACCGGTGGCGAACCGCGCATCTACGCCGACAACGTTCCGCTGGCACGCTACATCCAATCCGAGATCTACGCGAACAACGCGCGCCCGTTCGGGTTTTTCGCCGCGCTCGGCATCCCCGTGACCGATGCGGTGTTTGCGCAATCCGGCGACCCGCGCAGCGCGTTGACCGAAACGATCCGCACCGCGGTCGACACGATCGAGCTGACATGGTCGGATTTTCTGCCCGCGTTCAAGGGCGCCACCGCCGCCAATGCGTCCGAAGGCCGCGGACACGGCCACTACGCGCTCTACATCCCCGCGCGGCATGCGCGCTTGGCGATCGACGGCAAGGTTGCCGGCGGCGAACCGCGCCCGGCCAAACGCGACGGGCGGGACAACTCCTCGGCCGGCCTCGCCTGGTCCGAGACCTGGGTGCGGCCGCACTAAATGGGCGCCAACGAATTCGTTCGCGAGCTCACCGCCTACATTACGGCCCTGGACGTCGCGCGCGTCCCGGCCGCCACGCTGGACAACGCGCGGTTGCATGCGTTCGATTCAGCCGCCGCCATTCACGCCGGCGGTCTCACGAGCGAAGGCAAGCTCACGACGGGCGTGCTGTGCAAGCTGATGCCCAACGGCGGGCCGGCCGCCGAAGCGGCGCGGTTGTGCGTATCGGGGCGGCTGACGGAGTGCGACGACATCGATCTGTGGTCGTGCACCACGCCGGGTGCCGTCGTGCTGCCGGTGGCGCTGGCGGCGACGACGCTCGGGAAGGTTTCGGCCGAGACGTTTATGGCCGGCATCATCGCCGGTTATCAGATGATGGCGTGCCTCGGCGGCGCGGCCAACGGTCCGTCGATCGTGTACGGTGCGCGCTGGCCGACGTATCTGGGCGGCGCGATGACGGCTGCCGCCACGCTCGGCAAGATCATCGGCCTCTCCGAGCAGCGCCTGTTGCACGCGTTGGCGATCGCCGCCTCGATGACGACCGGCAACGCGGGCCGCATTGCGACCGAACCGACATCGCGCTGGATCACGCTGGGCTGCGCCGTGCAGGCGGGCATGACCGCGGCGATCGGTGCGGCCGACGGCCTGCAAGGCGATGAGGGCATTTTCGCGACGTGCTTCGACCTCGAGCCCGAGCGCATGGGCGACTGGGCGAACATGTCGCCCGCGCTCGACCGGGTCGGCCTGAAGCCGTACCACTCCTCGCGCCAAGCGTTGGCGACGACCGAGGCGTTTGCTTCGCTGCTGCGCGAGGAGTCGATTGACGGCCAAGCCATCGAGGCGATCCAGGTGTTCCCGCAAGCGCAGTACAGTGCTATGATCGACCGCGTGAAGCAACCGCGGTCGAAGGGCGAAACGCGTAGCATCCGCTATCAACTGGCCCTGGCCGCATTCTATCCCGACGAGCTCTACGACATCGAGCGCAGCGTGATTCACACCGCGGAGCCGCGCGTCGCGCGCTTGATGAACAGCGTGACGGTGACGAATTCGGAACCGCTGACGGCGCTCTATCCGCGCGTCTGGGCCGGCACCGCGCAGGTCAAGACGAACGGGAAGACCTTCGAGCGCGAGCTGCTGCACCCGCGCGGCGACGTCGAAAACCCGCTGACCTGGAACGACATCGAGAAGAAGTGGACGACCGCGTTCCGGTTCGTCCCGGCGACCCTCACCATCGACGCGCTCGAGGAACTCGCGCGCAAGGACGATGCCGCCGGCCTGCGGAGTGCGCTGCTCGGATGATTCAGCCGGCGTCCGGCCTTCGCAGCCGTGTGTCCACGTTCAGCCGCAACGCGTTCAAGCTGGGCTTGTTCGGGCTAAATCTCTCGTCCGGACGGTCGGCGACCAAAGTGCCGGAGCGCTGGTCGGGCAACTGGGACGACAATCTCAAGGCCGCGCAACTCGCCGACGAAGCCGGGATGGACTTCCATCTGCCCGTCGCGCGCTGGAAAGGCTACGGCGGCGCGACCAACTTCGAGGGCGCGGGCTTCGAATCGACGGCGTGGGCCTGCGGCTTGCTCGCCGCCACCAAGAAGATCACGATCTTCGCGACCGTTCACGCGCCGCTCGTTCACCCGGTGTTCGCCGCGAAGCAATTCGTCACTGCCGATCAGATCAGTCACGGCCGGTTCGGGCTCAACCTCGTGTGCGGCTGGAATGCCGACGAATTCGAGATGTTCGGGCTCGACCAGCGCGGCCACGCGGAGCGCTACGCGCACGGCGCCGAGTGGATCAGCGCGGTCAAGCGCATGTGGACCGAAGCCGAGCCCTTCGACTTCGACGGCGAGTACTTCCAGCTCAAAGACGTCGAAGCCGAGCCCAAGCCCTTCGGCGGAACGCGGCCGATCATCATGAACGCCGGAACGTCGCCGCGCGGGCAAGAGTTCGCGGTCACGCACGCCGACATGCTGTTCCGCAACTGGCGCAGCCTCGAGGAAAATCGCGCCGACAACGCGGCCACGCTCGCGGCGGCCGCGGCCAGCGGGCGGGACATCGGGATCTACACGTCCGGCTACGCCATCTGCCGTCCGACGCGTCAGGAAGCCTTGGACTACGAGCATTACGTTGTCGACGAAAACGGTGACTGGGACGCGATCGACCACATGCTGGAGCTGTCGGCCGGCGGCAAAGTGATTCCGATGGACAGCAATCACGAGATGTTCGTGCAGCGGCGCCGGCGCATCGCGGTCGGACACGGTGGTTGCCCGATCCTCGGAACCCCGGACGAATGCGCCGCCGGCTTGTTGCAACTGCACGAAGCGGGCTTCGCCGGATTCGCGTTTTCGTTCGTGAACTACCTCACGGAGTTTCCGTACTTCCGCGACGAGGTGCTGCCGCGCCTCGAGCGGCTCGGATTACGCCGGCCCGCCTAACGGCCTGGGTTAGACGAAACAGTTCCCCACGTTGACGCCGCCGCCGACCCACTGCTGGGCGTGGGCGGTGCCGAAGAACGTGTCGACGGCCGCTTTGTTCGCCGTCAGGCCGAAGGCCCACGGGTCGTCGCCCAGCAGGCGCCGTTCTTCGTCCGTCGAGAGTCCCGCGATGACCGGCCGCAGCCCGCCGCTCGCATCGGCACGCTTCTTGGCCGCGTCGAAGGCCGCGGTCACCGCGCCGGCCAGCCACGGCAGCTCCTTGGTGAGCGATTTGCGCATCACGACGAAGTGCATGATCGGAAAGACGTGCGTCTTCGCAAAATAATCGGCTTGCGCTTGGGCGAGGTCCGCGTAGGGCGAGGACAAGCCTGCGGGCATCGACTTCGGTACGCCGCGCGGCGGCGTCATGATCGCGTCGACCAGCCCTTGCGTAAGCGCTTCTTGCACACCCGTGCCCTCGGGCAAACGTTCGACCGACACGCCCGGCGGGAAGACGAGGTTCTCGAAGCGTTCCTCGACGGCGGTGAACCATTTCACCGCGGCCGGCTTTACGCCGTGCTGCTGCTCCAACACGGCGCGATGCCATACCGACGACGTCATCCAGTACTGCGGAACGCCGACGCGCTTGCCCGCGATGTCTTCCGGCCGCTTAATGCCGGCGGCCGTCGCGCACAGGATGCCCGGCTGCAGAAAACCGCGCCCGGTAAAGAGCGGCAGCCCGATCAAGTCCCGGCCCAGTTCGAACGCTTTGAGGAATGTCGCGAACGACATCTCGGCCACGTCGAATTTTCCCTCGAGCATGGCGCGCGAATTGCTGTCGACCGAGGCGCCGGGCGTGATCGACCAGGTAGCTTCGCCCCCCACCGGCACGTCTTTGCCGAGGATCGGATCGGTCAGCGGCCCGGGGACCAGCGACATCGTTAATTCTTTCACGACCGCTGCGTTCGATAGGGTCCGTCGATTCTTCTGCTAAGAGCGGCTCACTTCGCGCTTTGACCGTGATTGATCGTTTGCACGACGAACGCGGAGACGTCTTCAATCTGCTGCGGCGTCAGCGTGGCTTGGAACGCCGGCATGCCGCCGCCGCCGTTCGTCACCTGCTGCACGGCCTTCGCCATGTCTTTCGCGTCGGGTAGCGAGGTCAGATCCGGGCCGCCGTTGCCGCCGGTGCCGGTCCCACCATGACAGATCGCGCAGTTCACCGTGAATACCGCCGCGCCGTTGGCGGCGTTCGCCGGCGCGAGTGGCACCGGCGTGCCCTCACCTGCATGTTGCACGCCCGCGCCCGCGCCCGGCGGTGGTGCCGGGCCGAGGGTGCCGTCTAAACCGAACAACCACAGGTTGTCGCCGTGCGGCGTCGCGCCCAGCGCGTTGCCGCCGGCGAAGAACGCGAGATACTCCTTGCCGTTGTGACGGAACACGGTGGCGACGTTGTTCGCGCCGGCGCCGGTTTGGAAACGCCACAACAGCGCGCCCGTCTTCGCGCTGTACGCTTGGAGTTCGCCGCCGTTGCGGCCGACGAAGACGAGATTGCCGGCCGTCACGACCGAACCCGAGTAGCACGAGTCGGCGAAATGCTGCTTCCAGACGACCTTTCCGGTCGTGACGTCGACCGCGTCGAAATAGCCCGTGTTGGGGCCGCCGACCGTCCAGATCGAGCCGACGTCGTGAACGAGCGCGCCGTTGGGGTTGGGCGAGGGCGGCGGCGCGTCACCGGCCGTCATGCCGGCGACGCCGTTCTGCCCGCACACGTACATGCGGTGCGTCACCGGATCGTAGCTCGACGGCGCCCAGTTCGTGCCGCCCGCCGGTCCGGGGTCCGTCACCATCATCGTATTCTTGTACGGCGTGTAGAGGTGCTTCGCGACGGCCATCGGCTGGCCGTTCGCGCGCTTCTGGATTTCCGCGACTTGATCGGGAGTCGGTATTTGGATCGCCAGCGCCGGCGGGAGTGCCGGGAACGGCTGCGTCGGATACGTCGCTTGATCGGCTTCTTGCGGTACCGGCTTCTCCGGGATCGGATAGATCGGCTTGCCGTTGGTGCGGTCGAGCAGATAGAGAAAGCCGGTCTTCGGCGCTTCGCCGATGCCGTGGACGAGTTTGCCGTGGATCGTCGCGTCGAACAGCACGGTCGGGCTGGGCGCGTCGTAGTCCCACAGATCGTGGTGGACCATCTGATAGTACCAGCGCAACTTGCCGGTCTTGATGTCGAGCGCGACGATGGAGACGGAGAACAAGTTCGCGCCCGGGCGTACGGCGCCGTCGTCGTCGGGGCTCGGGTTGCCGGTCGAGAAATACAGCATACCGAGCTTCGGATCGGCCGACGGCGTTTGCCAGATCGCTGCCCCGCCGCCCTTCCACACATCGCCGGTTTGCGGCCACGTCTCGAACCCGCGCTGGCCCGGACCCGGCACGGTGTAGAAGCGCCAGACTTCCTTACCGGTCGCCGCGTTGAAGGCCATGAGGTGGCCGCGCGCCTTGAACTCGCCGCCCGAGACGCCGGCCATCACGAGGCCGTCGACGTAGAGCGGCGCGGCGGTGATCGTCGTCCCGCCTTTCCAATCGGCGGCCTGCGTCGACCACGCGACGTTACCGGTCGACTGATCGAGTGCGACGAGCTTGCCGTCGAGCTGGCCGATGAAGAGCTTGCCGTCGCCGAGCGCGAGGCCCCGGCTCAGCCAACCGCAGCACACCGTGGAGATCGCCGGATCGAGATGCGCTTGGTAGTGCCAGAGCACTTTGCCGGTGTCGACGCTGACCGCGAACACGTCGTCGGTGCCGATCGGAATGTAGATCACGCCGTTGTACTCGAGCGGCTGCGCCTCGGCCGAATACTTCGCCGCCGTCGCGCCGGGCAGCTCCGTCATCCATACGCCCTTGAGCTGCCCGACGTTCGATGTGCCGATCAGCTTGAGCGGCGAGTAGCGCTCGTTGCTGAGCGTGCCGCCGTTGGTGATCCAGTTGTCGACCGGCGGCTGCGAGAGCTGCTGCGGCGTGAACGCCGGCGCGAGCGCACCGGCGGAGCGTGCCGCGACGACGGCGACCGCGACCAGTGCGATCGTGGCGAAGAGACCGAGAAGGCGTCGGGTCATTGCCGGTGCTCCCACGCGGGCCCGGAAGATTCCCGTCACCTCAAACGAATCCGACGGTCCACGATGAAAAGAAGCGGGTCCAAAATCCTCACGACGCATGTCGGCAGCTTGCCGCAGCCGGACGGTTCGTGGACCAACGCGGCAACCGACGAGCGGGAGTTGCGCAAGACCGTGGGGGACGTGATCGCCAAGCAGCGCGAGGTCGGCCTCGACGTCATCAACGACGGCGAATACGCGAAGGGCGGCGACTGGCTGTCGTATACCGACGACCGGCTCAACGGTTTCGAAGCGGGCGTCCTCGCCGGTGAACCGTTGATTGCGCAGGGCGCCGACCGCCGCGAGTTCGCGGACTTCTATACCTATGCGAACGAACGGCAGACGTTATTCTACGTGCGCGAAGGCGAGCGCATCCGCAAGCGCACGCATTGGGTCTGCACCGGGCCGATCAGTTACCGCGGTCAAGCGGCGCTCCAGCGCGAGATCGAGATGGTCAAGAGCTTCGTCCGGCCGGATGAGGACGTCTTCCTCACGACGACGGCGCCCGCCAGCCTCGAAGCGTATCGGAGCAACGAATACTATGCAACCCAGGAAGAGTTCATCTTCGCGCTTGCGGAGGGGCTGCGTACCGAATACGAGATGGTTGCCGCGGCCGGCTTCATCGTTCAGGTCGACGATGCATGGCTCACGGCACTCTGGGACCGCATCGGCATCTCGATGGGCTTGGAGGCGTTCCGCGCCTGGTGCATGGTGCGCGTGGAAGCGCTGAACCACGCCCTGGCCAATATCCCGGTCGAACAGATCCGGTATCATCTCTGCTGGGGGAGCTGGCACGGACCGCACGCTTACGACCTCGAGATGCGGAACATCGTCGACGTCATGCTCAAGGTCAAGGCCGGCGCGTATCTGTTCGAAAGCGCGAACGTGCGGCACGAACACGAATATGCGATCTGGGAAACCGTCAAACTCCCGGCGGGAAAGATCATCATCCCCGGCGTCGTCACCCATTCGACCGACGTCGTCGAGCATCCGGAGCTGGTCGCCCAGCGCATTCGCCGCTTTACCGGCCTCGTCGGCAAAGAGAACGTAATCGCCGGCGCCGATTGCGGGTTCGGCGGACGCTGCCATCCGCAAATCGCCTGGGCCAAGCTCGCGGCGCTCGCCGAGGGCGCACGCCTTGCGAGCGTTTAGACGAAGTCGGCCGTCTCGCGGATGTTCGTCACGGCTAAATCGAGCCGGTGTTTGGGCCGCGACCACACCTTGAGCGGACGGCCTTCGGCCAGCGCACGCAATTCGCGCTCCCAGATCTTGCGCAGCAGGATGATGCCCTTGTCGGATTGTCCGAGGCGGTCTTTGTGCCGCTCGGTGATGCGGCCTTGGCCGGCGAGCGCGACGTTGTCCTCCACGACGAAGAGCGCCGGATAGTCGGGATCCACGTCCTGCAAGCGCATCTTGCCGGCCAGAATTTTCTCGACGTACTCGTTCGGGTCGACGCCCCAATCGGGACGGTTCTTCACCGCCCCGCTCGTCTTGCCGTGCCCGTTCCCTTCGGCGCCGGGTTCCGGTTTCTTCAACCGGATCGAAAACGTCATCGACGACTCGTCGGTCATCGGCACGCGGTAGGCCAAGTGCACGGTCCAGTAGCGCATCTCCGGCGACGGCGGCAGATCGGTCATGTTGATGTTGGGCATCATGAGATGACCGACGCGCGGCACGTTCACGCCCGCGCCCGAGCGTTTCCCTTCGCGCCGGATGCCGTAGTCGGTCTCGGTCACGGTGATTTCCGGCAGTTCCTTCAAGCCGATCGCGCGCGTCGACACCGAGTGCACGAAGTGGACGTGCACCTCGTCGACGTCGTTCTCGAGCCGCTGGAACCAGCTGCACGGCACTTCGTGCGCGTTGACCGAATAGTCGGCGCCGGTCGCCTCTTCGAACTCGGGATAGCGCGGAAATTCCGGCGGCTCGCCCGCGCCGAAGTAGCCGTACACCAAGCCGAAGTACTCGCGCACGGGATAGGCGCGAATCTTGACCTTGGCCGCGAACGCGGCGTTTTCGGCCGGTTGCTCGACGCACTGACCGGCCGGATCGAACACCCAGCCGTGGTAGAGGCAGCGAATGCAGTCGTCCTCGACCCAGCCGAAGGCGAGCGACGTCTGCCGGTGCGGACACCGGTCGTCGAGCAGCACGACGGCGCCGCTCTGCCCGCGATAGAGCGTGAAGTGTTCGTTCGCAAACGCGGCGCGCACCGGCCGCCCCGGTTCGAGATCGGCGCTGCGCGCGATCGGATGCCAGAAACGGCGCAAATAGCGCCCGGCTAACGTCTCGGGCCCCACGTGGGCGAAGTCGGAGGTATCACCGGTCTGCATGCACCAACTTTCGTGACCGGTTGGGGAGGAACATGCAGATGAAGCGACCGGCGCTCTTGGTGGTCTTTGCCGTGATGCTGGCCGTACGTTCGGCGACGGCGCAAACGCCGATACCGATCGAGGTGAGCGGTGCGCCCTTCGACCTGAACGGACCGCTGTTCTACGCGCAGGATTTGGGCTATTTCAAGAAAGCCGGGCTCGACGTCCACATCAACACCGCGCAAGTGACGGTGGAAGGAGAAGCGGCGGCGATGCTGGGCGGCAGCATCAACATCGGCTCCGCCAACACCGCGACGGTCGCGCAAGCCTACTTGCACGGGATCGACTTTCGGTTCATCGCCCCCTCGGGGCTGTTCACGGAGAAGGCGAAGCCGACCGAGGTCGTCTGCGTGCCGCTGGCGTCGCCGATCCACACGGCCGCCGACCTCAACGGCAAGACCGTCGCGGTCGCCGGCATCAAGGGCATGCTGCAGATCGCAACGATGGCGTGGGACGACAAGCACGGCGGCAACGGCAAGAGCCTGCAATTCGTCGAGGTTCCGTTTCCGCAGATGGACGCCGCGCTGGCGCAGCACCGCGTCGATGCGGTCGTGCTGACCGAGCCGTTCGCCACCGCCGCGAGCGCCGACACGCGCGTGATCGGCAGCGCCGAAGACGGCGTCGCGTCGAGCTTCATGACCCTCGGCTGGTTCGCGACGGGCGCCTGGCTCAAAGCGAACCCCGATGCGGCTACGCGTTTCGTCGCCGCCATTCGCGAGGCGGCGATCTGGGGCAACGCGCACCACAAAGAATCGGCCGTCATCCTCAGCAAGTACTCGAAGATGTCGCAGGCCGTCGTCGACGCGATGGGGCGGTCGGTGTACGGGATCGACCTCGATCCGAAGCTGATCCAACCGCCGCTCGACGTCGCATATCGCTACGGCTTCCTCGACCGGCCCGTTTCCGCTGCCGACATCATGTGGACGCCGCCGGCGCAGAAGTGAGCGAACAACTCGCGCCGTTGCACGTGTTCCGGCCGCCGGAATCGGCCCAGCATTTGCCGGCCGGCCTGATCGTGCTGCAGGACGCGTTCGGCTACAATAGTTACCTGCAAGACATCGCACGGCGCTTCGCCGCGCTGGGCTTCACGGCGGTCGTTCCGGAGCTGTTTCACCGCAGCGGCGGCGTCGGCATCGAATACGACGATCCGCGCGGCATGGAAGCGAATCGCGAGCACATGCGCGCGCTGAAGGTCGAAAACGTGCTGCTCGACGTGCGGGACGCATACGCGTTGTTGACCTCCGCGGAGGGGGTGCCGCCCGAGCGCATCGCCGCGATCGGCTGGTGCCGCGGCGGCCAGGGTGCATTTTTCGCCAACGCGCACCTGCCGTTGGGCGCGGCGATCTCGATGTACGGCAACCGCATCGCCCCCGATCTCCTCGAGCATGCGAAAACGCAGCACGGGCGGATCCTGATGATCTGGGGCGGGGCGGACGGCTACATCCCGCGCGATGAACGCCGCGCGGTAGCCGATGCGCTCAGCGCCGCCGGCAAAGCGCACGACGAGATCGTCTTCTCCGATGCCGACCACGGATTTTTCGCGCCGTTCGCGTACCACGAGCTTGCCGCCCGCATGGCCTGGAACATGTCGGTCGAGTTCTTGCGCGCGACCGGCGTCCTCGCCGGCCGGGAAGAGGGAAGCTGATGAACCGCATATCCCGCTCGAACGTGTTGGCCGCCGGAGCGCTGGCGGCGCTCGCCGCCGCTTTGCCGGCGCGCGCGGCGACGACGTCGCTGACCGTCGGCGCCACGCTGGACGACGACATCGCAGCCACGCTCTACGGCATCTCCGCCGGAACGTTCGCGCGCGAAGGCCTCGACCTGCACGTCAACCCGTTGCTGAGCGGAGCGGTGGGCGCCAGCGCGGTCGCCAGCGGCGCGCTGCCGATCGCCAAGTCGAGTGTGATCGCGCTGATCGCAGCGTACGCCCGCGGCTTGCCGTTCGTCATCATCGCGCCGTCGGTCGTGTTTACCGCCGACAAGCCGACGTCGGGCCTGATCGTGCGCAAAGACTCGCCGCTGTTGCCGGGCAAGGACTTCAACGGCAAGACGATCGGCGTGTCCTCGCTCGTCGATGCGCGCGTCATTGCGATCAAGGCGTGGACCGATGCGAACGGCGGCGATTCGCGCACGCTGAAGTTCATCGAGGTGCCGGCGTCGTCGGTGCTGGCGGCGGTTGAAGCCGGCCGCATCGACGCCACGGTCGTGAGCAACACGCAGCTCGGCGATGCGATGTCCGCCGGCACGTTCAAGAATCTGGGCGAACCGAATGCGGCGATCGGGAAGCGTTACATCGTCAACACCTGGTATACGACCCGCGCCTATCTCGCGCAAAACGGCGACATCGTGCGTCACTTCCTGGCGGGACTGCTCCCGGCCGTGACCTACGCCAACGCTCATCCCGCCGAGATGACGCCTTTTCTAGCGTCGTTTGCGAAAATCGACGAGACCAAGCTGCAAAACATGACGCACTCGGTCATCGCGACGAAACTCGTGCCGGCCGAATATCAGCCGGTGATCGACGCCGCCGCCAAATACGGCTTCATCGACAAGGCGTTTCCGGCGCGCGACTTCCTGCTCTAGCGCCCTTCGAAGACGGGCTTGCGCTTTTCGAGAAAGGCCCGCGAGCCTTCACGGAAGTCGCTGGTGCCGATCATCGTGCCGAAATGCAGCGCTTCGAGCGCGAGCCCCTCGGCCAGCGGCAGCGCGGCGCCCTCGCGGATCGCGCGCTTGGTCGCCGTCACGGCGAGCGGCGCCTTGCCGGCGATCAGTTGCGCGATGCGCTTCGCTTCGGGGAGCAGGCCGGCGATCGGGACGACGCGCTGCACGAGCCCGATGCGCAGCGCTTCGGCCGCGTCGATCGTCTCGCCGGTGAGGCAGAGGTAGAGGGCCATGCCGGGACCGACGAGCCGGGTCGTGCGCTGTGAGCCGCCGTAACCGGGCGTGAGGCCGAGGGTCACTTCGGGTTGACCGAACTTCGCGTTCTCGCTCGCGATCCGGATGTCGCAGGCCATCGCGAGCTCGCAGCCGCCGCCCAGGGCAAAGCCGTTGACGGCCGCGATCACCGGCACCGGCAGCGCTTCGATCAGCTGCGTGATGCGCTGACCCGTGCGCGCTTTGTGCTGGCCGGCCACCGCGCCCTCGAGCGCGGCGAGTTCGGCGATGTCGGCACCCGCGGCGAACGCGCGTTCCCCGGCGCCCGTGATGATCACCGCGCGCAACTCGGTGTCGCCGTCGAATGCATCCAGGGCCTGTTCGAGCAAGCTCAGCAGGTCGGCGTTGAGCGCGTTGAGGACCGCCGGGCGGTTGAGCGTGAGGGTGGCGATGCTGCCGTCGATGTCCAGCTTGAGGGTGTCGTCCATGCCGTCGCGGTTGGCGGGCTGGAGAAGGGCGCCCTTTCGTAAGAAGACATTAAGGGTGCGCTCGAGACGCCCGCGCGTGATATAGTGAGGGGATGCGTACCGCCTATCATCAAGCCTTGGATAACGCACGTCTCGACGTCGTTCGCCTCGGCGCGCTGACGCTCGACGCGATCCGCTCGGCCACGTATGCGCTCGAGCGCCGCGACGGTGCCTTGGCCGCCCGCGTCATCGCCGGCGACGACGAGATCGACGACACCCGGCGCCGGGTCGAAGCGGCCTGCATCGAGTTGATCTGGAAGCAGCAGCCGGTCGCGAGCGAGTTGCGCGCGATCGCGGGCGCGCTCCAGATCGTCACCGACCTCGAGCGGATCGGCGACTACGCGGTCGACATTTCGAAGAACGCGATCAAGCTGATCGACGTGCCCGTGCGGCCGGCGTCGGTCGAGATCGGGCAGATCGCGGCGGTCGCGCAGTCGATGCTGGCCGACGCGATGCGCGCCTACCGCGAAGGGGACGCCGCGGTGGCGGATTCGGTCATCGAGCGCGACGACGAGGTCGACCAGTTGTATCGCAGCGGCATCGAGGCGTTGCAAACCGAGATGCAAGCCGATTCGGGCGTGGTGCCCGCCGGCACGATCCTGCTCTTCGTGCTCGCGACGATCGAACGCGTCGGCGACCGCGCGCAAAACATCGCCTGGAAAACCAAAGACGTCGTCGGCGCCTAATGCGTATTGAGCAGGTTTGAGGCGAGGTTCACGACCAGCGCCAGGATCGCCGTGTTGTATCCGAACGAGAGGATCCCGTGCAGCAGCACGACGCTGCGTACGCCGGGGTCGGTGATCTGCACGTCCGAGACTTGGAACGTCATCCCGACCACGAACGCGAAGTACGCGAAGTCGTAGTCGTCGGGATCGGCCGTGCCGGGGAAGGTCAAGCCGCGCTGCGCGGAGCCGTCCTGGTCCGAGTCGTAGTAGTAGAGATGCGCGTAGCGGAACGTGTACATCGTGTGGATCAGAAACCAGCCCAGCGCCACCGCCGCGATGCCGACGGCGACCGCGATGCTGTGATCGGACGCCGGCACGTCCGGGCCGCGGCCGAGGATCGAGACCGCCGACGCTAGGCCCGCGATGACGCTGACGAGTACGATCCCGGCGAGTAAGTTCCGTCCCGGATCCGCTTCCGCCGCGCGACGAATCGTATGGGTCGCGTTATTGCGTAAGCCGAAGGTCCAGTCGTAGGCGAGCAGCACGATCGCCGCGACGTCGTACGCCGCCACCCAGCGCGTGGTTCCATGCAGCCACGACGGTGCGAAAAAACGTACGGCGAGTAGGCCGGCGATCGCGCCGGCGATTCCCAACCAGCGAAGGGCGAGCCACGAAGGTGCGTTGGAGCTGCGGGTCAGGCGCCGTCCTCGGCGATCGCGCACGGGGCCATGATCGCGTCGCTCATCCCGTGGATGAGCCGTTTGTCGGCCGGCGCAACGGTGGCCAGAATCCCGCCCACTCGCACGCTCTCGCCGGTGACGAAGAAGTACGGCGTCAGGCGCACGCGCCCGTCCATCGTTCGCATACCGTCGCCGGCGGGATCGAAGTATTCCACCTTCACGCGCCGGCCTTTGTGGAAGCGCTGCAGGATGTGCGGCGTGCGCTCGAAAGCGGCCAGCCCGTCGACGAGCGCGGCCTTCCAGTCTTCGCGCGTGAGATCGTTGGCGATGCGCACGCCGCGCGAACCCCAGGCCAGCTCGCTGAAGCCGGACGGCTTGACGACGTAGTCGCGTTCGCCTTTGCCGAGCGTCTCGAGTTGCGACCATTCCTGGACCGGCAGGTCGTTCGCGGTTAGGCCGATGATCGCGGCTTGCGGCGGCAGCGGGCGCGGATCGAGGATCCACGTCTGCGGAAACAAATTTTTGAGGCGCGCGAAGACGTCGTCGGTGAGCTCTTTGCGCCACAGCGCCTCGAGCAGCGGATGGTGCAGCAGCGCGAACGCCGACTTCTCTTCGAACTGCGCCTTCGGCGGCGGCGTCATCTTCACGCGGTTGTGGCGCGCCGCGTAGAGCATCAGCTCTTGCTTGGGGATGTTGAGCAGATCGAACAGCTCGAAGTTGCGGTAGAGCAGGTCGATGCGGTCTTCTTGTCCCTCGGCGCGGCGCAGGAAGAGGGCTTCTTCGGTGAAGATGATGTCTTGCGGTGCGCAGACGTGCACGTCGCCCAAGTCCAGCGTCCGGATGCGCTCGGCGAGCCATGTCAGCTCGCCGCGATAATCGGACGATTCTTCGGACACGACGATCGCGGTGAACGGGCGTTCTTTCTGCGTCGTCGCAGCGGCCATCGCGGTGAAGGCGTGCGGCATCCCGTCGTTATCGCCGATCGTGTCGAGGCCCAGCTCGCAATACGTGTGGGCCATCGCGCCGACGAAGCCCATGCCGCCCGGCACGCTGTCGAGCTCGCTGGCGACGAAGCCGCCGTCGGTGAGGATCAGATCGGGCCGGATCACCTGCGGGATGTCGGCCCGGAAGCGGTTCTGCCGCGCGAGCTTGACGATGCTCTCGGGTTTGCCGCGGTCGAGGTAGTCGGCCAGAAACGGCGGGACCGTGCCGCGCGCGCTGCGCGTGTAGAGGGCGTTGAGGGCGCGGTAGAAGGCGACCAGGTCGGTGCCGAGCGCTTCGATCTTCGCGAGGGTCGCGGGCGCGAGCCGGAAGGGCTCCGATGCGATCCGCCAGGCGATGGCCCCGTCTTCGCCTTCGGGGACCCGAAAGAGACCCGGCGGGAGGTGCTCGATGACGTATCGGCTCCGCTCCGCGGGCGTCATACCGGGGGCTATCGCCGTACAGGCCATTTCGCGCCCTACGAACCGCGTCCGGCAACCGGAGGTTGCGGTTACTTCAGGACGACGGCGCCCGGCAGGAGCAGCGCGTGTTCGAGCAGCGCCGTGCCCGAGTGATAGGCGATCGTGACGTGCAGCTGTTTGTTCGAGCCGAGGTCGGCCAGCGGGATGTCGTCGACGGCCCGGGTCACCGGCGCGCCGTCCACGAGATCGATCGTCAGCGGCCGCGTGAGGTGCTGGCCCCCGCGCACGTAGGTCTCGGTGACGGTCACCTGCGCGGCGGCGGGCGGACCGGTGACGCAGAACGTAGCCGTCATCGGCGAGCCGTCGATCGTCAGCGTGTCGTGCGTGCAGTGCTCGCCTTGGGCAAGGGCAGTCGCGCCGGCTGCGAGGAAAGCGACGGTCGTTCCCGCGAGGGACCGAGCGAGGAGGCGCATATTTCGAACAACGTCCAAAGCGAAGCGATCGTTGCGATCCGGCCGATGCGGCGCGAAGACGTCGATGCCTTCGCGGACTGGGCGCGTCATACCGACCCGCTGTTCGGGCATTACAACTTGCCCGCGCTGACCCCGGCCGACGCCGACAAGCTGTGGGTGTTCCTGGCGGGCTCGCCGGAGCTCCGGCGCCCCTACGCCGGGCTGGCGGACGGCCGGGTGATCGCCACCCTGATCGTCCGGAACATGGACTCCGGCGCCGCGGGTGAGCTCGGCATCATGCTCGACCCGGCGTACGTAGGCCGGGGCCTCGGCCGGCGCATCCTCGGGGCGTTCGTCGAGGTTCTTGGCGGCGAAGGCTTTCGCCGGCTGCATCTCGAGGTGGCGGGGTATAACCGGCGAGCGATCGCCGCGTACCTGGCCAGCGGGTTCGCCGCCGGCGAGGAATACTGGGCCGACCCGGAACCGGGGCTCGACGTCGAGTCGTTGCTCGAAGGCCCGGCCGCCGGGATCGTGGCGGCGAACGTGCGGCTCGAGCCCGACGGGCGGTATCGAGTCCGGACCGTTCGCATGGAACGCCGGCTCAGCCCTTGATGAAAGACGACCCTCCCACGTGACGCAGCCAATCGACCTCATCGCCCTCGATCTCGACGGAACGCTCCTCGCGGCCGACGAGTCGATCTCGCCTGCCAACCGGACGGCCATCGCGCGCGCTCTGGGCAACGGCATTCGGGTGGTGCTCGTCACCGGTCGCGGCGCGGACACGCCGATCAGGGTCTCGCGCGACCTTGGTCTCAACCTGCCGGTGATTTGCTGTCATGGCGCGCTGACGAAAGATTTCGGCGCCAACAAGGTTTTGGTGCATCTCCCCGTTCCGCTCGAGCATGCGAAGCCGATGCTGGAGTTCGCCGAGCGCAACGGCGTCCACGTCGCGGTCTACGCCGAGGAAATGTTCTGGCGCGTGACCGGCTCGCACGTCTACATGCAGGATATGCTCGGCCCGGGCTGGCGCGAGGTACCCTCGCTGCTGGCAGCGCTCAAGAACGGCGCACCGACGTTCATCCGATTCCTGGGCGCGCCGGCGGTCGAGGCGATGCAGCGCGAATTCGGCGACCTGCCGCTGACGTATCTTTACGAGACGTGGCACGATTTCGTCGAGTGCGTCGTGCTGAGCCGCGAAGCGAACAAGAAGAACGCGCTGACGCGGCTGTGCGCGGATTTCCAGATTCCCAGCGACCGCGTGCTCGCTATCGGCGACTCGCGTAACGACGTGCCGATGCTGCAGTGGGCCGGCATCGGCGTGGCGATGGCCAACGCCGCGCCCGAGGTGCGCCAAGCCGTGCGCTACGTGACCGCGAGCAACGAGAACGACGGCGTCGCGCAGGCCATCGAGCGTTTTTGCGTGCCGGCGGAGAAGAAGAGCGCGTAGATGCAACCCGCCGCACCCTCACCGCAATACGAAGACGCCCTGCGCGACCTGCTGAGGCGGCGCGATTGGCAAGGTCTGCGCGAGCACTCGCGCGCGTACAACCAGATCCCGGACGACGTGTACAACCAAGGCCAGCACTTCTGGGAAGTCCTCCTGCACAAGCTGACCTGTAACCGGATCGATCTGCTCGGCCAACACGACGAGAGCCGCGCCTGGCTCGAGCGCCACGGTTACACGACGGATCTGGGCGGTTACTGATGGCCCTGCGCGTGCTCGCATTTGCGCGCCTGCGCGAGCTGCTCGGATTCGGCGAGCGCACGCTCGACGTCGGCGCGTCGGCAACGCTCGAGGACGTGTGGACCTCGCTGACGGCGTCGTCGCCCGAAGCCGGGCGCCTGCGTGCGTCGACGCGCTTCGCGCGCAACGGCGTGATCGTCGACGGAACGGCGCGCGTCGTGGACGGCGACGAGATCGCGCTCTTGCCGCCGGTGGGCGGCGGATGATCGCGATCGGCCCGGAGCCGATCGAGCTCGAGACGCTGATCGCGCAGGTTGCAAGCCCCGAACACGGTGCGATCTGCACGTTCCTCGGCACCACGCGCGAAACGTCCCCCGGCGACGAACGGCCGGTCGAGGCCTTGGACTACGAAGCCTACGTCGAGCTGGCGCGCGCCGACTTCGAAGCGATCGCGGCCGAGGCCGCCGAGCGGTTCGGCCCGTTGCGGATCGCGATCGTGCACCGCACCGGGCGCGTGGCGCTCGGCGAAGCCAGCGTTGCAATTGCGGTCGGCGCGCCGCATCGTGGGGCCGCCTTCGACGCGTGCGAGTTTGCGATCGACACGCTCAAGGCGCGCGCCCCGATCTGGAAGCGGGAGACCTACCGCGACGGCGGCACGGCCTGGATCGCCAACACCCCGCCGTGAACGTCGATCTCTTCCGCGTGCAGGCCGGCAGCAACGAAGTCGCCGTGCTCGGCTACGAAGCGCGCCGGCCGCGTTCGGTGACGCTGGTCGCCGGCCACGGTTACTCGAGCTCGAAACAAAACCTCGACATGCTGTGCTCGTTTCTCGCCGGCCACGGCTTCACGATCTACTCGCTGGATTTTCCCGGCCACAAGCTCGGCGCGAGCGGCGGCCGCCTCAACGCGGCGACCGATCTGACGGACGCGATGCACGCGGTGGTTGCGGAAGCGCGTGCCCGTGGCGCCGGCACGCTCTACGTGATGGGCCACAGCATGGGCGCGACGACGGCGCTGTGCACGGCCGGCGACGATCCCACGATCGCCGGCGCCATCTCGATCGCCACCGGCTACGGCCGCCCGCAGGCGCTCGACGCATTGTCGCGCGGCGGCGTGGTCGATTTGCGTTCGTCCTACGTCGACGGTTTGGCACTGCCGGAGCTCGCCGCGCAGTGGCAGCCGCTGCTCGATGCGGCGCTGCCGAAGCTGGCCGGACGGCCGACGCTGTTCATCGCCGCCGAACGCGACGGGATGGTCGCGCGGTCGAGCGTCGACGCGCTGTTCGCGCGGGCGCCCGAACCGAAGTCGTTTGCGACGGTGGCCAGCGATCACACCTTCGCCGGCGAGGGCTCGCGCAGCGTCGTCCTCGCCTGGCTCAACGAACGGCACCCGCGATGACGCCCGCCGGGCAGCGCGGCACGACCGATCTGCGGCGCTACAGCCGCCACTTGCTGATCCCCGAAGTCGGTCTGGCGGGACAGGAGAAGCTCGCGGCGGCACGCGTGCTGGTCGTCGGCGCGGGCGGGCTCGGTTCGCCGGTGCTGGCGTACTTGGCTGCCGCCGGGGTCGGACGCATCGGCATCGTCGACGACGACACGGTCGACGTCACCAACCTCCAGCGCCAGATCCTCTACGCCACCGCCGACGTCGGCGCGTCGAAGGTTGCGACGGCGGCGGAGCGGTTGCGCGCGCTGAACCCGCAGATCGCGGTCGACGCGTTCCCGGTGCGCCTGAACGCGGCCAACGCGCGCGAGATCGTTAGGCTCTACGACGTGGTCGTCGACGGCACCGACACCTTCGGCGCGCGTTATCTGATCAACGACGCCGGCGTGCTCGAAGGCAAACCGGTCGTGTACGGTTCGATCTTTCGCTTCGACGGCCAAGTGTCGGTGTTCGCCCCAGGCCCTGAGCCCGGTCGAAGAGCGGGCCCGTGCTACCGCTGCCTCTATCCCGAGCCGCCGCCGCCGGAGCTGGTTCCGAACTGCGCCGAGGGCGGCGTGCTCGGCGTGTTGGCCGGGATCGTCGGCACGTGGCAAGCCGCGGAGGCGCTCAAGCTCGTGCTCGGGATCGGTACGCCGCTGATCGGCCGGTTGATGCTGATCGACGCGCTCGACGCGCGCGTGCGCGAGGTGCGCATCGCGCGCGATCCGGCGTGTCCGCTGTGCGGCGACGCGCCCACGCTGCACGACGTGCCGCCCGATGCGCCGGCGGCACCGCAGGCGGAAGCGATGGACCTCGCGGCAGCGGATCTCGATGCGCTGCTGGCGCGCGATCCGCACGCGCGCGTCCTCGACGTGCGCGAACCGCACGAAGCGGTGTTCGGCGCGCCGGCCGGCGCGGTCACGCTGCCGGCGAGCGAGCTCGAAGCGCGGCTGCACGAGCTGGACCCGACCGCTCACTACGTGGTCGCGTGCCGGGTCGGCGCCAAATCGCGCTGGGCCGCGCACCGCTTGCGCGACGCCGGTTTCGGCGGCGTGCGCCACCTGCGCGACGGATTACTCGCCTACGCGGCGCTCAACGATGCGTTCGACATCTTCTGAAGGAAACGGAGCTACCGATGATTCGGCACATTCATTTCAACCGCTGGAAGCCCAACACGCCGCCCGAGGCGATCGACAAAGTGTTCGAAGCGCTGTCCGATTTCCCGCAGCGGTTTCCGGAGATCCGCAAGATGGAGCTGCGCCGCGACGCCGGCCTCGGCGCGAGCCTGGGGCGCATCAAGAACATGGACTTCGCCATCATTCTGGATTTTGACGACGAGGCCGCGCTGCGGACGTACATGGCTCGCGAGCATCACCATCAGATGGTACAGACCTACGTCGCGCCCATCCGCGAGGAATCGGCGCGCATCCAGTTTTTCGTCGATTGATCGAGCGGCCATTCGGGACCGGCTTTCCGGCCGTTCCGATCGTCGGTCAGGGAACGTGGAACGTCCCGCTGCGCGGGAGCGCGCGCGACGAGGCGATCCGCGCATTGCGCGCGGGCGTCGAGCTGGGGATGGTTCATATCGACACCGCCGAGATGTACGGCGACGGCGGCGCCGAGACGCTGGTCGGTGAGGCCATCGCCGGCCTGCCGCGCGAGCAGCTGTTTCTGGTCTCCAAAGTGCTGCCCTACAATGCCTCGTACGACGGCACGATCAAGGCCGCGCATGCCTCGATGCAGCGCATGGGCGTTGAGTACCTCGACTGCTACCTGCTGCGCTGGCCCGGCAGCATCCCGATCGGTGAGACGATGCGCGCGCTGGAGCGGCTGGTCGCCGACGGCGACATCCGTTCGCTCGGCGTGAGCAACTTCGGCGTCGAGGAGCTGCGCGACGCGCAAGCCGCGCTCGAACGCGAGAAGATCGCCTGCAACCAGGTGCTCTACCATCTGGGCGAGCGCACGGTCGAAGCGCACGAGCTGCCGTTTTGCCGAGCGGCCGGGATCGCGATCGTCGCGTACACGCCGTTCGGACGCGGCGGCTGGCAGAGCGGCACCGGCGCCAAGGAACTCGAGCGGATCGCGAAGGCGAACGGCGTCTCCGCGCACGCGGTGGTGCTCGCGTTCCTGACGCGCGAAGAGCTGACGTTCGCGATCCCCAAAGCATCGAAGCTCGCGCACGTCACGGAGAACGCCGCCGGCGGCACGCTCCGGCTGACGGCCGCCGAGATCGAGGCGCTCGATCGAGCCTTTCCGGTGCGCCGCCGCCGTGGTGGTTTGCCGTCGCTCTGAGCGCGGGCGCGCTGCGCGAACGCGTGATCGCCGCGGCGCGCTCGTGCGGAGCGGACGCCGTGCGCATCGCGCCGGCGGACCCGCAGGCGTGGACGCACGAGCGGCTCGCGGCGTCGTTCGAGCGCGGCGACCTGCGGACGTGGCCGTACGACGAACGTTATGCCGCGCGGGCGGCCGATCCGCGCACGCTGCTCGCCGATGCGCGCAGCGTCGTGTGCATCGCGGTGGCGTACGCGACGCCGGCCGAACCTCCGCGCCCGGGCCGCGGCCGCGTGTCGAACTATGCCTGGTCGGACGACTACCATCGCCGTATGCGCGCGCTCTTGACCGCGTTGGCGGGGGAGCTGCAAACGCTCGGCGCCGCGACCGCGATCGCCTGTGATACCGCGCCGGTTGCCGAGCGCGCGTTCGCGGAGCGTGCGGGCCTGGGCTGGATCGGCAAACACACGAACCTGATCGCGCCCGGCCTCGGTTCGTTCGTGTTCTTGGGCGAGGTCGTGACGTCGCTGGCGCTGGAGCCGGACGCGCCGCTGAAGAAGACCTGCGGCGCGTGCACGCGGTGCGTCACGGCGTGTCCGACCGGCGCGTTGCGCGGCGATTACACGATCGACGCGACGCGCTGCATCTCCGACCTGACCCAGCGTACCGATCCGATCCCGCGCGAGCTGCGGCCGCTGATCGGAACGTGGGTGTGGGGCTGCGATCTCTGTCAGGACGTCTGTCCGCCGACGCGACGCGCACCGCGGACGGCCGAGGCGTTCGCGCCGCTCGACGCCCAAACGCGGTCGCCGGATCTGACGGCATTGCTGCGCTTGCGCAGCGGCGAGTTCAAGCGCCGCTACGCGCGCACGGCGCTGGGCTGGCGGGGGGCCGCTCTGCTGCGCCGCAACGCCGCCGTCGCGCTGGGCAACCGGCTCGACCGGGCCGACGTGCCGGCGCTGGCCGCGGCGACGGCCGGCGACCCGCACCCGCAAGTCCGCGGCCACGCCGCATGGGCGCTCGGCCGCATCGGATCGCCGCAAGCGCTCGCCGCGTTGCAGGCCCGCGCGAGGGTCGAGCCCGATGCGTTGGTGTCGGATGAAATTCGCGCCGCCGTGCTATCGATTTCCAAGACGCCTCGGGTACGATAGCCGCGATGCTCGCGTTGTGCTGTCGTTTCACCCTGGCGCTGGCTTTGATTGCCGGGTCGCTCGGAGCTGCCTCGGCGGACACCGCCGGGGACGCCGGGGCCGTCTACGCGCGCATGCAAAGAGTCAACGCCGGCCTGAAGTCCTACCAGGCCGACCTGCACGTGGACGTCACGACGCACGGCTTCCCGTTCATCAGCCCCTCGCTGGACGGCAAAGCCTACTTTCAGCAGCCGGACAAGAACGCGATCGTGTTCGATACGGTCCCCGTGCTCGCCAGCCAGTTCAAGAAAGTCTACCCGCAGCTCGAGCCCCCGGCCGAGTGGCCCAGCGTCTACGAGGTGACCCCGGTCTCCGACGACGGGACGAGCGCCCAGTTCCGCTTGGTCCGCAAGAAGAACGGCCGGATCGACCACGTCGACGTGACGGTCGACGACCGTACCGCAACGGTTACGGCAATGACCTACATCTACAAAGATGGAGGGTCGATCTCGTTTCAGCAAACCTACGCCGTCGTGGACGGCAACTACGTGATCAAGGCGCAGTCCGGCAAAGTCGACCTGCCGTCGTACCATGCCGACGTGGCCTCGACGTTCTCGAACTACAAGCTCAACGTCCCGATCGACCAGCAGGTCTTCGCGACCGACTAGCCAGCTGCGCTAGGCTTGTCATCCTGAGCTTGTCGAAGGACGGTCAATGATCGATCTGATCGCCCGGCCGCTGGAACCGCAGTTGGCCGACGCCTTCCACCGGCCGATCACGTATCTGCGCATCTCGGTGACGGACCGTTGCAACCTGCGCTGCGTCTACTGCATGCCCGAAGAGGGCTTGCCGTGGATCGACAAGCACGAGATCCTCAGCTACGAGGAGATCGCCGAGATCGTGCGGGCGGCGGCCAAGGTCGGCGTTCGCAGCATCCGGCTGACCGGCGGCGAGCCGCTGATCCGCAAAGACCTGCACCGCTTGGTCGCGATGATCGCCGCCATCCCCGGCATCGAGGAGATCGCGCTCTCGACCAACGGCCTGCTGTTGGCCGAGCAGGTTTCGCGGCTGCGCGCCGCCGGTCTCACGCGGGCCAACATCTCGCTCGACACGCTGCGTGCGGATCGCTTCGAAGCGATCGCGCGCCGCCCCGGTCTCGACCGCGTTCTGGCGGGCATCGATGCGGCGTTCGCGGCCGGCCTCGGGCCGATCAAGCTGAACTGCGTCGTGATGCGCGGACAGAACGACGACGAGGTCGAGGCGTTCGCGGAGTTGACGCGCGAGCGTGCGGTGGCGGTGCGTTTCATCGAAGTGATGCCGGTGCAAGAAAACGTCGACGGGCACACGAGCCAATACATCAGCGCCACCGAGATCCTCGACCGCATTCGCGCGATCGGCGAACTGCGTGCGGTCGACGGCCCCAAGGGCAATGGACCGGCCCGCTACTACGCCTTCGACGGTGCTCCCGGCAGCGTGGGCGTGATCTCGCCGCTCTCGCACGACTACTGCGATACGTGCAACCGCGTGCGCCTGTCCGCCGACGGGCGCCTGAAGTTGTGCCTGTTCGGCGATCATTTTATCGATCTGCGCACGCCGGTGCGCGATCGTGCCGGCGAAGACGCGCTGATCGCGATCCTGCGCGGCTCGATGTACGTCAAACCGGAACGCCACCACCTCGACGTCGGCCAGACCGCCAGCGCGATGCGCGCGCTGAGCGAAATCGGGGGCTGAAGGCTATTGGACCGCGCTGGCCGGATAGTCGGCGACGTGCGAATCATCACATTGGAAGACCACTTCGAAACGGCTCTCTACCACGAGCAAATGCCGCCCGACGAGTTGCGCCGCCGCTGGTACCGCGACCGCAGCCTGCACCTCGGGCACGACATCGAAAAGGAGCTTCACGACATCGGCGCGTCGCGCATCGCGGCGATGAACGCAGCCGGGATCGACCTGCAAGTGCTCTCGTTGACGGCTGCCGGCGCGCAGGCGTTCGAGGGCGAGCTCGCCGTGCGCATCGCGACCGACGCGAACGATCGGATGCACGCCGCGATGAAGGCCTACCCGGGGCGCTTCCAAGCGTTTGCAGCGCTGCCGACGGCGGAGGTCGATGCGGCGGTGCGCGAGCTCGACCGGACCATCACGCAGCTCGGCTTCGTCGGCACCATGATCAACAGTCACACACGCGGCAGTTTTCTCGACGACCAGAAGTATTGGCCGATCTTCGAGCGGGCGCAACAGCTGGACGTGCCGATCTACCTGCACCCGAGCCAGCCGCATCCGCTGCTGATGAACTCCTACTTCAAGGGCTTCGAGGATCTGGCCCGGCCGGCATGGGGCTTCATGGTCGACGCGAGCATGCATTTCTTGCGCATCTTGTTCTCGGGTGCGTTCGATGCGTTTCCGCGCCTGAAGATCATCCTGGGCCATCTCGGCGAGGGGCTGCCGTTCGCCATGGACCGGCTGCTCGATCATACCGGCTACGTCGCGGAGTGGCGGCACCTCAAACGTGGCCCGGCGCAGTGTTTACGCGAGAACCTCAGCGTGACGACGAGCGGCAATTTCTCGGTGCCCGCATTCCTGTGCACGGTGATGATGCTCGGCGTCGACAACGTGATGTTCTCCGTCGACTGGCCGTACGAGTCGAATCAGGTGTTCGTCGAGTTCCTCAAGCGGCTTCCGGTAAGTGCGGATGACCGGGAGAAAATCGCCCACCGGAACGCCGCCGAGTTGTTGCGCTTATGATCAGGCGATGCGCTTGCGAAAAAAGGCCAGCAGCTTCGCACCTTCGGGCATGATGCGAAACTCTTCGAAACCCCAGCTCTTGACCTGATTGAGCGCGCGGTTGTTGTCCATCGGCACCAGGAACGTCAGCGTCTTGATGCGGTGTTTCTTGGCGTAGCGTTCCAGCTCGACGATGATGTGCGTCGACAGGTTCCCCGGTGCGTCGGGCCGCATGCGAATCGAGTCGATCATCGCGATGTCGGCCCCGTTCGCCGCTTCGGCATCCTGGTAGCCGTTGGCAAAACGGAAGATCAGCTGACCCATGCCGACGAGCGTGCCGCCGAACTCCGCCACCATCACCAGCCGCCGGCCCTCTTGCATCTCGTCGAGCCATTGAGCGGCGCGGGCAGGCCAACTCTCGCCGGGCGGCAGGGACCCCGCCAGGACGCCGTCCTTGATGAGTCGCGGCACATCACGCGACGAACACGCACGCAGAGCGATACGGGCCACGCCTGGGGATTGAGCAAGAATTTCTCCGTTCTCCTCTTGTCCGGTCGAGATTGTGAGATCGGCCGGCCGGTGAGCGAAGGAGGCGCACCGCCGAAGCGAAGAACGGCGGCCTTATGATCGACCGCCGGTTCGCGCGCTGAAGACGCTCTTCGCGTTCACGCGCGATTTACGCGTGGAGGATCATCTGGGACTCGCCGAGGCGGCGAGCTACGGCGACGTCGTGCCGGTCTTGGTCCTCGACCCCGTGCGTTCGGCGCGCCTGCGCGCCTCGCCGCGCCGGGCGGCATATTACTGCGCCGCGGTGGAGGCGCTCGATGCCGCGATCCGGGCGCGCGGCGGCCGGCTGATCGTACGCCGCGGCGCAACGGCCGCGACGCTGCGTTCGCTAGCGCGCGGCATCGGCGCCGAAACCGTCGCCTGGACCGTCCGTTACGATGCCAAAGAGATCCGCGCCGACCGCGACGTGCAGGCCGCGCTCGAAGAATCGGGCATCCGCGTGCTGTCCGTTCACGACGCGCCGGTCGTGCCGCCCGAAGATCTCGCGCTCGCGCACCGCAGCGGCGACGGCTGGCGCGCCTTCGTACCGTATTTCGAACGCTGGCGGACGCTGATTCCGGTCGACGGTGCGGCGCCCGTGCAGTTCTCCCGCGCCGAGGTGTCGAGCGAAGCGTTGCCGGTGCCGGCGGAGTTCGGGGCGCGCGAGGGCGTTGCCGGGACGGTTTCGCCGGCGGCCGCGGCCGAGAAGCTCGCGGCGTTCCTCAACGGGCCGATCCTCGGATACGGCATCGCGCGCAACGTGCCGGATGCCGGCGCGACCTCCGAGCTCTCGGCCGAGTTCTCGTTCGGCCTTTGCTCGGCGCGCAGCGCGGTGCGCGGCGCCTGCGCGCGCGCGACCGATCCATTTCTGCTGATCGAGGAAACGACGGCCGTGCGGCTGTGGCTGCGCGCGCTGGCCCAACGCGATTTCTTTCTGCAGCTGGGCTGGTACAACGATGCGCTCGACGAGGCGCCGCTGCAGGAGAAGATGCGGCGCTTCGCCTTTGCGCGCACCCATCCGCAGCTCGATGCGTGGCGCAGCGGCACGACCGGTTTCCCGCTGGTCGACGCCGGAATTCGCGAGTTGCGCGAGACGGGCCGCATGCACCCGCGCGTGCGCGCGATCGTGGCCTCGTTCTTGTGCTTCGACTTAGGCGTCGACTGGCGCGTCGGCCGCGACGAGTGGGACAGCTTGCTGATCGAAGACGATCCGGCGCTCGCGACCGGGAACTGGCAGTGGGTGGCCGGCGTCGGCGCCGATCTGGCCGCCTATCCGCGCATCTACAATCCGGTCAAACAAGCGCATCGCTTCGATCCGGCGGCCGGCTACGTGCGCCGGTGGATTCCGGAGTTGGCGGGCTTACCCGACGCGACGATCTTCGAGCGCGGCGCGCACGGACCGCAACTCTCGCTGCCGCTGTTCGGCGCACGCCGCTATCCCGCGCCGATCCTCGACCACGAGGAAGCCGCCCGCGCCTTCCTCGCCCGTTACCGCTCCGAGGTGGCGGTTTAACCCGCCGTCCCTAATTTCTGGTCGACGATATCTGAGACGAACGGAACGCGCACGTCGTCGCCGTGCCAGACCTTGATCGCGTAGACGACGCTGGCAACGATCGTGACCGGCACGATGAACGGCAGCAGCGGCCAGGCCGAGATGCCGATCAGCGGGATCGCGGCGATCGACGAGATCAGCCAGCCCAGGCCGTACATCCCGGCGTTGAACCCGAGTGCCTGCCAGGCGTTGCGCCGCACGAACTCCGAACCCGTCGGGTCGAACAGCGCGAGCAGCGCCAGCGGCCAGAACGGGTAGCCGAGCGCGACCAGCGCGCGCGATTCCGGCCGCACGTTCGCCACCGCGCTCGAGCGCGGCGGCGGTTGGGTTTGCGGTTGCCATTGCTGCCCGCGCGCGTACCCCCCGCTCGGCTCGTACGACGGCCCGACGCCGCCGGCCAGGGTTTGGCGCTGCGCGGCCGCGGCGTCGATGCGTGCCGCCAGCCGGCAGCTCGGGCAATCGCCCGTTTCGGCCCGGCACGTCGCGCAAATGGACTTACCGCAGCCCAGACACCGGCCTATCGACGGCACGGCATGATGGAAATAACAGTCCACGGTCTTTCTCCCAGCGGGTTTCGTCGAAGGTACCGGGCGACGGCGGCGAAGGTTTCGTGACGTGGAACGATCGGAGGTCTTGCGCCGCATCTACCTTGTGGCCCGGCCGTATCTGGGCCGGGTCGCGATCGCGATGCTCCTGGGCGTGATCGCCGGAATCGCGCCGACCGTGCTGTTGCAGCTGCCCGGCCTCCTGATGACGCGGGTCATCGACTACCAGCACGCGGTCAACGGCGTCACCGTTCCGACGACGATCGACTGGGGCGCCCTATGGATCGTCTGCGGGCTGATCTTTCTCTCGCAGGTGATCGGCAATCTGGCCGGTTACGGCCAGAGCTACCTCACCGCCTGGAGCGGTCAGAAGATGATCGCAACGCTGCGCGCGCGGATGTTCGATCACGTCAACCGCATGTCGCTGGCGGATTTCGATCGCTGGCGTCCGGGCGAGTTCATGTCGCGCTTTTCCAACGATCTCGGGCTGATGACCGACGCGGTGAGCATCTCGCTGCCGCAGATGGTCCAGGTGACGGTCACGTTCGTCGCCGCGCTCATCTGGATGGTGTCGATCGACTGGCTCCTTGCAATCGTGCTGCTGGCGTGCACGCCGGTGGTCTCGATCGTCATCGGGCGCTTCAACCGCCTGGTGACGGTGAGCACGCGTTCGGCGCAAGAGCGCATCGCCGATCTGGCTTCGAATTTGGCGGAGGTTCTGGCCAACCAGCGCGTGGTGAAAGCGTTCCGGCGCGAGAATTTCGAACGCGACCGTTTCGCCGGCGCGAACGATGCGTTCTTCGGCGCGCAGATGAAGGTCACGCAACTGAACCAGACGCAGTCGCCGGTGATCGCGACGATCGTGTCGCTCGCGATCATCGCGATCGTAGTGTTCGTCGTGCGCGAGATCGGCGCCGGACGCATCGCGCCCGCGCAAGCGATCGCGTTCTTCGGCGCGATGGCGCTGACGATCAACCCGATGAACCGTTTCTCGATCTTCTTGGGTGACTTCTCGCGCGCGCTGGTCGGCGCATCACGCGTGTTCGCGATCCTCGATCTGCCGATCGAAGCCGACGATCCGCCCGGCGCGGTGCCGCTGCCGCACGTGGTCGGCGACGTGCGCTTCGAAGACGTGCACTTTTCCTACCGCTCCGATGGGCCGCCGGTGCTGGCCGGCTTCTCGGCCGAGATGCTGCACGGCGAAACCGTGGCGCTGGTCGGCCCGTCGGGTGCCGGCAAATCGACGATCGTGAACCTGGTCCCGCGCTTCTACGCGCCGCAGGCCGGCCGGATCACGATCGACGGGGTCGACATCGCGACGGTACGGCTGGACGACTTGCGCGGCGCGATCGCACTCGTTCCCCAGGAAACGCAGCTCTTCAACGGCACGATCGCCGACAACATCCGCTACGGGCGCCTGGAGGCTACCGACGACGAGGTCCTGGCGGCGGCCCGGGAGGCCAACGTGGCCGAGTTCGTGGCGGCCTTGCCGGAGGGCTACGCCACCAAGGTCGGGGAGCGTGGCTTCCGCCTCTCGGGCGGTCAGCGCCAGCGCATCGCCATCGCCCGGGCCATCCTGCGCGACCCCCGGATCCTGATCCTCGACGAGGCGACCAGTGCCCTCGACAGTCACTCCGAGCACCTGATCGAGGAAGCGCTCGATCGGATACTCCCCGGCCGCACGACCCTGATCATCGCGCACCGGCTTTCGACGATCCGCCGGGCCACCAAGATCCTCTACATTGAAGGAGGCGAGGTCCGGGAAACCGGCACCCACGACGCCCTCCTGGCCTCGGGCGGCTCCTACGCCGACCTGCACGCCGTGCAGTTTAAAGGCGCCTAGTTTAAAGGCGCTCCGCCCTGGGCTCCGCGCCCCCCACGCCTATGGCATGGGGCCCCCGGTCCGAGCTCGCAACGACCTGCCGGCAGGGCGCGGTTACTCGGCGCTCGCTCCGCCACCGCTGGTCTCTGCTAAGTTTTCGGGGCGGCGGCGCCGAACACAGAGACAATGAGCGATACGTCCACTAGTGGTATCGTCCCGTCTTCGATGTTCGGCTCGACCGTCACCATGCTCAAGGATGCCGGTACCGGAGCCCATCAGACGCACGACGTCATTGCCAACAACGTCGCCAACATCAACACGCCGGGATTCAAGCGCACCGACGTCAGTTTCAAAGAGGCACTGGCCGAAGAACTGCCGCGCTACGACGATTCCTCCGATCTGGCTCTGGTGACCGACGACCCCGAGCAGATCCAAGCCGGACCCGATTTCGAGCCGAAGCCGTTCTCCGTCACGACGACCGTCGACGACACGCAGCAGATGCGCACCGACGGTTCGAACGTCGACCTCGATCAGGAAATGGCCAAATTATCGATGAATTCGTCGTATTCGCAGACGATTCACGCCCTGCTGTCCGTCCAGTACAGCCGCATTCGCGAAGCGATCGAGGAGAAGGCCTAAATCATGGCTGGAATCGGTAATAGCATGTACGATTCGATCGAGGTCAGCGCCTCGGGTCTGTCGGCCGAACGGCTGGCGATGGACGTGATCGCGAACAACCTCGCGAACGTCAATACGACCCGCACGCCCGAGGGTGGCGCCTTCAAGCGTCAGTTGGTCGTGTTCGCGCAGAAGCAGGAGCAGACCGACTCCCCGAACCTCGATCCGCTCGATACCTCCAGCACCGACGACCCGGCCTCATCGCGTGACGGCGTCTCGGTCGTCGGGATCGTCCAAGACCCCGGTCCCGACCGGATGGTCTACGATCCGACCCATCCCGACGCCGACGCCAACGGCTACGTCCACATGCCCAACATCGACGTGGTCAAGGAGATGGTCGACATGATCGCGGCGTCCCGCGCCTATCAGGCCAACGTCACGGCGATCCAAGAGTCCCGCAACATGGGCAACGCCGCCCTGAACCTGCTGAAGTCCTGATCGTGGATTACACCAGCGCCATCGGGGCATACTCGCCGGCCCCGCTCATCCCCGACATCGGCAAGAACGACGAGACCCCGTCGGTCACGCCGGTTCCCGG
>Ga0181536_10000830_pt1 | contig 37113 bp, 26 predicted proteins | sample PEATcosm2014_Bin_41_FD_121105 | JGI IMG/M metagenome (GOLD analysis project Ga0181536, IMG submission 121105) | Peatland microbial communities from MTU Mesocosm Facility, Houghton, MI, USA - PEATcosm2014_Bin17_60_metaG | ecosystem: Environmental > Terrestrial > Soil > Wetlands > Peat | place...
AGCGTCCAACAAAACGAAGGCGCGCTCGGCGTCCTCGCGACTGAGCTCATTCTCGAACTCATCGAAGGCAAGGACGTTCCACCGATCCACTATCGCGTCCCGACGCACTACGTTCCGCGGTCATCTTGTGGGTGCTCACCCGCGTTGCCCGAGCACCACCATGTCCGAGGTGAGGGATCGTGCGCGCCGATACGAGTGCAACTGCGCGACGCCCTTCTTCGCACCCTGACCGAAGAGGCGGTCGACGAGGACAGGGCGGCCGCGGTAGTCGGTCGGGCAGCAGAGGTCATCGCCGACGTTCTCGAAGCTCCCGAAGGAGAACTCGATGAGGAGCTCTCCGCGCGCCTTCATCTCGTGGCAGGCGATCTCTGCGGCGCGTCACGGCGCTACGAGATCGTGCCCGCCGTGCTCGGATGCATGCGTTTGCTCTGTTACGAAGACTCAGAGTCGAGCGCTAGAGCAAGAAAGGGCCTCGATCTTCGTACCACCGACATCTTGTTGGCCCTATCGGGGGCTTACGCGAGCGAAAAGCAAGACGAGATGCACCGGTTCGAACGCGCGCGCCGCGACGAGTACCACATGAGCGTCAACCTCCTGTCCAACCCGGACAGCGCGCAAGGAGAGTTGTCGTTCCTCGCCGGGACGCGCGTGCGCGCTGCTTACCTCGGTCTCTGGCAAGGCGCGCTTCTCGAGGACTCCGAACCCGAACACGCCGGCGAGAGCCTCGAGCTCACGGGTTCCTACGCAGCCGCGGGCACCGACTTGCTCCCGCTTGGAAGTGTCGTGACCGTCGAGTCCTTCCCACCCTCCTCGTTGATCTCCCTCGCGGACCCTTCTTCATCTGAGATCACGATTGTGCTCCCTGTGAGGACCGCGACGAAGAACTGGGGAATGCTCGCCCTTGTCGGACCGCTTGAGACAACGCTCGAGACCGGGCGCGACTCCTATTTTCAGTGCACGACATTACTCAGCGTGTCACTCGAGCAGGGACAGATGCTCGCCTCGCTTCGCTCCAAGCAAGAGCAGTTGCGTTCGAGTGAGGAGCGTTATGCGCTCGCCGCGAGTGCCACCAACGACGGACTTTGGGACTGGGATCTCGTCTCGAACAGCATCTACTTCTCGCCGCGGTGGATGGCCATGGTCGGCTGTCAGCCTGACGACGTCGGAACAAGCCCAGACGTGTGGTTCGACCGCGTCCATCCCGACGACAAGGAGACGCTCGATTCCGCGCTCCAAGATTGCCGGAGCGGCCGCTCGACGGCCCTTGCGTCCGAGCACCGACTGCGCGCGAGCGACGGCTCGTACCGGCTCTTCGCGTGCCAGGCGCTCGCAATCCCCGGTGCTCCGATACGGGCTACTCGTCTTGTCGGATCCATCACCGACATCACGGACCAACGCGACCTCGAAAACCAGCTCCGCCATCGCGCCCTCCACGACGCGTTGACGGGACTCCCGAACCGGGAATTGGTGCTCGACCGGACCGAGCAGATGCTCGCAGGTGCCCGAAGGAGCCATGGTTCGGTGTCCGTGCTCTACCTCGACCTCGACAACTTCAAGGACGTGAACGACGGTTTCGGACACGCGGCGGGAGACGATCTGCTCGTCGCGGTTGCGGCGCGACTGCACAGACTGGCTCGAGACTGCGACACCGTGGGCCGCCTCGGTGGGGACGAGTTCATCGTCCTGCTCGACAGCAGCGCGACACCCGAAGCGCCCGACCTGCTCGCCGAGCGCATACGCGACGTGTTGCACGCGCCGTTTCGCCTCGGTGCCCATGAGTACCACATCAGTGCGAGCATCGGGAGCGCCACTTCGAATAACGGCGCGGCCGAGGACCTCCTCCAGGAGGCAGACGTCGCGATGTACCAGGCGAAGGTTTCGGGCAAGGACCGCTACGTCAGCTTCCGACCCCGTATGGCCCATGCCGTGCAGACGCGCCTCGAACTCGAGATGGACCTTGCCGCTGCAATCACAGGAGGCGAGCTGCGCATCCACTATCAGCCGATCTTCAACCTCGCGGATCGCGAGATCTGCGCGATGGAGGCGCTCGTCCGCTGGCAGCACCCCCGACGCGGGTTGCTTGCGCCGATCGAATTCCTTCCGGTTGCCGAGGCATCAGGGCGGCTCATCATCGACCTCGGCAAGTTCGTGCTCGGACAAGCCTGCAATGCCGCTGCTGAGTGGAATCGACAGGGCGTCAAACTCGACGTCGCGATCAACATGTCGACTCACCAGCTCGAATACGACGAGGTCGTCGGTGACGTCGCGCTGGCCCTTGAGCAAAGCGGTCTCGATCCGGCACGGCTCGTGCTCGAGGTCACAGAGACAGCGATGATGCACTCCCCTGACGTCATCGTCGAGCGCATGGGCGCGCTGAAGAGCCTCGGGGTGCGTCTCGCGATCGACGACTTCGGCACCGGGTATTCGTCGCTCTCCTCGCTTCGGCGCTTTCCTGTCGACATTCTGAAGATCGACCGCTCCTTCGTCGAGTCGATCGCGAAGTCGCCAGAAGACGCTTCGGTCGTACAGACCCTCGTTGCGCTCGGGCGGAACCTCAGTCTTGAAGTTGTCGCGGAAGGAGTAGAGCTCGAAAGCCAGCTCGATGCCGTGCAGGCAGCCGGATGCGACAGCGCGCAAGGCTTTCTCCTCAGTCGGCCCTTGGAGCCGGAAAAGCTCCACGCGCTCATGGCCGCGCTCGCAAAGACCGGGTATCGCTCGGTCAGCTGAGGAAGAGCGCGAGCTTCGTGCTCTTGACGAAGGTCTCTACGGTTGGTGTCGCAAGCGCCATCCAAGGTGGGAAACGACGGCGATTCCCGTGGTGACTCCTCGCCCCGTTGCCGAAGTCGGCGGGTGACTGAGGACCGCCAGAGCGGGCCTGTGACCGCTTGGGACCGACGATGCGGGTCGCGCGCCCAAGGTGTGCTGGCGGTGTCGGAGCATTCCGAGCGATCAGGAGGGCGTGCCGTCGCGTTCGATGGTTGCCTCGATCGTAACGGTCGTCCCTGGGGGCGCCGGATGCACGAAGTTGCCCTCGACATCGCTTCCATTGACGACGAGCCGCTGGACACGCCCGTTCGTACCTGGTTTTTTGTGAACGGAGATCACATAGGTCGCGCCCCGCCAACGACGGCGGGCGGTGAATCCCTTCCACGCGAGCGGGAGGACCGGGTCGATGCGAAGTCCATCGAGCTCGGGGCGCACTCCGAGTATCCACTTCGCGATCGCGGTCAAGTGCCACGACGCAGATCCCGTAAGCCAGGAGTTCTTCGCCTCCCCGAACGCCGCCGCGTCGACGCCGGCGATCGTTTGCGCGTACACGTATGGCTCGCAACGGTGCACGTCGCTTATCGCGGCGCGCGCCGAAGGGTTGGTCCGCTTGTAGTAGTCGAACGCGGCCTCGCCGTTGCCGAGGATCGTCTCCGCGATCATGATCCAGGGATTCGTGTGACAAAAGATGCTGCCGTTTTCCTTGTAGCCCGGCGGATACGTGGAGATCTCTCCAAGCTCGAGGTGGTATCGGGTGTACGCGGGTTGCACGAGCATGATCCCATGCTCGGTAGCAAGCCTTGCTCGCACGCTCTCGAGAGCACTGGCTGCCCGGCCGTTTGAAGTTCCGATCCCGGCCATGGTGCACATTCCCTGAGACTCGATGAAGATCTGGCCCTCGTCGCATTCGTGCGAGCCGACTTTGCCACCGAGGGCGTCGTAGGCCCGGAGGAACCACGCGCCATCCCATCCGTGCTCGTCGACCGCAAAAGCGATCCGATCGGCATCGGCGTCATAGGACGCGGCGTCGTCGGGGCACCCTCGCAGACGGGCAATATCGGCGAGCTCGTGTGCCGCGAGGACGAACTGTCCGGCGATGAAGAGCGATTCCGCAACGCCTGACTCTCGGTTCTCCGTGGTCTGGAAGGACTGGCCGGGGACCTCCGAGAAACAGTTCAAGTTGAGACAGTCGTTCCAGTCTGCCCGCCCGATCAACGGCAGTCCGTGCGGTCCAAGACGGTCGAGCGAATAGCGCAGGCAACGCTGGAGGTGTTCATAAAGAGGGGTCTCGCTTCCTGGCTCGTTGTCGTAGGGTACGGGCTCGTCGAGCACCCCAATGTCGCCCGTCTCCTTTAAGTAAGCGCTTACAGCGAGGACCAGCCAAAGGGGATCATCGTTGAAACCAGATCCAATTTCGTTGTTGCCGCGCTTTGTGAGCGGCTGGTATTGGTGGTACGCGCCGCCAGATGCGAGCTGTGTGGAGGCAAGGTCGAGGACACGCTGGCGGACCCTCTTCGGGATCCTGGCAACGCAGCCGAAGATGTCCTGACTCGAGTCGCGAAACCCCATGCCTCTGCCGATTCCGGCTTCGTAAAAGGACATCGACCGGCTCAAGTTGAACGTAGCCATGCACTGGTAGGGGTTCCAGATGTTCACCATGCGATTCGTGTCGGGGTCGGGTGTCTCGACTTGGAAAACGGACAGGTCCTCGTCCCAGGAATCACGAAGTGCAATAAGCGCGCTTTCCACTTCTTGTGTTTTCAACCACTTCTCGATCACGGGTCGGACTCGTGCCTTGTTGATGGTCTGGGTTCCGGGTGGGTCGAACTTCGCATCGGCGGGATTCTCGGAATAGCCGAGGAGGAAGATGACCTCGCGCGTCTCTCCGGGTGCGAGGGAAAGCCGGATGTGGTGAGATCCGATCGGCGCCCAGCCGTGAGCGAGCGAGTCAAAGGATCGGCCCTGTTCGACGACGAGCGGTGAATCCCAGCCCCGGTTGGGACCAAGGAAGGCATCGCGTTGGGTGTCAAAGCCAGCAAGTTTTTCAGAACACGCGAAGTAGGCGAAGTGATCGCGTCTCTCCCGGTACTCACTCTTGTGATAGATGATCCCGTCGTGTACCTCAACCTCGCCTACCGAGAAGTTTCGCTGGAAGTTTGTGGCGTCGTCCTGGGCATCCCAGAGACAGAACTCCACCGAGGAGAACACCGAGAGGTCGGACCTTTTGGCGCGATGGTTTTGCACACGAAGCCGCCAGACTTCGAGCGTTTCGCCGAGAGGGATGAAGTAGAGCATCTCGGCTCGTATGCCGCTTCGTTCTGAGGAAATGGACGTGTAGGAAAGACCGTGGCGACACTCGTAGACATCGAGCGGACTTCGGGTGGGTTGCCATGAAGGTGACCAGTAGTCTCCGTCGACGTCATCGCGAAGATACAAATAACGGCCGTTGAGGTCGAAGGGCGCGCTGTTGTGGCGGTATCGGGTAAGGCGGCGCAGACGCGCATCGCGGTAGAACGAGCAACCGCCTGCGGTGTTGGAGATCATGCCAAAGTGATCCTCGGTCCCGAGATAGTTGATCCAAGGAAGCGGAGTATCGGGCCGCGTGATCACGTACTCTCGCCGATCGTCATCGAAGTATCCGTATTGCACGCTGTCTCCTCTGCAAACCTGGCACGCGACGTCCGATTGGGCGAGCCCTGTGCTTATGATCCGCTGGCTACACGCTGGTCGGTCACCGGCCTGGTCGGCTTGTTGGAGCCTGACGGCCCGGTGACTCGCGGTCGCACCCGGCGGATCGTCGGGCAACGGTCATCGAGATGATCCGTAGACAAGCCTAGACCCTTGTCAAGCCCAAGGACGTCTACAGTCGGTTCGCCGAGTTGTTCACGGATGGCCAATGCGCGCTCGAGCTCGATCATCTGGCATCCGGTGGACCTGGCGCCCGAGATCGCAATTGCATCAAGGGATCGGTCGAGTTCTTCTCGGAATCCATGGGTTGGAGTGAGACCACTCAGCCATTTGTTGTCGAAGTTCTAAGACTCAGCTTGCGAACGTTCGTGTAGATGTAGGACACCTTGATCGTGTCGAACATCCCCTTCGGAAAAGAAAAGCTGATCTCGGCAACTTGGAAGTAGTTGCCGCTGAACCACGACATAGCAGAAGTCGACCAGGGGAAGAAGTCGCTGTAGGGAATTCGCAGATCAACGTAGCTCGCGGCTTCAAGGTCTCCTAACCAAAGTGCAACGAACTTGGGCGGATACGGAGGGATGGGTTGTGGTGGTTTCCCGTTGTTGTAGACGAGGTTCATCCCGTAGGGATCGACGATGGCCGGACAACCCGGTTTGTTCGGTGTGAACCGGTTCGCGACCAGTAGGTCTGCGGGGAAATCTGAAATTGCGCACGCGCCAGGTGGAATCACGGCATCAATTGCTTGAGCTGGGTTCGAGGCCTCGTCGAGGTATGCGGCCCCGTATGCCGCCTCCTGTGCCACGGTCCACGAAAGGATTCCCAAGAAAGCGACGATCGCAAGAAGGCGTGTGGCGAGCCTCGTCGGTGGTCTTATCCCGTCGTGCACGCGCCGAAGGAACACCGCGAATGAAGCGCCGATGCGGCTTGCGCAAACACCCAACAAGAGAGCGAGGAACACGGCTGGGAAGTACGCGTAATGGTCATACAAGTTAGACGTTTCGAACGTTGCGCCAACCGTTGTCACAGAAGCTGCAAGCGCGAACCACTCGACTTGCGTGAACATTCTCCAATGTCGCGCAACAACGAAGACGATGAGAACGCCGAAAGCTGCGAACATCACGCTCACGAGAACAACTGTCGCATGGAACGGCTGAATCCCAAGGATCCCGGACAGATAGAGCATTCGTTGGCCCAGAGTTGACGCCGCCGCGTCCCAAGGTGCCTTGCGGCCGAGCTGCGCGAGAATGACGTCGCGCACAAACGCGTTTGGCGCGGAAAGTAAGAACGGAAGACACGGAACGACGCCGCCGATGACTAAACCGACGAACAGTGCTTTGCACTTTTTCCAGTCTGGCAACAGGCAGAGCAATGCGGCCACGATCGGGAATATTGCCCAGACCTTCACTGAGCCCGCGAACCCGAATGCGATACCAGCCACGACAAGACGGCGCGACGACGACTCGTTTGATCCGAACGCAAGCAACGCGCCAATCAAGCAGAAGAAGATCAGATACGGCTCGAGCTCGAGTGTCCTGTCAACTGAGACGGTAAGCGGCCACAGGGCACAGGCAAGGCCCGCTACCACTACGGCTATCCGGCCACGGTGGCGCATGAGGAGTCCGGCGAGAACCGCGTTGCAAGCAACGACGAAGACGGTCAGGCACCTCGCGACGATGAGTGCGTCGTGTGTCCCGAGCACTCTTCCAAGCAAAGCGATGGGGCTCATCACATAGACGATCCCCGGGGGTTGCACGAAGACGAAGTCGCGATAGGGAAGCACGCCATTCACGAAGCGCACCGCGACACCCAGGTAGACGCCGTCGTCGTAGCCGAGATTCCATCCAAGCACGCCAGAAAGGACGTTTGGCAGGCTCAGCTGATAGCAACCGATTCCAAGGACGATGAGCCCAGAAAGAAAGGCGAAACGCCTTGAGGTCCATCGTTTGAACTCGCGCTGTCGAGCAACAAGCGTCAAAACGTTCCGAACGTGACGCTTCACAACCCGCGAAGCTATCGCCCTTGTTGCTTGGGTACTAGTAGCACGACGTGGCGGCAGGGCGCGGACACCTAGTGGGGCCATTGTCATCGAGATATCCATCTCACCCCATCGTCATTGAAGCCATTGCCTATACCCGGATCTCTTTGTCGAGCTTCCCTAAGTTGAGGTCCAAGACTGACGTCCATTGCGGATGCCGCGGTGTCATCATGACGGGCGCGAGAGCTTGCACCGAACGATCTGATCGTTGGCTCGCGCCCCCTTGCAGGGGCGCGCTGAGACAATGTGAGCCCACCAGAGCGGTTTGTGACAAAGAACTCCCATGAGCTCACCAAGACTTCACTCGCAATTACCCATTGAGATCGTGGGTGGCAGCTGAGAATTCGCTTGCCCGTGCCGACGGGTCCAGTTGTGCCTAGCGTGGAGCCGATGCCGGAAGAGCCAGATGCGCGCATCTTCGTAACGGGTCCAGCTGGCGATATCGCAGTTGTGGACATCGGCCAGGCGCGAGAGACCAAAGGCTCGGCTCGCCACGCAAAAAGCGCGTCAACTTTGGGACGCGGACGCATAAGCACCAATGCGAAAGTCACGGCGTTCATTGCGCTCGTTGCGTTGTGCATTCGCCTGTACCAGCTCGCCCAGCCCGGACACCTCTTGGGGGTAACTGAGTACGACGACGGTGTTTACTTCGGTGCTGCTTTGCAGCTCGTGCACGGGTTTCTGCCGTATCGAAGCTTCGTGCTCGTCGAGCCGCCCGGCCTTCCCGTCCTCCTTTCCCCGTTCGCGCTCCTTAGCCACTGGTTCGGATCTCGGAATGCGTTTGCAGCTGCGCGTATCGTCACCGCTGTCGTCGATAGCGCCAACGTCGTCGTCTTGGGCGCAATTCTGCGGCGCCGAAAGACCATCGTCGTCATCGTCGCGACCGCCTTCCTCGCGTGCAACGCGTCGTCCATTGCGACCGCGCTCTCGGTCGCACAAGAACCGTACCTCGACTTGTTTTGCCTCCTGGGAATGCTCGCAGTGTTTGATGGCGATCGGCTGACGTCCTCGCTCAAACGATGGATAATCGCGGGCTTGTTTTTCGGGCTCGCGGGAAGTGTCAAGACCTGGGCGCTATTTCCATTCGTAGCCCTCGTTCTTGTCGGTGTACCTTTCTTTCGCCGGCGAGTTCTTCCGGCGATCGCGAGCGCGATCGTCGGCTTCGCGGTGGTGTGTGGCACCTTTATCGTTAAAGCGCCACACGCCTTCGAACGAGATGTCATCGCGGTGCAATTTGGCCGTGTCGACGTTGCACGCTCACCTTTGATAGGTCGTATTGCCACGATGACCGGAGCATGGCTCACGGCCTACCCGCTCCTCGTATACGGCGTGGCGATCGCCATGGTGATGATTCTCGTGCTTGCGTACATGATCCACTTGTCGCGACGACCGAGTCCTTTGGAGACGTTTTCGCTTCTTTCGGTGGGCATCATCGTGATTGTCCTTTTGATCCCATATGACTTCTTCGTCAACTACTCCGCGCTACTCGGTCCGTTTCTCGCTCTAGCTCTTGGACTAGCTATTGGACGGATCGTCGACTACCCGAATGTGCCAGAGCGAGTCATTGGTGTGCTCTTGGCGATCGGCCTCATCATTCACGGGGCGAACTTCGTCGACACCTGGGACACGAGACCGCCATTTGACCCAAGCGCGACGATCAGCGCCGATGTGCCGCCCGGTGCATGCGTCATTTCGGATTCGGTAACCGTCTTGATTCTCGCAGATCGGTTCAATACTTCAGATGCAAGCTGTCCAGACATCGTAGACAGCTACGGATTGGATCTTGTGTTGGCGCGCGGCTACACGTTTGCCGCGGGTGGATCGGCATCGCCGGTCGTCCAACAGAATTGGCTTTCCTACTTCGAGCACTCGGATTACCTCGTCTTCACTGGGCGCGCGGACGGCACCATCCCGGCAACAGCGGCAATTCTTTCGGTGTTGCACCACGATTTTGTGAGCATTTCCCCAACCGTGGGGGCCTCATACCCGCCGTACTCGGGAATCTACGCGCGCACGCGCCGGTCTCCCTGACGCGAAACCCTCAAGTCAGATCTCGTCTCACAATCGCGGTGTCACGCCGTGTGCTGAGAATGCGGTCGAGAGACAAGCCCGCGATGATCCACAGTCCTATTCGAGCCGAAACGGCGACAACGATCGATATCCGGTCCAATTCGCCGACGCCACCGCCGATCCATGCGACATATCCTTGTGGGACCACCGATAGCGTAATGAGCGCGGGTATCCACAGCCTGTGGTCACGGCCCTTGCGCCTCCACGCGATCCACGTGGAGGCGATGGCAAGCGCGGCGAGAGCAATGACGTCGCCGATCTGGCCCTGTTCGAACAGCGTCTCTTGGATCACCGGCGGCAGGACATCTCGATGCCGCCCGTAGTTCGCCGTGGGAGAGAGCATCGAAGGCGTCGGGTTTGGATCCGTGCCGAGGTAATAGAAATCCGGCGCGACCCGCAAGGATGCTTCCTCTCCCGAGAAGTAGGGAAGCGGATCGAAAAGCGTGTACACCGGGTGCGTGAGGAGGAACAGCTCGTAGGTCTTGGATCCGCGAGCGGTTAGCCACGCATTGAATGCCGGATTGTCGATGAGCGCTAACCCGTAGATACCGCCGGCACTCCGTTGGATCGCACTCGAATAGGGCATGCCGTGGTTGACGAACCAACCTGTCCAACTGGGGTCGAGAAGGATTCGGTCTTGGATGATGTCCGCAACCGAGTAATTCGAAACGTAGTGATTGCGCCCGGATATCGCGATACCGGCTCCGCTTATGCAGACGAGCGCGACAGCGATCGCGATCCGCCTCGAGTCGCGAAGTCTGATGAGCGCGTAGATGACTCCGACCACGGCGATGAAGACGCTGTCGATCGCTTGCCCTTGTCGAGTAAAGGTCCACAACGCTGTCACTACGAGCGCGATTCCTGCCGTCGACCATCGCGGCCCTTTCATGTAATACAGCCACGAAGCTGCGAGGAGCGCGGTCAGTGAAATCGTCACGGACTCGGCCAAGATCGTTGAATTCCAACTCGCGATCGGTCCGACAACACCGAGCATCAAGATCACCACGCGCAGCCCGATCCGGACGCGCCGATCGTTGGTCATGTCCGACGCGACCTTTGCCAAGACCCACCAAGCGATCGCGGCAAGCACTACTTGGCCAGCCATCCGCAGGGGATCGTTCAGAAGCAACCTGTAAAACAGCGGTACCGTCGGCATTTCCTGCGCATTGCCGATAAAGCTCAGGTGCATGAACCTCGGGCTGTCGACAAAAAGTGGCGTCGGTAAGCCAGCAACGATAAATACCTGTACGGCTAGGTAACCGAGGAACGGCAGTGATCGGACCAGATGTGATCTAAGAGCGGCGCGGCGACGTGCTTGCGCCACCCGCGAATGGCTTTGGTCGCTTGGTTGGTTGTGAACGGGGTCGTCGGGATCGTTCACGATGCCACTTTCTCTTCACCCATGCAGGTGGATCTTGTTCCGCCGAGAGTTCGACTAGCTACGACCCGAAAGACTAGGTGCCCGTCGGTAACAAAAGCACTCTTGCGAGCACTGGCCGTCTCCCCTCATCGTGTGCGAGCGCGTGGAGATGGACTGTCGGGTCTTCGGGAAGGGCCTCCCTCAATGGGCCGACAGAGCTTGCATGGCCGAAAACCGCTCGCCTGTGCCCCTCCAAGTGAAGAAAAGGCGATTCTGTGCCGGGCGCCGATCTGCCTTGCCGCCCTGCAGGTCGGATAGCAGACGATGTGTGTTGTATTGCTTCCGACAAAGCGCACATGCTCCGACGTGTATGAATGCAGCGCGTCGACATCGACGCCTTCGAAGCGCAAGAGCGCTTCTTTCATCGACGTACCGAGGCCATAGTTTCCTAGTGCGCCGTCGCTCTTGACGACGCGGTGGCAAGGGATGAGCAGCGGTATCGGATTGTGCGCGAGCGCGGAACCCGTCGCTCGCACAGCTCTAGGGCGTCCGATCTCGGCAGCGACCCAGCCGTAAGGGCGCACCTCGCCTCTCGGGATCTCGGAGGTCTTTGCCAAGACGTCGCGCTCAAATGGCGTGAGCGTGGACAAATCGAAGCGCAATTCACCGATATGGCCCGTTTGGAGTGATTTGGCCAAACCAGAAGGAGCAGAGCTGCCGAGCGCGATCGGACGCCCGAATCGCCTCTCGTACCTGTCGATGAGCGCACTCTGCTCACCGGAGGATTCGGCGAGTTCTACGTAACGCACCCCTTTGTTATTGAAGGCCACGAAGACGTCTGCAAGTGGGCTCGGCACGACGACAAATCGATCGAAGATTCGTTCTTCGAGGTCGTGACTTGGCTTGGTCATGAGCGCCTCGAGCCGCCGGAGGAGACGATCGCCTTCGCCGGGTGCGGCCGCATCTTCAAGTTGAGTTGTTCTTGTCGACCCGTTTTTCGTCATTTCTTCCTTTCGAGGATCTTGCGCAGGCGAACGAGCCCACGCGAAACATCAGACTTGGCCGTACCGGACGGACATCGAAGAGCAAGCGCGATCTCGTCATAGGGCAGGTTTGCGACGTAGCGAAGAACGACAGCACTTCGCTGGGGATAGGGCAACTCAGCGAGTGCCTTCGCGAGGCGGTCCCGTTCGTCTCGTCGTTCCACCGCGTGTTCGGGCGACTCCTTGTCGGACTCGAGCTCGGGTACATGCTCGAGCGAGGTGTGTTGGAGATGACCGCTCGACCGGAGCGCGTTCCTACAGGAATTCAAGACGATCGTGACGAGCCACGGGCGGAGCTTGAGCTCTGCTATGCGCCGCGTTTCGTAGCCGAGAAGAGCCCTGTAGGCCCTGACGAACGCGTCTGCGGTCAGTTCAGTTGCCAAAGCCGAATGATTGAGTGTGCGCAGCGCCACTGAATACACGACATCTTCATAGACCGAGACGACCTCAGGAAATGTCCCGTGGACATCTCGCGAAAGGCGCGCCGCGAGGTTCTTGTCGTCGTTCACCGGTGTCTCACCATCAATATAAGAACACCGAATGTGGCGATTCGTTGCATGAGATTGTTGTTCAGAGACGAATTTTCGAAAACGGCCAGAACGGTATCGACCTGATCGCGAACGACCTTTGGCAGGATAGACAATTGCGTGCGCGAGCACCTCGACAGGGCTCCTCGTGCAACTGCGCGATGGCCGAACGCGACGCTCGTTCGTGCAACGTGCGCGATCGGCTGCTCGCTCAGATCGCGCGCCCCGAAAGCTTCACGAGTTCACCGAAATCCAACTGCCCCTGCGGGGCGAACGCTCGACCTAGACGTCGTAGTAGAGCATGAACTCCCACGGGTGGGGCCGCAGCCGCACCGGGTCGATCTCCCTCTTCTGTTTGTACGTGATCCACGTCTCGATCAAGTCGTCGGTGAACACGCCTCCCACCTTCAAGTAGTCCTGGTCGTCTTCGAGCGCCTTCAGTGCCTCGCCAAGTGAGGCGGGGACCTGGGCGATCTTCGCCAGCTCCTCTTCTGGCAAGGAGAACACATCCTTTTCCATCGGCGCTGGCGGCTCGATGCGGTTCTTCACGCCGTCCAAGCCGGCCATGAGCATCGCCGCGAAGGAGATGTAGGGGTTGCACGCAGGGTCGGGGCAGCGGAACTCGACGCGCTTGGCCTTCGGGCTCTTTGAGTAGAGCGGGATGCGACAAGCCGCCGATCGGTTGCGCTGTGAGTAGACGAGGTTGACCGGCGCCTCATAGCCCGGGACGAGCCGCTTGTAGGAGTTCGTCGTCGGTGCGGCAAATCCAAGGATTGAGGGAGCGTGCTTGATAAGCCCGCCGATGTAGTAGCGGCCGAGTTCTGAGACCCCGGCGTAGCCCTTCTCGTCGTAGAAGAGCGGCGTATTTCCGTTCCACAGGGACATGTGGACGTGCATTCCTGAGCCGTTGTCTTGGAAGAGCGGCTTTGGCATGAAGGTCGCAGTCTTTCCGGCCTGCCATGCGACGTTTTTCACGACGTACTTGTAGAGCATGAGCTTGTCCGCCATCCTCAACAGCGTGTCGAAGCGCATGTCAATCTCCGCTTGACCCGCCGTGGCGACCTCGTGGTGCTGGACTTCGATCTCGATGCCGAGATCCTGCATGCGCAGGATCATTTCCGAACGAAGATCTTGGAGCTGGTCCATCGGCGGAACGGGGAAGTAGCCCTCTTTGTAGCGCGGCTTGTACCCCTGGTTCGGGCCCTCGTCGCGCGCAGAGTTCCAGATGCCTTCTACCGAGTCCACCTGGTAGAAAGCCGAGTGTTCGTCCTGGCCGAAGCGCACATCGTCGAAAATGAAGAACTCCGCCTCCGGGCCGAAATACGCGGTGTCCGCTACTCCAGTCGATTTGAGGTATGCCTCAGCTTTTTGGGCGATGAAGCGCGGATCCCGGCTGTAGTGCTCTCCGGTGACGGGGTCATGGACGAAACAATTGAGATTGAGGGTCTTGTGCGTGCGGAACGGGTCAATGACGACCGTCGAGGGATCCGGCAGCAAGATCATGTCGGATTCGTGGATCTCTTGGAATCCCCGGATGGAGGACCCGTCAAAACCGAGTCCCTCGGTGAAGACGTCCTCGGTGAGCTGCCCAACGGGGACCGAGAAGTGCTGCATAAGGCCTGGAAGGTCGCAGAACCTAAGGTCGACGACCTCGATTCCCTCGTCTTGTGCCAAGCGGACGACTTCCTCAGGGCTGCGTTGCTGCACGACTCCTCCTTAGCTCGTTGACTTTTCCATACTGACGGGCGGCCAATTCGACTCATCGGCATGGCGCGACCATTTCCGTCCGCCGCCTACCGTGCACAGAAGACCCCACCGTGACCCAGAAAGCCTCGCAAGAGCACGTTTCGCGCCAATGTCCGAAATATGAACGGTCCATGAACTATGGCATGGGATGACAGGAGAGACAACGTGAGGCGAGTCGGCGCGCAATCCTCGGTCGCTCGACGTGACGAGAAGATGAGCCCTCGGGCTTCCGCAGCTTCTGTCCGCTGAGACGGGATGAGAAAAGAAATATCTTCCCAAGGATTCCGTAAGGCTGGACTTAGATGAGATTTCCTTGGCACCGTCGAAGTCGGCGACGATGCATGTGTGGAAGAAGGTGCGCGGAAAAGACACGTCGACAGATAAAAGCGCCGCGTGGCAGGGACCGGTCCGTGTGCGTCGCCCTGTCTGCAAAACTTCCGAGCGGTGAAGATCTATATCGAGATGGGCATGTCGCACGTCATCTCCCGATGAGTTCGAGCTCGTGACCGATCACGACCGCATCGTGCTCGTGAATGGCGACGACGTCGCCTGCGGTGAGTCTTCCAAGCTCGCTGCCCACGAGCCGCCGGGGATTTTGCATCGGGCATTCTCCGTCGTGCTGTTCCGTCCCGATGGGAAGGTCCTCATTCAACAGCGCGCCGAGGCGAAGTACCACTTCCCGCTCCACTGGGCCAACGCGTGCTGCAGCCATCCCTCTCCCGGCGAATCTGTCGTCGTCGCGGCGAATCGTCGCTTGTTCGAGGAACTGGGAGTGAAGTGTGTCTTGGAAGATGTCGGGAGCTTTGTCTACCGGGCGACCTGTCCGTCGAGCGGACTGGTCGAACACGAGTTCGACCACGTGCTCATCGGATTGATCTTGACCGAACCACGGCCCGACCCCTTGGAGGTTGCCGCAATCGCCTGGGTCGAGCCATTGGAGCTCAACGCCAAAACGTTCGGCACCGTCGCTCCCTGGCTCGCTCCGGCCCTAGAGATCGCGACTCGCGCTTGGTTGATCGCGAAGCAGCGCTGAAGGGTAGCCTTTTGCCATGCAAACCGCAGCTTTATCTCCACGGCCGGTCGTTCTTGCCGATCTCATCCCCGGGGAACGCGTCCGAGATGCAGCTCTTGTGCTCGGATGCGCCGGTGTCGTCGGCGCGCTCGCGCAAGTCGTCATCCATTTGTCCTTCACACCGGTCCCGATTACTGGCCAAACCCTCGGTGTGCTCCTCGTGGGTTGCGCGCTCGGTTGGCGCCGAGCTGCAGCGGCAATGATCGTTTATCTCGGGGCGGGTTTCATTGGTCTTCCGTGGTTCCAAAGCCATACGAGTGGCTGGCAAGGAGCGAGCACCGGCTACCTGTTCGGGTTCTTGCTCGCGTCAATCATCTGTGGGCTGTACGCGGAGCGAGGCGCGGATCGAAGCATCACTGGTTCCATCCCGACGATGCTCGTCGGTGAGGTCTGTGTCTACGCGGTCGGTCTTCCGTGGCTTGCGATCGCGCTCCACGTCGGTCTCGCAAAAGCGATCGCGCTGGGCTTTGCGCCCTTTGTCATCGGCGACGCCATCAAGCTCGGCTTAGCCGCCGGCTTGTTGCCCGCGACGTGGCGTTTCGTTGGGGGAGTACGTAGACAAGACGGAGAAGTTGCTTAGCTGCGTCTTCTCCCCGGCCATCGGGGAAAGACGTCGCGAGTGATCTTGCGTCAGCCCAACGATGAAAATGAGCCATGTTCATCGAGTCACCGGCTCTATCACTTGGTCAAGACGCCCCGGTCCTTGTCGTGAACCAACTGAATTTCACTGGCGCGCATCGGAGAAGTTGTTGCCATCGGAGACCCATTGTCCGATGGGTTGAGCTGCTCGGTGCGCACAACAAGTCCAGCGCGCAATTCGGGCAACACAATTCGCGGGATCATTGAGCCGAGCCTGACCTCGAGGTTCTCGTTGGTCGTTTCTGTTCGCTCGAGAATTCAGCGATCAATCGAAGTCCCAATCCAAGCCATGGCATATCGGCTGACTTGGCTAGGAATTGGCGCGAACGCCAAGGACTCTGTCTCGACTTGGATCATGCGATGTTTTTGCTGATGGCGCTAGCTTGTTTCTTTGTCGTGTCGTGAAATACCAAGAGTGCACGTGAAACTCGCGCGGATTGCAGAAAAGGTCCTGTTGGCGTGAGCTCAGAGGAGATCGTTTCTTCCCGGCGATCCTGGACTCGCGTGGGCTTGATTGCAGCTGGCTCGCTTTTTTCCGTCGCGATGTACATCGAGACGCAGTTTTCGATGCTCTTCACGCCCAACGGCTTGAACTGGGCATCCTTCCGCCTCTTGGGCCCTGCCGACCAGCTCAGCTACTTGGCCGAGGTCGTCAACGCGGCGCATGGCAATTTTGCCGCTGTCGAGCCGTTCACCGAAACCGGGTCCAACAGCGATCCGCATCTCTACTACCAGGTCCTTGGAGCAATCTCGCACATCACCGGTTTTGCACCGGCCGAGGTATGGAATGTCACGGGCGTATTGCTTCAAGTACTGCTCGTCGTGTGCATCTCGGTGGCGTCAGTTTTCATCACGCGCAGATGGTGGGCGGCGTGCCTTGGTGTCCTCCCGTTTCTCGTGGGAACGCTGTCTTTTGCTCACCAATCTTCGGGGGCCTGGTACTCATTGATGCAGTCACATGCGGTGCTCTGGGGAGCATTCGCCGTCATGTTTCCCTTGAACAGCGAGTCCGCTTCGTTGTGTATTGCCGGCTCGTTGTTCGTAGTTTTGTTGGCAACAGCGATAAGACGTGCGCGACCGAGAACCATGATGGTGATCGGGATCGTCGTCGGCGCGGGCATCGGTCTTCTGGCGAGCTTTCACACCTACGGCTTTCTCGCCGCGATCTACGTTGGCATCTACGGACTTGCCGCTTACGCGATTGCAGTCAATCGACGTTGGTGGCCGGTCGGATTGTCGGTTGTATTGGTGGTTGTGCTCTTCCTCGTCGGACCGCCGTTCGCTTCGACATTCGGTCAACTGCTAACTGTCGCGCTCGGGCTATTGCCCGCACTCCCCGGCGTAGTGCTCGCGATCATGCGGTGGAGGGCACGCGTCGTTGCGCCCCTTGTGGCAGCGATCGCGTGCGCTTCGCCGCAAGTACTTGGCACCTTGTTGGCGTTGCGAAGTGGCAATGCGTTTCTCAAGTACCGAGAGGCGTCGAGCCTTGACCTTGGGGTGACATGGAAAGACGGGCTCATATGCGCGGCCCCGTTGCTCATCCCTCTCTTGTTGATCTTCGTAGCTGGCATCCAGCGCAAGCAACCCCTGTGGATCGCCTACGCAGCGGGATTGGTGACTGCCTGGTTGTTGCTGGCGAAAAACGACGTGTGGGGAGCCAATCAAGAGCCTTACCGACTATGGATCGATGTCTTCGCGCTGGCAGCGTTCACCATTGTTCCGATGGCAGTGACGGTCACCTTGGACTATCTGTCGCCGCGCGAGGCCGTGGGCAGCCAACCAAGTCCTCGCGTAAGAGCAGTGGTCGCATCACTTGTGGTCGTTGTGCTTATTGTCGTTGGCATTTCATCTATCGACTGGTTCCGTTTCTACAAGACCGAAGAGGGACAGACGATGTCTTTGTCGACATTGCGTGATCGAGCCATGGAGTCCGTGGCTTCAGTAGTGACCGGCCAAGAGCTCATTCTTGCGGATCCTTGCATCGACCCGGAGGTCCTCAAGGCAGTAACCGGAGCGCGCATCGTCGACTACAGCCCTGGGATTGCATGGCCGGCGCATGTTGGTGCGATCAACGCGGTGCAGGCAACAGTGGCCAATTCTCGCGTGTTGACACCCAACGAACTGAGAGCGGCAGATATCGGGTGGGTGATGACCGACGGAACTTGCGCGACCAATTGGGCCGTGGAGTATTCAAAGATCTTGATCCCAGTCGTCGCAAGTTTGTACGGGCCGAGCGCCCCTTACGCGATCTCGCTCTGGCGCGTGGACATATCCAGCCAGCCTTGAAACAAAGCGCCAGCGAGACTGCGATGACATGCGCTGTGTAGCAAAGCCGGTCGGTGATCACCCGGATAGAGCCCAAAATCATTGAATGATGTATCTGCAATTCTGATGAGAACGCGACAGAAATTGGAAATGCTGTCGCGTGTGAATCGGCGAGAGCTGCAGGTCTTCATCCCTGATGCATCGAAAGGCGGAATGTCTGAGGAATTGCCCGTTGCCATGCCGAGAAAGGCCATTCGCGTGCTCTTGAAGCGCTCTGTTTGGGCTTTGAATCGGCGTTGCAGAAGCAACCGGGAAAGAGGTCTTCAACCAAGGAAGGTCGCCGACTCCTGGAGGCGCGCGACGTGTTCAGAGGGCGGACAATGGCATGCGGCCGCATGCGTGCCGAAGATCTGATCGGTGGATTTCACGCTGCAAGTTTGTATTCATGGATGAATCCGCCGAGGTGATCTCGACGCTGGAGCATGATTGGCTCGGTACGGGCTCTCTTCTATGGGTTCGCAACACCTCAATCGCTCGGCGCGCGCTGACCTAGCGATCGATGCGGGCGATGTTCAACGAACGCTCAGCCTTCACCTACGGTCGCCCGGCGGCAAAAGCTCCATAGGGGATCGGAGTAACTTGGATGACGGTACCCGTCTCAATTGCTTGGATCACCTCTCCGTCGCCCGCGTATATGACGACGTGGTAGATGTAATCCCCCGACGCGTAGAAGATGAGATCGCCCGGCTCGAGCTGTGAGAACGGGACGTGCTCGATGTCTTCGTACTGTGCTTCGGCGCTATGAGGAAGGTTGATCCCCGCCTGGGACCATGCCCACATCGTCAATCCTGAGCAATCGAAACCGACGCCAGGCGTGACTCCCGCCCAAATGTAGGGAACACCAAGCTGGGATTCCGCGGCCTTTAGGGCGACTTCCCCGGGGTCGATGCCATTGGCGCTCGGCGCCGCGGTGGCCGCGGTACCCGATGCGCTCGGAGTACCTCCATCTGCGCTCGCCTGAGCTGCTGCTTGCTGGGCGGCTTGTTGGGAGGCCAATTGCGCGGCCAGTTGCGCGGCTTGCGCGTTCTCTTGTTGCGTGACGGCAGCAGCAAGGCTGCCGTTTACGCCTGCAAGCGTCGAGGTGAGTTGCAACTCGAGCCCGGACGCGGCGTCTTGGGAGCTCGCCAGGGTGTCTGCGGCCGAGGTCGCCTGGGCTTCTGCAGCGGTGAGCGCCGTCTCTTGGTCGGTGAGGGCGTGCTCGGAGTCTTGGACCTCGGTCACTGCCGTGGAGAGGTTCGACTGGACCACGCCGAGGTAGGTCTGTTGGAGCGGGAGTGCGTTGGCATCCGAGGACAGCGCCGCGGAGAGGCCGCTTGTCATGCCGGCGTCCACGTAGGCGTCCAACGCCTGTTGCTGGAGATTCGCCTGATCTTTTTGAACCGTTGACCTGGCGCTCGCGATCGCCTTCTGGTCGCGTGAGATCTGGGCGGCAAGGGTTACTTCTCGGCTTTGTGCTTGGTCGTATTCCTCCCCAAGGATCTGTAGCTTCGTTTGGACCGTGTCGATCCTTGCTGCAAGCGCGGACGCTTGTTCTTGTAATGAGGTGACCGACGATCCCGATGGGGTGGCTTCTAGGACATCCGGCACAAGGACGAGTGCCATCGGCAGGACAACAACGGCAAGAAGCCCAAGAAGTTTTGTTTTTCGAATTGGGGTCTTTCCTTGTGCGGGCACTGGGTGCTCGCAAGGAATTTGCCCGAGCGAGTGTTTGGTCGCAAAGCAACCATTGGCGGAAACCACTATGTCTTCAGACGCTATATCGGCTTCCCAATATGTGCAAAGAGCAGGGCAATGTCGCCTGATCGCTGCGGCCAGAACTACCGTGACGAGCATTGATCGTTGACCTCCGCGTCGACGAAGTGCATCGAGGAGAAAGGACGACGCGATGAGCGCTCGAGACGAGAACGCTGTGGTCGAAGGGACGGATGGATATCGATTCGAACACGACTCGATGGGCGACGTGGCAGTTCCCGTCGATGCGCTTTGGGGTGCCCAGACCCAGCGTGCCATTGAGAATTTTCCCATCTCAGGGCGTACCGTCGAAGCAGCCCTCATCAAAGCGCTCGCGCTCATAAAGGCCAAGTCGGCGCTCGTCAATGCCGAGCTCGGGACGATCGATGCCGCAGTTGGCGAGGCGATCGAACAATGCGCGTCTGAAGTTGCTGGCGGTGCTTACGCGGATGCTTTTCCTCTCGACGTTTTCCAGACCGGTTCAGGAACGTCGACGAACATGAACATGAACGAAGTGCTCGCGCGCCTCGCGTCGAAGCGACTTGGAAGGGCCATCAATGCGAACGACGAAGTCAATGCCTCGCAATCGTCAAATGACACATTTCCCGCCGCTATCCACCTTGCGGCGACGCGTGAGTTCGTGACGGACCTCATTCCCGCGCTTGATCATCTTGCCGAATGTCTACGTGCAAAGGCCACGGAGTTTGCCGAGGTCGTGAAGTCCGGACGCACACATTTGATGGACGCAACCCCCGTGACTTTGGGCCAGGAGTTCGGCGGGTACTCCGCGGCGGTCGAAATGGGTATCGAGCGCATCACCGCGAGCCTCCCGCGTGTCGGCGAGCTGCCACTTGGTGGCACCGCGGTTGGTACTGGGCTCAATGCAAAGCACGGTTTTGCGGCCGAGGTCGTCGAACGCCTTCGCGAGGAAACGGGACTGGACCTGTCGGAGGCCAGGAATCACTTCGAGGCCCAGGGAGCACGCGACGGGCTCGTCGAAGCCTCGGGGGTGTGCCGAACGATAGCGATCTCGTTGTATAAGTTGGCGAACGATCTGCGATGGATGTCTTCTGGACCTAGCTGCGGTCTCGCGGAGATCCATCTGCCCGACCTACAGCCCGGGTCTTCGATCATGCCGGGAAAGATCAACCCGGTCGTACCCGAAGCCGTGTGCCAGGTCGTCGCCCAGGTCGTAGGTAATGACGCGGCCGTTGCTTTTGGTTCTTCTGCGGGGAACTTCGAATTGAACGTCATGTTGCCGGTCATCGGGCGCAATCTCTTGGAATCGATCCGTCTGCTCGCCTCGGTGTCGCGTGCGCTCGCCGACAAATGCATCGCCGGGATCGAAGCTGATGTCGAGCGCTGCAGGTTCTTCGCTCTGTCTTCGGCGTCAATTGCAACGGCGCTCAATCCCTATATCGGATACGAAAACGCAGCGAAGGTCGTGAAGCAGTCACTCGCGGAAGGAAAGGATCTTCGTACCGTCGTTTTGGAACGGGGCCTCCTGAGCGAAGACGAGGTTGACAGAGCGCTCGATGTCTTGGCGATGACGCGGGGCGGAATCGTAGGTTGATGACGCAAGCCCGAGCGCTCCCGGAAACTGCAGTTTCTCGTCGCGACGGCATCGCAGTAGTCGTGTCCGGGCTCGAGAGAATTGCCTCTCGGTGGCCCGACCGGTTCGTGGGTTCCGCCGAAGCTGTCGAAGGCATCGTTTTGCCATTACCGAAACCTGAGACGCGTCTGAGTTTCCCGTCCGGGTCCTAGTCGGGATGTCCGGCGACTGCTCGTTCGTCTGTAGGTAGAAGCCGTCGATCATCCATGTCCTCAATGAGCGGACTACCCTCAAAGCACATGGGATCGAGCGTCGAATTCCCGAGCAACGGCGCCACGGGCGAGGGTTACTTGGCGACCCCTTCATCGGGTATGGGGCCCGGCGTCATCGTTATCCAAGAATGGTGGGGACTCGTCCCCCACATCATTGATGTCTGCGAACGCTTCGCCGAAGAGGGGTTCGTTGCGCTCGCTCCTGACCTTTACCACGGCCGAACTGCGAGTGAGCCGGACGAAGCGGGCAAGCTCATGATGGCTCTTGAACTCGACAAAGCAGGCAAGGACCTCTCCGGAGCCCTTGATTTCGTCGCCGGGCGATCGAGCGGTCACGGGGTCGGCGTCGTGGGCTTTTGCATGGGTGGCGGCTTGGCGCTCATGGTCGCAAGCCAGCGCTCTGACATCGTGCGAGCAGTCGTTCCCTTCTACGGAGCAGCGCCTTGGCAAGGAGTACAACCTGACTACGGAGCGATCACCGCGGGTGTGCTCGGTCACTACGCAGAGCACGACGACTTTGCATCGGCAGAGGTCATTTCCTCCCTCAAGACCGCGCTTGCAAACGCCGGAAACACTGACGTGACCATTCACATCTATCCAGGGACTGAGCACGCGTTCTTCAACGACAACCGACCTGAGGTGTACGCGCCCGTTGCGGCCGCGCTCTCCTGGACGCGCACGCTCGAGTTCCTGCGGACTCGACTCTGCTAGTCAGCGTCGTGAAACGGTCGGGCTCTATTGCTTCGGGAGTCGTCGAAAACTATCTCGCGCTCGGGCTGAGGCTCGGACGTCATATCCCCGGTTTTGTCGACGCGTACTACGGGCCTGCCGAACTCGCGGACAAAGTGGCGTTGGAAGCACCCGTTCCGCCCAAAGAACTTGTCGCCACCGCACGAGCACTCCTTGGCGCAATTGACGGCGGCGAGTCGCTCAACGCCGCGGATGAGAGAGACGTTGACGATGAGCCGTCGGGCTCTACTGCGATTCGTAGGCGATGGATCCGGTCCCAGGTCATCGGTCTCCTCACGAGCGCTCGCATCCTTTCGGGCGAACGCGTCGATTACTCCGAAGAGGTGCAGGCCTGCTACGGGGTGCGACCACGACGCGTGAGCGAGGAAGTCTTCCTCTCGGCGCACAAGGACCTTGACGAGGTCGTGCCGGGAACCGGCCCGTTGGCGGAGCGAATGGTCACATGGCGAGAGTCCCTAGCCATACCTCCATCGAAACTGAGAGACGTCGTCCAATCGCTCACCGAGGACCTTCGAGAGCGCACGGAGCTGCTCTTCGGGCTTCCTGACGGCGAACACGTCGAGTTCGTCTTTGTCACGAACGAACCATGGAGCGGCTTCAATTACTACCTCGGAAATCTGCACTCAAGAGTCGCCATCAATCTCGACCTTCCCGTCTTGTCGAGCTCTATTGCCCATATCGTGGCGCATGAGTCCTACCCTGGCCACCACACAGAGCATTCCCGAAAAGAAGTCGGCCTTGTTCGCAGCCGCCGTTACCTCGAAGAGTCGATCTTCCTCGTTGGGACACCGCAATGCCTCATCGCAGAAGGTCTCGCGGATCTCGGTCTCGAAGTCGTGATGGGAAGACGCCCGGAGAAGATCATCGCCGAGCACCTCGGCGCATTGGACATTTCCTACGACGCCGATGCCGTTGCTGTCGTCGCCGAGGCGGGGAACGTCTTGTCGGGTGCACGGGCGAATGCGTGCTTTCGCCTTCACGAAGACTGTGCCGACAAAGACACGGTCGTCGAGGAACTCGCACGATTCGCTCTGTTGCCGCGGGTCCGGGCAGAAAAGCAGGTCGAGTTTCTGACACATCCGACGTGGGGCTCCTACATCACGTGCTACGTGGAGGGTTTGCCACTGTGTCGAAACTTTGTCTCCGGGCGCTCCGATCGGTTCGAACGCCTCCTTAGCGAACAACTCATCCCGTCTGATCTCATCGCCCAATGACAAACGACTTGGGGTCGAAGTCCTCCCCGGCGAAGCTGTGGGGACGGCCAGGTCTTGGTCTCAGGCTCGTTAGGAGATGCGACACGACATGAATGCCCGCCGTCGTAGGGAACTGGTCACATCCACCGTTTCTTCGCGCGCCCAGCAGGACATCTAGCGCATGACAATTTCGAGCTTTCCCGTTGTTTGCACCTCAATTACCACGGAAAGGCTGCCTCACGCACGCGTCCTTGCGCGAAGCGTCGCCCGGCATCACGCGAGCGAGCAGCTCATCGCGCTGATCGTCGACGGGGAGATCCGAGAAGGTGACGATGAGCCTTTCGACGTCGTGTATCCGGACGCGCTTTCCCTACCGATGGACGCGTTTCACGAGCTCGCCCTATGCCTCAAGAGTGACGATCTCGCCGCGAGCCTGGTTCCAGCCTTGCTCAAAGCGCTCCGCGCTCGTTTTGAGGATCGATCGGTCGTGTATCTCGACGCCGAGACCGCTCTTTTCTCACCCCTCGATGAGCTCGGCACACTGGCGGAAGAACACGACGTTGTGGTCGTCCCGCGCGTGTTGTCAGCGATCCCGAGCGATGGATATGACCCAGACGAAATCGAACTGACTCAGCTGGGCACCTTCGATTCGGGGTGTGTCGCGGTCGGCCAAGGCGCTCAAGTGTTTCTGTCGTGGTGGGAGCATTCCCTTCTTTCAGCAGCAAATCTTGACGGTGCTCGCCTGGCGATCGCCCAGACGTTCCTCGACGATGTGCCCCGACTATTCGGCGCACACGTGCTGAGCGATCCCGGTTATGCCATCGCATCCTGGAATGCGCATGAGCGTGCGCTTCACCTCGGAGAAGACGGCACGTATCGCGTTGGCGAGGCGCGGCTTCGCACGCTTCACCTGAAGGGCTTCGACCCGGAGAAGCCGTCGCTCATCAGTTCCGAAGTCGGGGACCACCCGAGGGTACTGCTCAGCGAGCACCTCGAGCTCGCCGCGCTGTGTGCAAAGTACGCGCAAGAGCTCATTGAGTGCGGGTCGCGTTCGCTTCGAGGAGAACCTCGATTCGTCAGGTTCTCAGATGGAACACTCGTCGATGACCGGATGCGTCGTCTTGTTCGCAGGGATCGTGCCAAGCGCGCTTCGACGATGAGGGATTCCATACCCGATCCCTTTGCGGCAGACCGCCTTGCGGAGTTCTACGCGTGGCTCGCGTCGCCAGATGTCGAAGACATCGTCGCCCCGATGCTTCCGAGATACTTCCTGGAGGTCTACAAGGACCGTTCCGATCTTCAATGGCACTTCCCACGAGTTGGAACAGCCGATGCAAAGCAGTTTCGACTGTGGGTCGGAAGCCACGGCCTTTTCGAGGAGAACGTCTGCCTGGGGCTGCAAAGAGCGATAGAGGAGAGCCATTGGTGGAGCGCTCCAACTGGTGCTCGTATCGCTCCACCGGATCATCTTCATCCCGGCGTCGCGTTTGCCGGACACCTGCTTTCAGCAACGGGTGTCGGGGAGGCGGGCCGGCTCGTTCTCGACGCGCTCGTGCGCGCGGGAATCGAAGTGCGCGCAATTGCAACGGAGAGCGCTGCTCCTTATGGCGACCTTGGTGTCAGGGATGAACAAGGCGTAGCGGACCGTACGACGAACATCGTTTGGATCAATGCGGACCAACTTCCGGGTTTCGCGTCGGTGATAGGGCCCGAGTTCTTCGAAGGCCGCTACACCGTCGGCGGCTGGGTCTGGGAAACCGAGAAGCTCCCGGCTTCGATGGCTACAAGCGCACAACTCGTCGATGAGATCTGGGTGCCGAGCGACTACGTACGAGCGGCGATCGAGCCGGTCGTCGATCGAGACGTGTATGTCTTTCCCCACCCTGTCGTCGAGCCTCCTCATGCGGGATCTTTCGAAAGATCGAGATACGAGATCCCCGAGGGGTTCATGTTCTTGTTCATGTTCGATTTCTTGAGCTCGTTCGAACGCAAGAACCCTCTGGCGGTCATTTCCGCGTTTGAGAAGGCCTTTGCGCCAGGGTCCGGTCCAATTCTCATATTGAAGAGCGTCCACGGTGACAAGCATCTAGGCGACCTCGAGCGACTGCGACTTGCATCGGCCGAGCGGAACGACGTCTTCGTCGTGGATGGCCGATTTGACGCAGCCTCGCGCGGCGCGTTGCTTGCATCGTGTGACTGCTATGTCTCCTTGCATCGGTCGGAAGGTTTCGGTCTTGTTCTCGCAGAGGCGATGGCGCTCGAGAAGCCCGTCATCGCGACTGGATATTCGGGGAACCTCCAATTCATGGACGAAGAAACGGCTTTCCTTGTGCCAGCACGGATGACTCGCGTCGGTCCGAACGTCGCGCCCTACGAAGAAGACGGCTTATGGGCCGATCCCGACGTCGACGCGGCAGCTGCTCACATGCGGCGCGTCTATGAGCGCCCGGAACTCGCGAGACACACGGCCGAGCTCGCTCGCCGTCGGGTCCTCGAGGGTTTTGGAATGGATCGTGCCGTGCGGTTCGTTACCGATCGCATGAAAGAGATCGAGTCAATTAGAAGCAACGGATATGTGAGCGGAGTGGCGGAGGCAGCGCGCGCTCGTCTGTAGAGACGCGTCCCATCTTGTAGAGCAGGTCAAACAGACGAGGAGCACGTATGGGAATCCAGGTGCACCCTCGCCCTTTGTTTCGCGAGTTTTGTCAACGAGAAAACAAGGGTCATTGGGAATGATGGGTAAGAACCCGAGTCCATTACGCTATTGCGTGGGACTTGGCATTTAGGAGAGCTCATCGGTGACGGTGCAGGCCTGCACGATCATTGCGCGCAACTATCTTGCTGCTGCCAGAGTTTTGTCGACGTCCTTCCTGGAGCACCATCCTGATAGTCGATTCACCGTGCTCATCCTCGATGACGAAGACGAGACTATAGAGGAGTCGCGCGAGCCTTTTGAGATCCTTCATCTCGATGAAGTCGGGATTGATCCGAAAGAGGTCCTCCGCATGGCTGCCATTTACAGCATCACGGAGTTCTCAACTGCGGTGAAGCCATGGCTGCTCAGGACCCTTCTCGCAAGAGGCGCACCGGCTGCGATCTACCTGGACCCAGACATCAAGGTATATGCGTCACTGGATGAGGTGTCCGCTTTAGCTGACGACCATGGGATCGTCTTGACTCCCCACATCACCCGAGCACTACCGCGTGACGGTTTATCCAAATCTGAAAGCGAAATCTTAGAGTCCGGAATCTTCAACCTGGGATTCATAGCTGTCTCACCGAGTGCCGATCCGTTTCTCGATTTCTGGATGGAAAGGCTCAGGCGAGAATGCATTGTGGATCCATTGCACATGCGATTTGTGGATCAAAGATGGGTTGACTTTGTACCCGGGCTCTTTCCATTTCACGTGCTGACCGATCCTTCCTGCAATGTCGCATATTGGAATCTTGATCACCGAGGGTTGGACTTTGATGGACAGCGGTACTTAGTTGATGGGAATCCACTGCGCTTTTTTCATTTCAGCGGCTATGACCCACATGTTCCCCATCTCTTGAGCAAGCACCAAGGAGCAAGGCCACGCATATTGATGTCGCAACGACCAATGGTTCGCCGGATTTGCGACGAATATGGCGCATCGCTTCGCGCCTTCGGATACGACGAGACGATCAGCCATGAATATGGGTTTGCGCTTCAGAAGAGCGGCGTTCCCTACGACGCGGTGATGCGTCAGCTCTATCGTGGCGCGCTCCTTTCCGCTGAGAATCGACAGAAGGACGAGAATGCTCTGCTTCCACCGAATCCCTTTGATCCCGAAGAGACCGAAGCCTTTCTTGCTTGGCTCAATGAGCTATCAGAGTGCGGCGATGGAAGTCCGATTTCGCGTTTTCTCTTTGCGACGCACGCGAGTCGACCAGATCTCCAATCGGCGTTTCCAGATCCGACAGGCGTGGACTTTGAGCAATTCGTGGCGTGGACTCATAACGAAGTAGCAAGCGGACGTTTGGACGAACGGCTTGCGGTCATCGGTACTGTGAATGCCAGGGGCGCATCATTGGTTTCCTCATCGGATGTTCCTTCTGAAAAGCTCGTTCCCGGGATTCGGGTCGCTGGATACTTTCGGGCAGAAACCGGGGTCGGAGAGCAGGGTCGCCTCGCGGTCGCAGCGGCGGAATATGCGGGCATTCCAACTTCGACATATGTGGACATGACCTCGGCAAGTCGCCAAGAGCACGACTTTGTAGAAGAACAGCGATCTGATCTGAACGTGAATTTGGTTTGTGTGAACGCGGACGAGCTTCCAGGATTTGCGGCCCGTGTCGGTCAGGCGTTCTTTGAGAGGCGCTACACGATCGGTCTTTGGGCCTGGGAGATCGAGGAGTTTCCGGCTCAGTTCTCCGGATCGTTCGATTACGTCGATGAGGTATGGGCGAGCAGTGAATTTGCGAGATCTGCGGTAGCTGCCAAGACCTCGAAGCCGGTCATCGCCTATCCCATCCCCATCGTTGCTCCACGAGTTGTTCGGCAAAGTGTCCAATCAGACTTCGGGATCCCTCCGGGCTATCGCTTTCTCTTTTGCTTTGATCTCACGAGCATTCCCGCTCGAAAGAATCCGCTCGGTCTTATCGAGGCATTTGGCCGGGCTTTTCGGCCGAACGAAGGACCTCTTCTCGTCATCAAGGCTGTGAACGGCGAGCGCCGAATTGCAGATCTCGAGGAACTTCGCCTAGCCGCATCCGAACGGGACGACGTCTATCTGATTGATCGCTACTTCGACGCGGCTACGAACGCCGCGCTCATGGATAGTTGCAACTGCTATGTGTCTTTGCACCGGAGCGAAGGATTCGGACTGACCCTCGCTGAAGCAATGGCGCTCGGGAAGCCCGTCATCGCGACCGGCTATTCGGGAAACCTCGAATTCATGACGAAAGACACTGCTTATCTCGTTCCGTGGTTCGAGGGAACGGTGCCAAGTGGATGCGAGCCGTACCCTGTCGGTGCGCGTTGGGCCGAGCCGGACTTGGATGCAGCCGCGCAGTTCATGCGCCACGTGTATGAAAATCCCGAAGAAGCTGCTGCTGTCGGCGCTCGCGCCCGGCAGCACGTCCTCACCCATCACGGTCTCGCTGTTTGTTCCAAAGTCCTCACCGAACGCTTTGCCCACGCTCAAGCTGCCCTTGTGCGCCCGCGTGCTAACCCTGGTGGTTCATCGCGTCCCTCACTGCTCGGGCATCTGCGTCGGTCGTCGCGCTAGATGAACCTGCAGCAAAGCTCTTCGTGCTTGCTCACGAATGTGCCGGCGCGAAGGTGATGGCTGGTGGAACCTCGCGCGGTTCGCGCGGCGCGCTCTTCGAGTCGTTCGGCACTAGATGCTATGTAGGTCGACGCTGGCCGATCACGGTCACGAGCGGGGGAAGCACGATCGAATCTTCGCCGGGATCGACGTCGGTCAGCGAGGCGAGGTAGGTCGCAACGGGACCTGGGCCGGCATCCGCGGGGGCTTCTGCCCAAGCATCTATGAGCAGGAGTCCCACGTCGCGAATGAGCGAGGGAAGCATGGCTCCGATGTCGGGATGTCGAGCAGATGGCATGGACAGAGCGATCCCATTGACGCGGCCAGCAGAGGTGATCGGTTCTTGTGCGACGACAAAGCCGTCAGGGCGAACCGCACTCGCCATCTTTTGAAGAACCCTTGCTGGCTTTTCGACGTGCATCAGGAGAAATCGGCAAAAGGCGAGGTCCACGGGCTCGGGAAGCGCGAGGTCTTCACCTGCTTGGGTGATCGCAACGACCTGAGCCTGCCCAGTGGCAGCCGCGCTCGTAGCGACAAGATCTCGAGCTCTAGGGTCGCTGTCGACCGCGTAAATCCGGCCGTCGCGTCCTACGAGCGTGGCGAGGGCTGTGGATACGTCTCCCGCTCCGGCGCCGACATCGACGCACCGCCAATCAGGACCGACGCCGACTCGCTGTAGCGCGGTCGCCAACGGCCGCCTGTAGACGTCGTTGCGGAGATCGAACTCGAACATCCTCGCGAGGGTACAGGGCATCCCGCCTGGAGGAGGGCCAGACTCCAGAACGACCACGGACCAGCTACCTTGGGTGACGTGCGCGCGACGATGCTCTTGTGCGACGCGGCGCAGGTCGCGGACGGCAAGCTCTACGTTCTCGGCGGAGGATGGAGCCTCATCGGCCCCGATCCGATGCCGACCGGGATTGCGATGAAGATCGACGTCGACTGGACCGAAGCCGACCGGTCGCACCACTGGGAGCTCTTCTTGATTGACGAGGATGGCCAGCCCGTGCTCGCAGAAGGGCCGAACGGGCCACAAGCAATCGAAGTCCGGGGTGATTTTGAGGTAACCCGGCCAGATGCCGTGCCGGAGGGGACTCCGATCGACGTCGCCCTTGCGATCAACTTTGGCCCACTTCCCTTGAGGCCCGCAGCTCGTTACACCTGGCGACTCGCCATCGATGGCGAGTCTGCGGACGAGTGGATCTTGGCGTTCGCGACTCGTGCAGCACGCGAACCCTGATCTTCAACTTGGGGGCAGCCTTGGTGGGCCAAACTTGACTGAGGACGCCGTCTCACCTGGCCATCGGAGCTCAGATGGCGTTGTCGGGGGCATCCTCGCATGGTGGAGTGGCGCACGCACTGCGCGCGATGAGCTTCCTTGGCGAGCGACCCGGGACCCTTGGTGTGTGCTCGTCGCAGAGATGATGCTGGCTCAGACGCAAGTGGCTCGCGTCGCTGATCGATATCGCGAGTTCATCAAGTATTTCCCTTCCCCAAGCACATGCGCGAACGCGACGCTCGCAGATGTGCTGCGGGTGTGGGTGGGTCTTGGCTATAACCGGCGTGCACGGTGGCTTCACGAAACGGCTCGAGCCATTGTTGAGAAGCACAACGGAAAGATGCCGAGCAACCTTGTCGAGCTTCTCGCACTCAATGGGATAGGTCCGTACACCGCGCGAGCCGTTCTAGCGTTTTCCCTTAACGAAAATGCCGGCGTTGTTGATACGAACGTCGGACGAGTGCTTGCTCGCGCGGTGGTTGGACAAACGCTTCGACCAAGACAAGCACAAGCAATTGCGGACGCTCTTGTTCCAAACGGCATGGGACGCGATTGGAATTTGGCTCTTATGGACTTTGGAAGCCTTGTGTGTACCTCGAGATCCCCGAAGTGCTCCGTATGCATTCTCAAGAGCTCCGGTAGATGTGCGTGGCAATGCCAAGCTCATCATCGAACGTTCGCAGATCCAGCGCGAGGTTCTGCTGGTGTATCAGTGCGTCAAGCAAGATTTGCGGGTTCGGATCGCCAGGGAAGAGGCCGTCTTGTGCGCGCGGCTTGTGATGGTCCGTTGGCGCGGAGCGATCTTGCGGTCGTGTTGGGATGGCCAGATGGATACGAGCGCGCCGAGAGAATTGCACGTGGTTTGATCGACGACGGGTTGTTGTTGGAGGACCCTTCAGGCGCGCTGGTCCTCCCATGACGGCTGCGGCGAATGCAATCAGAAAGAAAATGTAGTAACCGACCAATTGATCGCGCGTTTAGTCAACAATGGTACCCATTGCAAGAAAAGTCCACATGAGAGGAATGACACGGTGGCAGATGTCAAGATGTCTGAAGAAATCCGCGATGTTGTCATCGTCACTCCGGATGTACACCATGATGCGCGAGGGCGTTTCGTAGAGACCTACCGGCGTTCATGGTTCCCGCTTGGTCGCGAGATGGTCCAAGCGAATCGATCGGATAAGGAAAAAGGCGCGGTAGTCGGATTCCACTATCACCTCCATCAGGCGGACTATTGGTATGTCACTCGCGGTCGAGCGCGCATTGTTCTGCACGACCTGAGGATCGGATCGCCTACTCAGGGAGCGACTCTCACGCTCGATGTGGGGGACGAGAACGAACAAGGCGTATTTGTTCCTCCTGGAGTTGCGCACGGTTTTGCAGCGCTCTCCGACTTGACCCTTACCTACCTTGTCGACAGCTACTACAACTCCCAAGACGAACTCGGAATCGCTTGGGATGACCCCGAAATAGCTGCCTCTTGGGGTGTGGAGAGCCCGGTGCTCTCGGCACGAGATCAGCAAAATCCGCAGAGATCCGAGCTTTCCGATGCCTTCCGCCCACGGTTCGCGTCGCGCACATAGTCGAACCCAAGGCCGCGGTTTCAGTCGGTCAAAATGTGGACTTGAATAGTACGGTGTGCGCCTTAGTAGCAGATTGAACAGGCAGTGACTGCTCTCGTCGTCCTCGGCATTTTTGTGGCCCTCCTCATCGGGGCTGGATGGTCACGCATGGCGTCGGCTCGGGCCGAAAGGCGATCGGTCAACGCGTATGAGCACGTCCTCGGCGTGCTGGGTGACGTCACGAAGCGAAGCGAAGCCGTGGCAAACATCCATCCCCCGACTCCGGGCGAGCTCGCCCGCCCCCATGTGCACCAGTCGAGCGGCTCACTTCGTCCGGTCACGAGTGGCCTCGAGCAGATCCCGCCGGCTCGCATTCACCTTGAGCCCCCGGTCTTGCCGAGCCGTGCGGGCCACAGACGGGTCTTTGAACACCGACATAACCCGATTTCCCGCGAACCCCAGCAGCCGAAAGACGCTCCAAGCACTCTCGAGGATCCCTCGCGAAAAGCTGAAGTCGAATTCGCGGAAACCCTCTCGTCATCTGGAGTCCATCCCGCACAAGACCCAGATCTCTCGGACAGCACGGACCTGACGAGCGTGAGCGAGGCGGATCGAGACGGTGCACAACGGCAAGATCGCGCGCCGAAGGTGGGACGTGTGAGGAAAGCACCCCAGGATCGGGTCTCTCATCGCGCCGCAACTGGTGCGGTCGCAGCGGTTGCACTCGGCGCGCTGGCCGTAGGAGGGTGGCAACTTGTCGCGAGGCAATCGGATCACGGCGGGTCACTGTCCAATGTCGCGCAAGGAGCTCACGCGAGTGGCGCCTCATCTACAGGTCATTCACTTTCGAATCCGGCTGTACCTCCGTCTATTCAACCGCTGTCATCTTCCGGTGCAGTTGTCGCGTATTCCGTCCCATACAGCAGCTATTCCATCTCCTTTCAGACAACGGGAAGATGTTGGATAGGCGTCTCGCCTTCTGCTCAACCGAGTGGTGCATATTCGGCGATGCAGACCGTCGAGGCAGGTGGGACTTGGAGCTACCAAGCCGATGGAGCTGTCGTGGTGCGCATCGGAGCACCCAACGGTTTGACCATCGAGGTAAACGGAGTAGTCGTCGTCTTGCCCCCGGGAAGAATGAACCCTTACGACATCACGCTTACACCGACGCCGTCAGCTTCCGCCTGAGCACGGGTGCAAAGCGGCACCTCGCTCACAAGCTCAACGACAGACAGACGATTGCTTACTCTCAGGATTAATGCGTCGAGCTGTGCAGAGTTTGACCGAGGAGTCACATTAGCGAGGTCAACTATGTGCGCGATGCAGCTCGTGCTGCGCCGGATCAGCATCAGACATTTGGCGTGACCGATCCGCGACGCAGTCCCACAGCACCGTCGCCAGGAGCAAGAGGAGAATTGGTGCAGTCACGAGAACACTTGAATCGACTATGGGTCCATAACCGAAGAAGGCGTAGGACTTTGGGGCGAGAGTCAATCCGAAGAGGCACGCGATGAATATCGTTCTGCGATTCACCTCAGCTTCTCGAACGAAAAGAGCTAAGGGAACAAACACGTAAAGCAGGTCGTAATAGGGACCTTTTGCTTGAAGCAGGAGAATCGCGCACGTGACGACGGTCACCGCTCGCCATTCGACGCGCTCCAGAAACACTAAGTAGGAAATCACGAGAATCGCCCCTATGAATTCTTCATAGACAATCGCACCGCGGATCGCATTCGCGACGGCTTGACCACCTGGTTCACCGTTTATCGCGTAACCAATCGCCTGGACCCATCCCACAAGAGACGTATTGAACGGAGTCGATGAAGATGCGTTGCCCACGTTTTGTACGAAATCGTTGTTGAGGCGCACTGCGCTCAATTGCGAGGCAATGGTGCCGGGAAAGAGGAAGGATGAAGCCACTGTGGCTCCGACCGCGACGAGGATTCCTACGACGAGATACCGAACTTGGCGTTTGCGAAGGAATAAGAGCAGATAACCAAGCGGGAATACCTTCGCTGCGCCTGCTAGAGCGAAGTAGATCGCCGATATCGATCCTCGTCTTTCCTCGAGGGCGGCTCCACCCAAGATCAGGAGCATGACGACTAACAAGGCGGTGTTCCCGCGGTCGAGTGCGAATGTTGTTGGCAAGCAAAGGAGCCCGATCGCAACGACAGCGAGTTTCATGGGCAACGCCATTCCCGCGCAAAAGGCCCGGAGCAACCACCAAATCATGAATCCCAGGAAGAGCGAGCAAACAGCGATGAGTGCCGGATACCCGCTCATCCATGACACGGGCGCGATGAGCACGTATCCAAACGGTGGGTAGTTGCCTCTTTGGTAGCCATAGGGGTTTCGCGACAGGAACATGCCAAGGGTTTGAAAAAAGTCTGAGAAACGAACGGGAAGAGAAAACAGCCAAGTGCTGTCCGAGTAGTAGGGGACGCTTTGTCGCTCTCCCAAGAGATAAAGGGTGTCCGCAACGATTCCCGCACCGGCCACGCCAAACGCCACGTTGACGAGAGCCTTTCCTTTCGGACGGCGATGGGGTATGAGCCGGCGAAACAACTCGCTTGCTCCGACCAAGGTGCCCGCGATGATCATGAGCATGGCGAGGAGCTGGAGGAGCCGGATTCTGAGCGCGCCATCTGTGTTCTTCGAAGAGCGGTACTCCTTGACCGTGAGGCGTACGTTTCGGAATTGCACCGAGGCATCGCTTCGTGCCACGCCAAGCTGCAATGAAACTGGCGCGGTGGCGAATTCCGGTGTGTTCGTGTTGTACATGAACACGAGCCTCCCGTCGAGGCGCATCTGGATCAGTTGGCTCCGCGACTGGGTGATCTCCGCAGAGACCCACTTCTTCGGAAGGATCACGCCAAGAGCGGTCGGCCACCTCTCGGGTGAGCTGACCAACGGGATCTGGGCAAACAAAAGACCACCGTCGGACAATTCAAGCTCGAAGTACTTGTCGTAGTTCTTGGGATTGCCCTCAATGAGCACGGGTACGTTCGTGGAATGAATCGGGTATGTAACTGCTCGGATGTCAAAGTAGAGGTCCACGTCGAGTGCAGCTGCTTGTCGGAAGAGTCGCGGCTCGTCTGCTAAGTAATACGAGGCTCGTTCTCCGACGTGAATGGAGCGCGGAGCGATCTGCTGTTCACCGACATTCGTGAGGATCACATTGCTCGGCGGAGTGATGTACTGGAGCAAGAGTGCTCCGAAAACGACAAGGGCGATCGCAGTGGTGAGCAAACACAGTCGGCGATGCCTTGCGGACAGCGCATTCCGCAGGTTCGCCAAGAAAGCCCTTGTACCAAAAGCTGCGCTTCGTCTCCAAGGTTTGAAGAGCGCGAGAACAAGTAGGAAAGCGCCCAAAACCAACAAGAAGATCCCCCACAGCATGAGCCCGTTCTGCCAGCTCGCGGCGTTCAACTGCCGTGATCGCACCATGGATATCTGAAGAGCGGTGATCCGGCCATCGAAGGGGTGCTCGCCTTTGAATTGCGCTCCGATCGCGATTGCACTCGAGTAGGGGAAAGTGATCTTCTGGGGGAAGTCGTAGAAGAGGACTTGCTTAGTGTCCACCCAAGCAGACATGCGGCCGTTGCTCGACACTTCGATCGCGACTGAATACGGGCGCGCATTTCTAAGGTGCGGTACGAGAACGAACGTCGTTTGATGGAGTGTTGAATTCTTGATCTCGCTTGTGAGAAGGAGATATCGGGATCCGTCGATCAACGACGAGATGTCGACGGCAATGAAATCGTTGGCGGATCCCACTTGCATCAAGTACTCGTCGTCGATGAAACGATCCGACGAAAAATCAAATGAGATATTCAGCATCTCCGGTTGTCCAGATCGGATGTTGCTTGGGACGCGAAAGAAGCGATGAGTGCTGGGTGTGGTGGAGACGCCACGCGCAATGCTTAAATGCGACCGCACTTGGCTCGGTGCCGGAACAAACAGCGATGAGAACATTGTGGCAATGCCCGCGAACATGAACAGCGCCGCGATATACCGTCCCGTCTGATGATGTTCGAATGTCATCGCGCTCGCTTAGCTGTGGGGATCTTCATTCGACGATGTCGAATCCATGCCGATGAGCCTCGTGGAGGAATCTCGACTGCATGGAGCGCTGCGAGACGCGAGGCTCGCACGGGTTGTAGGGCATCGGAGTTTGTCACTCGGGGTTGCCTATTCGCTCCGTCGCCGTTAGCAGATCTGAGGCTACAGAGGAGCAGATGCTCGGGCCGATCGGCGACTTCTGCCCGCACGGTTTAACGATAACTTGCACGAATTCGCTGTTTGGACGTGTAGACAATGCTGCGGAATCTTCGGTTCGATGCCTGTTCAGACCGGTGAGATGTTCATTTCAACGGACTGAGGAGATCAATCACAAGCCGTGCAAAAAGAACCCGATCGGTATGTGTGCACGGGGCTCGATCGACTCGTTCGTTGGCCCGATCGCGCTGTTCCATCCTCATAGACTATGGACTCGCGGAACTGCGCGAGTTGTCTTGAGTCAACGTCACGTGGATCGAGAGACGTGCATTCTGACGACGTGGCAGAATGCGATGATCTGTTTGGGGAAGCTCATGCTGGGTAAGAAGAAGGTTTCCGTCGTGACCTCCGCTTACAACGAGGTCGACTGCGTCGACGAGCTGGCGCGGCGCTTGTCAGCGGTGTTCGAGACGATGCCCGACTACGAGTTCGAAGTTCTCGTCGTCGAAAACGGTTCGACCGATGGAACCTACGAAAGGCTCGAAGAAATCAGGAAAACAGATCCTCGCTTCAAGATCATCCAGCTTGCTCGGAATTTTCACATGGACGGCGGCATCACTGCAGGGTTGGCATTCGCAGACGGCGACGCAGTTGTCCTGATGGCAGCAGACCTCCAGGATCCACCTGAGCTCATTCCCGAATTTGTCGCGCGCTGGGAAGAGGGGTACGAGAACATCTTTGGAGTCGTGACTGCGCGTCGCGGAACACATTGGCTCCGTAGGACGAATTCCCGCCTGTTCTACTGGATGATTGGGCGCCTAACCGGCCAATTGATCCCGCCGAACGCGAGCGACTTCCGTTTGCTCGATCGCAGAGTGTATGAGCAAGTGCGAAGAATGGAAGAACGCAACCGATTCGTCCGAGGATTGGTCGCATGGGTGGGCTTTCGTTCCATTGGCATCGAGTTCGAACGACCGGAGAGATTCGCTGGCGA
>Ga0181536_10000832_pt1 | contig 37004 bp, 27 predicted proteins | sample PEATcosm2014_Bin_41_FD_121105 | JGI IMG/M metagenome (GOLD analysis project Ga0181536, IMG submission 121105) | Peatland microbial communities from MTU Mesocosm Facility, Houghton, MI, USA - PEATcosm2014_Bin17_60_metaG | ecosystem: Environmental > Terrestrial > Soil > Wetlands > Peat | place...
AAGCTGCTGCATGCTCTGTTTGCCATGTTCCGCACCAATCAACCGTACGACGGATCGAAGCTGTGTTGCGCAGTCGACATGGCTGGCAAAGCCATTGCTGCTTGTGCTTGACTGACCCAAAAAAGAGAGAGAGGTTCTCCTGCACCTCTCCAGAGAGAAAAAAATTGAATTTCAAGAGAGAATCTTGTGTTTTGAGTTCATCGGACCCGCTCCTCGGTTCGTTCGGCAGCAGCGACTGCTCCCCGCAGGGGCCCGGCCGGTCCGTCTTCCCTCTCGGCATGGTCTTCCCGGGAGATCGGGGAGTACCGGAGGGACTCACCAACAATTACCTGCGGGCGTTTGCCCCGCGGTTGGGGCTGGCTTGGGCGCCACAGTGGTCCCAGGGGTGGCTGGCCAGACTCACCGGCGGCCCAGGCAAATCCAGCGTCCGTCTGGGATGGGGAATGTTTTATGACAGCAACGAGGAACTGATCATCGGTGAAAATTTCACCGCTCAGCCCCCCTTCGGCGGAAGCACTTCGATCAACGACATTTTCTTCAACACCCCGTTCCTGGGCCAGGACGGCTCCATCACTCCCAATCCGTATGGCGGATTTCTGGATCCAAAGCCGGGCTCGCCGGTTGATTTTGCTGTCTTTCGTCCGATTACGCTGTACGGAAATTTTCCGCCAACCCTGCGCAATCAGTACTCCGACCACTATCACGTGACCATACAACGTGAACTGAGTCGAGACACGCTCTGGCAGTTTGGATATGTTGGTTCTCAGGGACACCGGCTCCTGGCCAGCCTCGACCAGAACTTCGGGACACCGCAAACCTGTCTCGACCTCAATCAAATTCCGGGATTGTCTTGCGGTCCGTTCGGAGCTGACAACGCCTATTCCATTCCCGCCGGGGCCATTCCCGCAGGTGTTACCGTGCACTTGCCCTATGGTTCCGTACCGGCTGTGACCGGCTCCAATGCCAGTCCGATCACGCTGGTTGGACTTCGCAAGTACTCTTCCCCGCTGTGCGAACCTACGACAGGTATGGGCTGTCCGCCGGACGGGGTTCCGGTGTTCGGCAGCATCTTCGGCGAGATGCCGGTGGCCAACTCGTCCTACAACTCTATCCAGACCCTGGTGAAGCAGCGCCTGTCGCACGGACTGCAGTTTCTGGTTTCCTACACCTGGAGCCAATCGCTCGACAATGCGTCCAGCTTCGAAAACACCGTGAATCCGATCGACCCACGGAAGTCGCGTTCCCCGTCGCTGTTTGGCGCGCCCAACCGTCTGGTGGTCAGCGAGGATTGGCGGATTCCCGGCTGGCACATCTCGAATTGGACCCAGCACCTGGCGAATGGATGGGCCCTCAGCAGCATTCTCACGCTGCAGTCAGGCTTCCCCATTCGCCTGACCTCCAGCAGCGATCAGGAACTGATGAGCAGTTTGGACTTCGAAACCCCGGGCGAGCCCAACCAGATCGCACCTTTCCGGCGCCTCGATCCACAGAAATCCGGGGGCTACTTCTTCGATCCTTCCTCGTTCGCCGTTGCTCCCCTGGGCCAGATCGGCAATGCGCCGCGCACCATATGCTGCGGCCCAGGCACGGCGAATGTGGATCTGGGTGTACACAAATTGATTGCGGTACGGGAGAACACGAAGCTGGAGTTCCGCACCGAGATCTTCAACCTGTTCAATCACACGCAGTTCTTTAATCCCGATGGCAATATTACCGACGGAGCTTCGTTCGGACAAGTAAGCCGGGCGCAGGATCCGAGATTGATTCAGTTGGCGGTGAGGCTCATTTTCTAGCAGCATCCCCGGGTGAGAACCGGGACCATGACAACACTGAAACACATCTTGCTTGGCGTGATGCTTCTGGCCGGCACCGTGAACGCCACGGACCAGAACCGCAAGGTGGTTCACCGCGAAGAACCAGAATATCCGCGAACTGCTGCCCGGCTGGGTCTGCACGGCACCGTCAAACTCAGGATCTGGATCAAGCCCGACGGCTCGGTACGCCGCTTGGAATACATTGGCGGTCACCCCCTGCTGGCCGAATCCGCGCTGAAAGCGGTCAGGGATTGGAAATACGAGCCTAGCAGCACAGAGTCCACTGCCGTGGTGGAATTGAAGTTCTAAGCCGCGGGGCGGTCAGAGTCGACAACTGCGCTGGGCGTCAGTTTACTTGCTGGCGGCCGGCCTCAGCACGGCGGTATTTCGTTCGTCCATGGCGATGACACGGTAGAACTTCTTCAGTTCGTCCATCTTACTCACTGGCACGGTCAGTTCCTTGATTTCCATGGTCCGCGAATAGCGCAGGGCATTGCCATTGGCTTCGGTCTTACTGTGATAGCTGGCAAAGCTGTAGTTCAGATCCTGCGCGGGCGGCAGTTCGTCAACCAGGTATCCCGGCGGGAGGGCGATCTCGAAGGTATCGGTATCCAGAGCAGGTCCATCGAACTCCAAGGGAAACCGGCGCGGTTCCTTGGTTTCCAGGATGGAGCTGGATTTGGTCCCGACGACCCGGGGCCGCACGAGCAGCAGGTTTCCAGCGGTCTTGGCATAGCCCGGAGATACGATGGAATAGCGATATTGAAAAGGCTGGGATGTGTCCTGCGCGTTCGTCACGACCGCGTGGGTGTTCTTGAAATCGGCCAGAGAGTACGAGAGGAGCGTCTCGATGGGCTTGATTTTATCCACATCCTTGGCGACGGAGCGGAGAGCTTCGCGTTGCTGGGCGGCGCGGTCTCCCAAACGAGTTTCCTCCAGATCTCCGACCAGCGCGCCCTCGGGCGTGAGCGTTAGCTTGCCCGTACGCTGAATGCTGTTCATGCTGCCGGGCTGCTGCGGAAGTTGCACCAGTTCTCCGCCATCCGGTCCCACCAGCAGGCCGTAGTTGGCTTGCAGGTAACCGCCGATTTCCCCGAAGGCGTGACTTCATTGGTCGGGTCAAAGAAAAGCAGGGTCCCCAGCTTGGGATGCTGCAGCGTTGCGTAGAGCGAACGATCGGACAATCCGGGAGGCAGTTTGATGCCTGTAAACCGGAGTTCCTCCTAGCCTCGAAACCGGCACCATCGTACACCCATTTCGCCGTGCTCGACGACATTGTGAAGGCGATATTCATGGGGCAGTTCCGCCGGCGCCATTTCCACCAACCCTTCGTGAAATGGCCCCAAACTCGCGGCTTAAGCCTGCTCCAAAGCGGAAGAGCTATTTCGATGTGAGAATCCGTTAGTCCGCCGACAGAGGATTGGCGCTGCTTCCCGGTTTCGCCAGTAATGCCGGCTATGACGGCGCAGCCGAATTTTATTTCGCTTCGTAGACCGTTTTGCCGCCCACGACGGTGCGAAGGACTTTGGTGCCCAGCAACTTCTCCGCTGCAGACGCGGTCACGTCGCGGTCGAGAACGACAAAATCCGCCAGCATGCCCGGCACCAGCTTGCCTTTTTCCTTCTCCTCAAATTCGGCGAAGGCCGAACCGGTGGTGTAGGCGGCGATGGCCTGATCCATGGTGATGCGCTGCTCGGGGAAGAACTCCTGCTTGCCGTCCTCACTCTTGCGCGTGACCGCGGCGTAGAGCCCGCGGAAGGGCGAAACCGGCTCCACGTTGTAGTCGGTGCCGAAGGCCAGGGTCACGCCTTTATTCAGAAATGCCGCCCAGGCGTAGGACATTGCCGCCCGCTTGGGGCCGAGCCGGGCTTCGGCCCAGCGCATGTCGGTCAGCACATGGCTGGGCTGCATGGAGGCGATCACCTTCAACTGCTTGAAGAGCGCGATCTGGGCGAGCGTGGGGCACTGCGCGTGCTCGATGCGCAGGCGATAATCGTCTCCGCCGTTCGCCGCCTTCACATTGGCTTCCTTGGCCGCCTTTTCGGCTCCAGCGAAAGCATCGAGCGCCATCTGGATGCCTTTGTCGCCGATGGCGTGAAATCCGATTTGAAATCCCGCCAGAACGCGCTCTTTGGTCATCGCGTTCAGCTTGTCGGGATCATAGCGGGCCAGGCCGTAGTTTTTCGGATCGTCGGCGTAGGGGTCCGTGAGCGCGGCCGTGTGCCCGCCCAGAGAGCCATCCATGAAGCCCTTCAGCATTCCCGTATGCAACATCAGATCCGACTGGGGATGAGACGCGCGCTTCTTGTCGAGTTGCTCAACCGTTTCGTCGAAAGGCAGCCACTCCGAGATGCGCGCCGTCAGCTTGCCTTCTTTTTCCAGCTCTTCGTAAACCTGAAAATTCTCCCACGCGGGTGAGTAATCCTGCGCCGAAGTAATGCCGTTTTGCGCCAGGTCGGCCAGAGCGACTTCGATCGCCTGCTTCACTTGGTCGTGGGTCAGCTTGGGAATGGCTAAGCGCACCGCATCCTGGGCGGTATCGCGCAGGATTCCGGTGGGCGAGCCGCTTTCGTTGCGGTCAATCTGCCCGCCCTGGGGATCGCGGCTGGCCAGGGTGATGCTGGCGAGTTGCAGGGCGCGCGTGTTGGCCACCGCGAGATGTCCGTCCACGCGATCGAGGAATACGGGATGCCCGCCCGAGACCTCGTCCAGGTCCCAGCGGCTGGGCAGCACTTTCACGAGCCACAGGGTCTCATCCCAGCCGCCACCCAGAATCCATTCGCCCGGTCTGGCGGTTTGCACCTTGGCCGCCAGCCGCTCGCGCAGTTCGTCCAGTGACTTCACGCCTTCCAGGTCCACACCGAGTTTTTGTTGGCCGGCATCGGCCAGGTGCAGGTGTGCGTCATTGAAGCCCGGCATGACGAAGTGTCCGCCCAGATCAATCACCTGGGTTTCAGGGCCTTTCAGCTTGAGCAGGTCCACAGTCTTGCCCACGGCCTGGATGCGGTCACCGCGCACGGCAATGGCCTCTTCCCGCAGGATGGAACTGAATGCAGTATTGGACGGCACGCCGGTGTAGATGTTGGCGTGCATGAAGATGATGTCGGCCTTCGGCTTGGGCTCCTCGGGCTTGGGGGCAGCGGTCTGGGCGTGCATGCCGATGCCGAGCGCTCCAACGACAAGGAGGCCGATCGTGAACAAAAAAAACCTTGTCGAGCTTCGCACGACCGGACAGCCCCATTCGACTCGCTTCGCTCGCTCAGGGCAAGCTTCTTGGGCGGCTGTCCCCACATTTTTCAGGTTCATTCTCCCACCCCCGCCAGCGCGAGCATGGTCAGGAGAATGCGCTTCAAGCCCAGCTCGCGTCCGTTGGAATCGAACCACTCCTGCAAAGTGTGCGCCCCGCCGCCCGATCCGCCGCCGCCGATGGCCACGGCTTCGAGACCCAGAGACAAGGGAATGTTGGCGTCGGTCGAGGCCCGTTGTACTTGCGCCGCGCTGCCCAACTGCGCGTCCACGGCGCGCACTACCTGTAGAATCCGGGCTCCTGCCGGCAACTCGCCGGCGGGGCGGCTGCCGATCACCACGACTTCGCAACTCACGCCTGTGGGACGTTTTTGCGCGGAAGACCGCATCTCGGCCGTCATGGTTTCTTCTTCCACCGCCTGATTCAGGGCCCGGCGCAGCGACTGCTCCAGTCGCTCCATCTCGGCCATGGAAGTGGAGCGGATATCCACCTTCATGCTGGCCGACTCGGGAATGGAATTCACCGAGGTTCCGCCGCGAATGACGCCGATGTTGAAAGTTGTTTTCGGAGTGACCGGGACCGGGGTGGCGATAAAAGTCTCGATGGCTTTGGCCAGAATCACGATGGGATTGGGCGCGCCGAAATCGCTCCAGGAATGTCCGCCCGGCCCCCGCACGATGACTTCAAAGCGGCGGCTGCCCAAGGCCTCCGCGACGATGGTGTCGGCGCCCGCGCCATCGAGCACGAGTGTAAAGGCGAGCGAATCTTTCCAGCGCGGCGTGGAAAAAATGTGGCGCATGCCGCGCAGGTCGCCTTCGCCCTCCTCGCCCACGTTGCCGATGAATACAAAGGGCAGGGCGTGACGGATGCGCACGGTCCGCAGCAGGGCGGCAATGCCCAGCATGGCGGCCACGCCCGCGCCATTGTCGGAAACGCCCGGGCCGTAGATGCGGCTTCCCTGCTGGCGGATATTCAGCGGCGTGTTGGCGGGAAAAACCGTGTCAATGTGGGCGCTGAGCGCGACGTAGCGGCGGCCGAAGCCGGGATGCGTGCCGAAAACGTTGCCCACGTCGTCGATGCGCACGTCGTCCAGGCCGACTTCGCGAAAGCGCTCGGCCAGCCAGGCCGCGCGTGCCGCCTCGCCAAACGGAGGCGCGGGAATGCGCGCCATCTCCATCTGCCAGTGGGCTAACTGCGGCTCCTGGGTGCGAAACCAGTTGAACGCCGAGCGCACCTCAGGCGCAGCAGCCAGGCGCGCGACCTCCTGCTGCACCTCCGGCTTCACTGCGGGGCCGAGGTCCGGCATGTCGGCACGTGGGGGAGTGGGGCTCATGAGAGTTATGAGGCCAGTTTACAACGCGTGGGGAAGGGATGGGGATTGGCGAGGCGGAGACCGGAGCTGCCGAGGCGGAGACCGGAGTTGCGGAAGACGCGCGAGCGTTTGGCGCAAACGCCTGAAACTTGTCGGCTATTTCGACGAATGCGCAACGCTTGCCACTCTCTGTTCTACCGCCGCCACCAGGGCCATTGTGGCGGGAATTTCGATCCCGTGCCCGTCCGCGCCGCGCAGGATCGGTCCTGCGATGGCGTCGAGTTCCGGCGTCTTGCCCTGGGCTACGTCTTTCTGCATCGAACTGCGCATGTTGCCGGGCATCTTCATGGCGCCGGAAATGATGGCGTCCGCATCAAGGTGAGCGCCCTTAGTTGCGGCGACCGCAGCCGCTTCCCGGATGACGGAGAATGCCATGTCCCGCCACTTTGGATCGGCGAGAACTTCGCCGGTGCCTTTGCCGGAGGCGGTGGTGGTGAGGGCGAAAGCGGCGATGAAGGCGAGCTTGTTCCACATCATCGTTGGCTCATCGTCGAGGAAACGGCATTCGAAGCCGAGGTGCCGGAGTTGGTCGAGAGTGCCGGCGAGCAGGGCGTGCCCGGCGGAAGACACGTTCAGCCGGGCAAAGGACGAGCGATGAATGATGTGTCCCGGCGCGACGCGCTCGGATTCCACACCGATGGTCGCCGCGATGACTTTGTCGGCCCCGTACCTGGAACGAAGCAGATGGATGTGGTCGATGCCATTCAGCAGCGGAACGATCGCGCTCACCGACTCGGGCCTGGTCAGTGCGGCGAGAGCCAGGTCTAGTTGCGTGGCCTTCACGGTAATCCAAAGGACGTCGGCGGGCGGAACTTCCGTGGCGCGCGAAACCGGCACGCTGAAGTTTCCGAACGGACTTTCCAGACGCAGCTGTTCGGGATATTGGGCGAGCGACTCGGGTCGTACCACCAGCGTGACCGCAGCGCCGGAATGCGCCAGGCAAGCGCCGATCAGACCGCCCACTCCGCCTGCGCCGAGAATCGCATGTCGTAAGGGTTTGGTCATGCTGTCACTTCTTGGACACGGCGACGCCCACGCACTCCAGAATCTCCGCTTCGCTGAGGGTGTGGTCGCTCTGCTTGGCGCGCTGGTAGATGCGGTCCACCACGCCGTCGGTGGCTTCGATACCGTGGCGCTCCAGCCAGAAAAGAATATTCGACTTCCCGCTCATGGGGCCGACGTCAATAATCTGATCCAGTCCGAAAACGTGCGAAGGCACGCCGGAATAGACGGTGTTGGCCAGCACGACGTCATTCTTGTGATAGGCCTTGATGATGGCGGCCGCGTGCACGCCGGTTGCGGTGCGGAAAGCGTCGTCACCGACTACGGGATAATTCTTCGGAATGGGCACGCCGGTCGCGCGTGAGATTGCCTGGCAATAAGTTTTCAGCTTGGTGAGGTCCTGCTTGTCCCAGGGGGGAATGCCCATCAGTTTCAGATTCACCAGCATCTGGTCAATCTGGGTGTTGCCTACGCGCTCGCCCAGGCCAATGGCGCAGCCGTGTACGCAATTCGCGCCCGCGATGATGGCCGCCATGGAGTTGGCAATCGAGAGGCCGCGATCGCTGTGGCCGTGCCAGTCCACGCGAATCTTCTCGCCCGAGGGCTTGACAACTTCTGCGATCACAAACCGCACCAGAGCCAGCGCGCCCATCGGCGTGGCGTGGCCGGCGGTGTCGCAGATGCAGATGGCCCGCGCGCCGCAGTGGATGGCGGTGGAATAGAGGCGCTTCACCGTCTCGGGATCGCAGCGGCTGGTATCTTCGGTGACATACATCACGTCGAGACCGAGCGAGACCGCGTAGGTGACGGCCTTCTCGGTGGTGTGCAGGAGAAAGTCGTCGGTCCATCCTTCGGTGAAGCGCCGGATCGGGCTGGACCCGATGAACGTTGCAGCCTCGATCGGCAGGCCCGTCTTCTGGACGATTTCAGCGATGGGGCGAATGTCATTCTCGTGCGTACGCGCGGCACAGTTCGCGCGAATTTTCATCTTGTGCGAGACGATCTCGCGGGCCAGGGCCGTCACCGCCTCGACCGCACGCGGCCCGGCGCCGGGCAGGCCGAGATCGAGGGAATTGATCCCGATCGCTTCCATCAGGTGAAGAATTTCAATCTTTTCGGGAATCGACGGATCGCGCACGGAAGGCGACTGCAGGCCATCGCGCAGGCTCTCGTCATTGAGCAGAATCGGCCCCGGCGGCTTCAAGCCCGGAGGATGATTCTTGTTCCAGTCGTAGATGAGATCGGAAGTGTCCATGATCGAGCTGCGAGCTTTGAGCTGTGAGCTGCGAGTTATGAGCCATGAGCAAACGCTCGCTCTCACGTCCGGTCAAAATTGTTGTCGTCCCCAGAACATGCAGAGCAGCCGCTCGCATTTGCTCGCCGCTCGAAGCTTGCAGCTCGCAACTCGAAGCTATTTTTCCTTCGGCGGCAGCGTCAAGCCGAACACCGAAAGCTGCCCCTGCCCCGCCACATTCAACTTGGCCTCGCCGGGATGAGGCAGGTAGAGCGTCTTGCAATTCTCGCAGCGATACACTTCCGCGTTCGGCCCCCAGGCCTTCTCGATGTCGCCGCACTCGCGCTCGACCACGTCGGTCATGTAGAACCAGAGCTTCAAGTGTCCGCCGCAGAACTTGCCCTTCTCGTTCTTTTCGTTGCAGGCGCGCTGCCCGGCCTTCTTGATCTTGACCTTGTGATGGGGAAGCTGCGGAGGGTTGGAGGAACTGGAAGTGGTCACTGCGCTGGTCGCCAAAGGACATACCCTCGTTCGAGCGGCGCAAACGCCGCCGGATTCAGCCTAATGCCGCCATTGTAACTCAGTCGTGAGTCGCGAGTCCCGAGCAGCGAGAACAAACCCGCGATCACTCACAACTCAGGACCAAGGACTCGCGGCTCGCGACTGTCGTATGCTAAGGGCTCATGATCACGATCGTCTCCGGACTTCCCCGCTCGGGCACCTCTTTGATGATGCAGATGCTGGTGGCGGGGGGAATGACGCCTCTTTCCGACGGCGAGCGGCGGGCCGACGAAGACAACCCGCGGGGATATTTGGAGTGGGAACGAATCAAGCAGCTTCCGCAAGATCCTGGCTGCATTGCCGAGGCGGAAGGCAAGGTGGTGAAGGTGATTTCGCGGCTTCTACTGGCGCTGCCCGCCGGTCATGAGTATCGGGTCATCTTCATGGAGCGTCCGCTCGCGGAAGTGCTGGCCTCGCAGGATCAGATGCTGCGCCGACGGGGAACGTACCAGGAGGGAACCAGCCCTGCAGTCATCTCGGCGGCATTCGAGAAGCATCTGCGCGAAGTTTATGCGTGGCTGGAGGGCAAACCGCATGTGAAAGCAACGCGGGTTGCGTATCACGACGTGCTCGGTGATCCGAAAGGCGTGGCAGAGAAACTGGCGGGGTTCCTGGGGATCGAGTTGAATTTGAAAGCGATGCTGCAGCAGGTGGACGCGTCGCTTTATCGGAATCGCGGGAAGTAGTTGTTGGACCGCCACGCACTCCGGTAATTTCTCAGTCTGGCGGCTCGGACCGATGGCGCCGTCGAGCTTCCCTCGACCCGGATAGCCGGGGGCGGCTGTCCCCACACAGACAACTCTCAGAACTCGCGCTTGGGCGTAGCCTGATCGGCGCCCACGCGGCCGATTGTGATCTCGGCCTTGTGATAATTTTCGCCTTTCACTGGACCGCCCGCCAGGCGGCGCAGAATAGCGATTTGCCCAACGTGGGTCAGGGCGTCGGCGACCGGACCCTGAAACAACTTTTCGAGCGGAGACTCCACCGGTTTGCCGGAAGCCAGAAAGTCGTCGAATTTTTTCAGAGCCGCAAAGAATCGCTCGACCTCTTGCTCCCAGGGCAGAGGTTTCGAGTCCTGCCATTTCTGCTGGCCCACGGCGATGGATAACGCCCAATCGAACAGATCGCCCATGTGAGCCAGAATCTGCCCGGGCGTGTGCAGTCCTTCGCCGGCGCGAAAGTCGGAGAATCCGGCGGGCGCGTTGCGCACGGCTTTGCCGCCGCGATAGGCCAGTGTGGCCAGGGTGTGCCGTAACAATTCGCGCTTGGGATCGGCAGGGTGCGAGTGGGCCGGCTGAGTCATGGCGACAAGATTACACTGATCACCGGGAGGGGAAAAGCATGATGAGGAGTCCTGCCCAGCCGGGCGTTGTGAACCGGGGAAACGCCGACCACTACCGCTGGGGCAACGATTGCGATGGCTGGCATCTGGTGAAAGACGAGCACCTGAGCGTGATCGAGGAACTCATGCCACCGGGGGCGGCGGAGATTCGTCATCATCACCAGCGGGCGCAGCAGTTCTTCTACATTCTCTCTGGCGAAGTTCTCATGGAGATCGAGGGACAGACCACGCTGGTCGCTGCCGGCAGCGGCATCCGGGTTCTGCCGGGGACGCGGCACCAGATCCGCAATCCATCGTCGAGCGCGGCGCGGTTTCTGGTCATTTCGCAGCCGCCGAGCCATGGGGATCGAATCAACGAGTAAATGAATAGGCGATGCTCCTGCTACGGGGGAAAACAGGTTCCTCGACTTCGCTCGGAATGACAAGGCCTTAAGTTCGGGCAGAGATTTCCGAGCAGTCACAACTGCTTGCGCCGGACTACCCCCGCCGCGCGCAGCGCCCCTCTGACTCGCTGTCTCAAGCCGCGGGCAAATTGAAAATCCAGAAAGCCTTCCATCTGCTGCGCGAAGCGTTCGCCATAGCCGTACCACCAGACTTTTTTCATCCCCGGCATAAGGTCCACATCCAGATATTTCAGCTGCACCATTTCTTCCAGGCCGAAACGTCCGTGAGTGCGGCCGATGCCGCTCGCTTTCCAGCCGCCATGAGGCGCTTCGCTGATGCCGAAGCAGGAAATCACATCGTTGACCATGACGGTGCCGGCCTGAATCCGGCGGGCCAGCCGTTCGCCGCGTTTCGAGTCGCGGGTCCACACACTCGCCGCCAAGGCGTATTCGGAATCGTTGGCCAGCCGCACCGCATCTTCGTCGCTGTCGAACACCATAACCGGCAGCACCGGGCCAAATGTTTCCTCCCGCATGATGCGCATCTGATGGGTCACATCGGCCAGCACGGTAGGACGGTAGAAGTTCTTGCCCAGCTCGGGGATTCGCGTGCCGCCGGTCAAAACCCGCGCTCCACGGGCCTTTGCGTCTTCGACATGCGCTTCGACGATGCGCAACTGGCGCTCGTGGATCAGCGGCCCGACGTCGGTTTCACGGTCTTCCCCATGCCCAACGCGCAGCTTTTTCGTTTTCTCCGCGCAGGCCGTCAGGAACTGTTCGCACAGACTGCGGTGCACGTAGCAGCGCTCGACCGACAAGCAGGCCTGCCCCGCGTTCACGAACGCTCCCCACACCGCCGCGCTCGAAGCCACGTCCACATCGGCATCATCGAGCACGAGCATGGCGTCTTTGCCGCCCAGTTCGAGCACGACGGGAAGCAAGCGCTCTGCGGCAGCTGCGGCAATGCGTTTTCCGGTTGTCACGCTGCCGGTGAACACCAGCTTGTCAATGCCACGATGACCCAGGGGCGAATGCACGAGAACCGCGCCGGTGGCGCCGTCTCCGGGGATGACGTGAAAGATGTTGCCGGGAACACCGGCGGCATGCAGCAGCGAGCGCAATTCCAGTGCAACGATGGAGGTAAATTCCGACGGTTTCAGCACGACGGCGTTGCCCGCGACCAATGCGGCCAAGGTTTCCGTCGCAGGAATCGAGAACGGATAATTCCACGGAGAAATGATGCCAATGACGCCGTAGGGCTCGCGCACCAGCCGCCCGCTTTTCAACCGGGTCGCAAGATTGCCGTGGGGCACGGGTTCGTCGGCGAGCAGGCGGTGGGCGTGGTCCACGAGGAATCGCGCCGCATCGAGCACGACCAGAACTTCGGTGACGAGGGCTTCGGCCCGCGGCTTGCCGGCCTCGCGCGTGATGGCATCGGCGATTTCAGACGTTCTCTCATGCAGGCGCCGCTGAAACTCGCGCACGATGGCAATCCGTTTTCTAAGGCCCAGATCGCTCCACGCCGGCTGCGCCGCGCGGGCGCCGGTGATCGCGGCGAGAATGTCGTCTTCCTCCGCGCATGCGAACTCGCGGAGAAGTTCGCCGGTCGCCGGATTCAGGGACGCGATCCTGCGCGCGTTCGCTTGCGGGATTTGAGTTTCGCTGGCCACAATTTCAGTCCTCACCCTTGCGACGCTTAGCCTCAGGGGCTAGAGCCCGGTTTTGTGCAGCACGGATTGGCCCGGCAGAAGCCGGGCCCTACCCAAAACCTATTCGGCGACCCGGCTCCAGCCGGGCTGCACCGAAAACCTGCTTGCGGAACCAGTTCTAGTACTCGACCTCCACCAGGTACAATCCGCTGGCCGGCGCGGTCGGGCCGGCCGCTGAGCGGCTCCGCGCCTCGAGGATGCGTGTCACGTCCTCAACCGGCAACGTTCCCTTGCCGACAAGAACGAACGTTCCCACCAGATTCCGCACCATGTGGTGCAGAAATCCCGAGCCGCGAACCGTGTAGACAAACTCTTCTCCAGCGCGCTCCCAGGCCGAAGAGAAGATCGTCCGCACATTGGAAACCGGTCCCGGATCCGTTTCGTCTCCCATTCGTGTCGCTTCGTGGTTCGTTCTTCTCTCCGGATCGACCGCCGCGAACGAGGTGAAATCGTGCTCGCCCACTACGAGCGATGCGGAGCGGATCATCGCCTGCTCATCCAGCGGATAAGGGTAATGCCACACATAGCGCGCCAGAAAGGGCGGGCAGATCGCTTCCCGATAAATCCGGTAACGATACGTCTTGGCCCGCGCCGAATGGCGGGCGTGAAACTGGGGCGGGGCCTCGGTCACTTTCAGCACCCGCACTGCGGCGGGGAGAATGTCGTTCAGCGCCTTGAGAAAATTCTCCGTAGGGACCGAAGACTCCGTGACAAATGTCATGACCTGTGCGAGTGCGTGCACTCCCGCGTCGGTGCGACCGGAGCCCTGCGGCAAGACCTTTTCGCCAGTGATGCGTCCAATGGCTGAGGCCAGTGTGCCCTGCACGGTAACGGCATCGGGCTGCACTTGCCAGCCGGAAAACTCGGCTCCGTCATAGGAAAGAGTCACTTTGAGATTGCGCAAGCTTTGATCTTTCGTGCTGCGATCTTTCGAGTCCCGCATCGGAGTTCTGTCATCCAAGCATCTTCAGGTTTCGGGATGCCTGGCGGAGACTCCTTCGCCAGCAATGTACCAGTTCCGCGGACGGTCGGGTGAGCGTCAAGCATCATTCCCGTCGGATATACTGGAAGGCTTCCGCTGGCATGCGAGCCTCCGCGAGGGAGACTTGTACACCTCTGCCTTCCGGGATACAGCGGACAAGAGCGATCCGGACGGAAGCGGAAGTAAGCGCAGCGGCGGGGAAGGCGGGTTTTCTCCCAGCTTTCAGGAACCTTCTGCCCGTCTTTTGCGTACCAATGCCTGACCAGGACTGTCATTTGGATAGTCCGGCTGTCACAGGCGAAAATTAGAACTTTATTGCCGCAAGGTCTTAATCAATCGGTGTTAACGAACGGAGACAAGTAGATGCCATTCGCACGTTTCGCTTCGACCCTCCGGCTGGCTGCTGCTGCAAGCCTGCTCGCATTGCTGACTCTCGCGTGCTGGGCGCAGGAAGCGCCCGCGGCGCCTGCTCCACAGTCGTCGTCAGAGAAGCCGCTGCCGGTTTTCAATTATGCCAAGCCCGTGTCGCATTTCCCGAATCCGATCGGGCCTTATACGGCGCGGGAACTGGCTCCGCCAAATCTGGCGAACACTGCGCGGATTGACCAGCTCATGCACGACGGCAAGCTGTATTTGTCGCTCGATGACGCGATCGCGCTCGCGCTCGAAAACAATCTCGACATCGCCATTGCGCGCTACAACCTGAACATCGCCGATACGGACGTGTTGCGAGCCAGGGCGGGCGCTACCACTCTCGGCATCAACACCGGCATCGTGCAAAACACCCCCGGCGGCGGAGTTGGCGGGCTCGGGGCGCAGGTCGGCTCGGGCACGGGCGGAACCAGCCTCGGAGCCGGCGGTGCGGGCGCTGGCGCGGGCGGCCTGGTGGGATCCACGCTCGGATTGGGACCGCTGATAACCAGCTTTGATCCGGTGCTGACGGGGACGTTGCAGGAAGACCATTTCCATATCCTGCCGACCAGCCCCTTTAGTCCGGCATCTCCTCAGAACACCGGCACCGCGAACTTCGCGTACCAGCAAGGATTCTCGTGGGGGACCAACCTGCAAGTGGCATTCAACAACAACCGCGTGACTTCGGGGAACCAGCCCTATACGACGTTGAGCCCGGCCGTTAATTCCAACTTCCGATTTCAAATTACGCAGCATTTGCTGCAGGGGTTTGGATTTCCGGCGAATACCCGGTTCATCCGCATTGCCAAGAACAACCGCGAAATCTCGGATGTGGCCTTCCGCCTGCAGACCATTACCACCGTGGACCAGATTGAGAACATGTACTGGGATCTCGTGTATGCCTACGAAAACCTGCGGGTGAAGCAGGAATCACTAACGTTCTCGGAAAAGACGCTATCCGACACGAAGAAGCAGGTGGAAATCGGCAGCCTGGCACCGATTGAATCGGTACGCGCGCAGAGCCAAGTAGCCGCAGACGAGCAGGCTCTGACGGTGGCCAAAACCAACCTGCAGTTGGAGCAGTTGCTCATGAAAAACGCGCTGAGCCGGACTCTGCATGATCCGGCGTTGGCCGGAGCGGAAGTGATCCCGACATCGACCCTCCTGGAAGTACCGGAGAACGAGCAGATCCGTCCAACCGAGGACCTGGTGAACGATGCGCTGCGTCATCGCGCCGAGTTGGTCGAGTCACGCATTCAGTTGAACAGCCAGGAACTCAGCAACAAGGCAGTGCGCAGCGCGCTTTTGCCCACACTCGACCTGTACGCTTACTACGGCGGCTATGGCCTGGGGGGTGCGCAAAACCCGGCAAACGTCTGTATCGATCCAACCAGTCAGTTTGGCTGCGCCACCGCGACGCCTAACCCGAACCTTGGCCAGAGCCCGCTCGCTCCGACGGTGAGTTATTCCGGCACGCTGAACCAGTTGATCAACTCCACCGCACCCGACAAAGGCATGGGGCTGCAGCTCAACATTCCGCTGCGCAACCGCGCTGCGCAAGCGGTGCAGATTCGCTCGGAACTGGAGTATCGCCAGTTGCAGATGGCCCTGCAGCAGACCGAAAACCGCGTGACCATTGAAGTGCGCAACGCGCAGTTCGGCGTAGAGCAGAACCGGGCCAGCGTGGCTTCGGCGCAAGCCGCGGTGGACTATGCCCGGCAGTCGCTCGATGCCGAGCAGAAGAAATATCAGTTCGGAACTTCGACCACAACGGCGGTCCTGCAGACTCGAAGCGCCTTGGCCACGGCAGAATCTACGTTGCTGTCGGCCACGGCCGCGTATGAGAAGTCGCGGCTCGAACTGGACCGCGCCACTGGTGAACTGCTCGATCATGCCGGCATCAGCATTGACGACGCCGCCAAGGGCCAGGTCACGCGCATGCCCAATGTGCCGTACGTTGCGCCGCGCAAAGATCTGCCGACGACAGCGCCGGCGCTGCAGCAATAGATTGTGTGGCGCGCCACACCGGACCTCAGACTTCAGACCTCGGACCTCGGACGCATTTTGGAAGGTCGCAACGAAGTGACTAAGGTGAGGTCCTGAGGTCCTGAGGTCCGGAGGTCCTAGGCCTGAGGTCTGAGGTCCAAAGTCTGAGGTCTGCCGTTCAACAATTCTTTACAATCCCCGCATTTCCGGGAAGCCTTCTCCCGCTAATATGAAGTGACACATTCTCGTGTTTCGCATCCAAAATTGGCATCATTGAAATCCTGATGATGAGCAAGTTTGTGTGCCCTCGTGCAAGGAGAAGACTGATGCTTTCGCGTTTAATCTGCGTAGTACGGCTGCCGTTCTGTCTCTTGACCGTCCTGCTGTTGGGGACACTTCCGGCCGCGCTCCGGGCGCAGCAGGCAGCGCCCCCGGCGGCACCACAACCGGCGCAGCCGCAACTCATCCACCTGAAGGACTATTCCAATCCGCGGTCGGCGTTTCCGCACCTGCTGCAGCCGTATCTGCCGGAGGAACTCGCCCAGCCGAATCTGGGCAACTCGCCGCGCATTGACTCGCTGATGAAGGACGGCAGGATTTATCTCTCCATAGACGACGCCGTCGCGCTCGGGCTCGAGAACAATCTCGACCTGGATATCGCCCGCTACAACTTGAATATCGCCGAAGCCGACCTGTTGCGCGCCAAGGCCGGGGCCAGCATCCTTGGCGTCAATACCGGTATTGTGCAAAACACGCCCGGCGGGGGCGTCGGCGGCCTGGGCGGCACGGTCGGCTCCGGAACCGGCGGCACGACCGTCGCAGCCGGGGGCGCAGGCACCGGCACGAACGGGTTAGTGAGCTCAACGCTCGGCATCGGCGCACCCATCACCGCCTTTGACCCGCTCATCACGGGCACGCTGCAACTCGACAAGAACGAAACCGTGTCAGCCAGCGTATTCAGCCCCGCGCCCGGAGGCATCATTGCGCAAAACACGTACACGTCGAACTTCGCCTACACGCAAGGCCTGCAGTGGGGCACTACGCTGACTGCGGCTTTTAACAACACGCACGTCACCACCAACAGCACCGTGGGTCTTCTCACGCCACAACTCAGCTCGAGCTTTCAGTTTAGAGTCAGCCAGAATCTGCTGCAGGGGTTCGGCCTGCTCCCCAACACCCGCTTCATCCGCATCGCCAAGAACAATCGAGAAATTTCCGATGTCGCCTTTCGCCTGCAAGTGATCACCACGGTTGACCAGATCGAAAACATGTATTGGGATCTGGTCTATGCCTACGAGAACGTTCGCGTGCAGCAGGAATCGCTGACCTACGCTCAAAGAGCCCTCGACGACACCAAACACCAGGCGCAAGTCGGTACCGTGCCACCCATTCAGGTGGTGAGCGCGCAGAGCACCGTCGCCACCGACCAGCAGAACCTGATCGTGGCGCAGAACAATCTGCAACTGCAGCAACTGCTCGTGAAGAACGCGCTCAGCCGCAACATTGAAGACCCCGTGCTGGCCGAGGCCGATGTGATTCCCACTTCCGGAATGCAGGTTCCGCAGGAGGAGCCGGTGGTTCCCATCCAGGACCTGATCAACGATGCGCTGCGCCACCGCGCCGAATTAGTAGAGTCGCGCATTGATCTCAACTCGCGGGACATCAACAACAAGGCTGTGCGCAACGCCATGCTGCCCACGCTCGATGCCTTTGCTTACTACGGAGGTTCAGGAATTGGCGGAGACGTGAACGCGCAATGCAGGTTCAACGGCAACGCATGCTCGCCCCCGCCCGTGTTTGGCGGCGCCAGTTCGGTAGGTTACGGCGGCACCCTGAACCAACTGGTGAATTCGACCGCGCCCGACAAGGGCGTTGGCCTCATGCTGACAATCCCCATCCGAAACCGCATGGCGCAATCCGATCAGGTGCGCGCCGAACTCGAATACCGCCAGGCGCAAGTGCGCCAGTTGCAACTGGAGAACCAGGTGCGAATCGAGGTTCGCAACGCGCAGTTCGACGTGAGGCAGAACCGGGTCGCGGTGCAAGCGGCGCAATCCGCGGTTGACCTGGCCCGCCAGACTCTCGATGCCGATCAACAGAAGCTGAAAGTGGGCCTCACGACCCAGGTCACAATTCTGCAGGACGCCGCCACGTTAACCACAGGCGAGTCAAACCTGGTTTCGGCGAAAGCCGCCTATGAGAAGTCGCGCGTCGAACTCGATCGCGCGACCGGACTGTTGCTCGACCACGCCGGCATTGATGTGGCCGACGCCACTCGCGGCGCGGTCACGCACTTGCCCAACGTGCCTTATGTGGCGCCGCGGCCGGATGCTGCGCCCCTGCCGCCACCGTCGTCTAATCCCGCACCGGATCAGCCGGTGCAACCGGGAGGGCAGATGTAAGCTGACCGGGGGCAGGGGTCAGGGGCGTTAGAGGTTGGACGTCAGGGCTGAGAGTACGCCTCTCTGGCCCCTGACCTCTGACCCCTGATCTTGATCCCCTGATAAACTATCGCCCGATGGTGAAATCCGCCCGGCCTGCGCTCCCCAGAGTCTTCTTCTGGCTCCTGCCTCTCTCCTTTGTGCTGCAACTGGCAGCGATCGGAGTATTCCATCAATATCGAACCCGGCCCGGCGAGGACAACTTTGGGTTCGGCTTCGAGATGGGCCGCATCGGCCGCTCCATCGCTCTGGGACACGGCTTCAGCAGTCCCTACGAGGGCAACACCGGCCCGTCGGCCTGGGAGCCACCGCTTTATCCGTTCCTGATCGGCGGAGTGTTCAAAATTTTCGGAATCTACACGTTTGCTTCCGCCTGGGTGCTGCTCGGGATCAACAGCCTGTTCACCACGCTGACCACCATTCCCATTTATTGGATCGCGCATCGGACGTTCGGCGAGCGCGTTGCAAACTGGTCGGCGTACGGCTGGGCGTTGTGTCCGTATGTCTGGTATTGGGGCATCCATTGGATCTGGGATACGACTTTCACACCGCTGGTTCTGGCGTGCCTGTTTCTGCTCGCGCTCGAGTTGCAGGACAACGAATTGCAGCAGTGGCCGGGTTGGCGAGGCTGGGTGCTGTTTGGTGCATTGTACGGCGTGGGCGCGCTGGCGAATCCGACCATGCTGGCGTTCTTGCCATTCTGCGGGCTCTGGATCTGGCGGCAGAGATATCGCCACGGACTGCCTTCGTTGCAAGGTGTAGTGCTGTCTTCGGCGGTGTTCTTTCTGGTGCTTTCGCCGTGGCTGATCCGCAATTATGAAGCGTTCGGGCGCTTCGTTTTCATACGCGATGATTTTGGATTGCAGTTCCGCCTGGGCAATGGTCCCGGCGCCGACGGCATGCTGATGCCCTATCTCCAGCCCAATCTCGACAAACTGGAACTGGAAAAGTTCGAGCGCATGGGCGAACTCGGGTACGCCGCCGAGTGCAAACGGCTGGCGTTCGACTGGATTCGCGCGCATCCCTCGCGCTTTGCGGTCATCAGCCTGAAACGGTTTTTCTATTTCTGGAACGGTGTGCCCCGGCCAACCAGCAGCGTTGCCCCGGTAGATTTCCGCAGTTCGGCGTTTCTGGCTACATCGGTGCTGGCCCTCTGGGGACTGGCACGGGCGGTGCGCCAAAAGCGGCCCGGAGCATGGCTTTTCGCGGGACTGGTCCTGACCTATCCGGCGGTGTATTACTTCGTATTTCCGCACGCGCGCTACCGGCATCCGATGGAGCCGGAACTGCTCGTGCTGATCGTCTTTTTGCTGACGGAAGTTGGGAGAAGTCAGAACTCAGAAGTCAGAATGCAGAAGTAGAACCAACTTGGCTGTCACTTCTGCACTCTTACTTCTCACTTCTGCATTTGTCGTGTGAGACAATACCGCGTTTAATCCCTGCACTATGACGATTTCCGTAGCCATTACGGCGATGGATGAAGAGGCGAACATCGGCCGGACGCTTGCGAGTGTCCGGTGGGCCGATGAAATCGTGCTGGTGGATTCCGCATCGAAAGACCGCACTTGCGAGATCGCGCGCGAGCACGGGGCGCGGGTGATTGTTGAGCCGTGGCGCGGATACGTCGCGCAGAAGCAGTATGCGATCGAGTTGTGCACGAAAGATTGGGTATTGCTCCTCGACGCCGACGAGGAAGTCAGTCCCGGCCTGGCCGAAGAGATTCGCGCTGCGATCGCCGATCCGAACGCGGCGAACGGCTACCGGTTGCCGCGCAAGAATCTCTTCTTGGGCCGATGGATGCGGCACGGCGGTTTCTATCCTGATCCCAAGCTGCGGCTGTTCCGTCGCGGGCAAGGATTCGTTACCGGGCATGATCCGCACGACCGCTGCGAACTGATGCCCGGTTTGCCGCAAGATGCTCCCCAGCGCCCGCGCCAGTTTAAGAACGCGCTGGTGCACTACACGTATCCCAATCTCACTCTCTATCTCGGCCACATGAACCGCTATTCCTCGCTGGGGGCGCAACTGGCAGTGGCTAAGGGAAACACTCGCTTTAGTTTCGTCAATATTGTCCTGCGCCCGGCGGCCACGTTCATCTATAACTATTTCTTCCGCCTCGGATTTCTCGACGGCCGCGAAGGGTTGCTGCTGCACCTCTACCACGCGGTTTACGTGTCGTGGAAGTATGCCAAGGCGTGGGAACTGAGTCGCAATAACAGAACTCAGCCCGATCAATGATTCGCGACGGATGTCCCTCTGCGTACTTAGCGTCCTCTGCGGTGAAGATTTTGTCGCTGACCGACCGGTCGTTTTGACCGCATCCATTCGCCTTGCTCCTTCGCCCGTCCTTCCCTATTATCGAGGCAGAACACTGGGGTTCGCCGGTTCGAACTAACAATGCAAAAGAAGCCGTCTTATCAGTCCAAACCGCCGCAAGTCGCCGAGAGTCCGCTCGCGGATGTTTTCGAGAACCGCCATCCTTCCGAAGCCGAGAAGAAGTGGGCCGAGAAAACGCTGGCGCCCACGCTGGAGAAGGCTCCGGAGCGGCCGATCGGCGCGCCCACGGGCGTGAACCTGGACGAGCATGGCCAGGCACGTTTCACCACGATTTCCGGCGTGCCCATTCGGCGGCTCTACACCCAGGCCGATCTGCCTGCGGACTGGAGTGAAGAACAGTATCTCGGCTATCCCGGCCAACCGCCCTTCACGCGCGGCATTCATGCCACGGGATATCGCGGCAAGCTCTACACCATGCGCCAGTTCTCCGGCTTCGCGTCGCCCGAGGAAACCAACCAGCGGTACAAGTATTTGCTTGAGCACGGCGGCAGCGGGCTGTCGGTGGCGTTCGACCTGCCCACGCTGATGGGCTATGACTCGGACCATCCGGCGAGCGAAGGCGAGGTCGGCAAGTGCGGCGTGGCCATCGATTCGCTGGAAGACATGGAGATTCTGTTCGGCGGCATTGATCTCGAAAAGACCACCGTCTCGATGACCATCAATTCGCCCGCCTCGGTGCTGTGGGCGATGTATCTGGTGGTCGCGGAAAAGCAGGGCGCGGACTGGAAGAAGATTTCCGGGACGATTCAGAATGACATTCTCAAGGAATACATCGCGCAGAAGGAATACATCTATCCGCCGGCGCCTTCGATGCGACTGGTGATCGACACGTTTGAATTCGGGTCAAAGTTCACGCCGCGCTACAACACGATTTCGATCAGCGGGTATCACATTCGTGAGGCCGGCTCGACCGCGCTGCAGGAATTGGCGTTCACGCTGTACGACGGCGTCGAGTACGTGGAATGGGCGCGGCGGCGCGGGCTTGATGTGGACGAGTTCGGCCCCCGGCTCAGCTTCTTCTTCAACGCGCATAACGATTTCTTCGAAGAGATCGCGAAATATCGCGCCGCGCGCAAAATCTGGTATCACGTGATGAAAGACCGGTTTCACGCGAAGAATCAGCGCACGCGGCTGATGCGCTTCCACACGCAAACGGCCGGCGTGTCGCTGCCCGCGCAGCAGCCCATGAATAACATCGCGCGCGTGGCGCTGCAGGCGACGGCGGCAGTGCTGGGCGGAACGCAGTCGCTGCACACCGATTCTTACGATGAAGCTCTGGCCTTACCCACCGAGGAAGCCGCGCGCATCGCGCTGCGCACGCAGCAGATCATCGCGTACGAATCGGGAGTCACACAAACGGTGGATCCGCTGGGAGGTTCGTATTTCTTAGAAACCCTGACGCTGCAAATGGAAGACGGCGCCCTCGATTACTTCGGCAAGCTCGACGCCATGGGCGGCATGGTGAAGGCGATCGAGCGCGGCTATCCGCAGAAAGAGATCGCCGAGGCGTCCTACCAATACCAGCGGGCGGTCGAGGCCCGCGAAAAAGTGATCGTCGGCGTAAACGAATTCGTGATCGAAGAGGGATCGCCGCACATTCTCTACATTGGCGAGACCGTGGCCCGCGGGCAGACGGCGAAATTGAAAGCCCTGCGGGCACGCCGCTCCAACGACGAAGTGCGACACGCACTGGATGCGCTAAAGAAAGCGGCAGCCCAGGAACCCAAGGCGGGATCGAACGGCAACGTCTCTTCCGCCAACACCATGCCCTACATCGTGGACGCGGTTCGCGCCTACGCCACCGTGGGCGAAATCTGCGAAGCGCTAAGGCAGGTGTACGGCACGTACACGGAAGTCAGTGTCACATAGCAGTTAGCAGTTGGCAATTAGCAGTTGGCGGGGATCAAGCTCCGGGCTAATGAACGCCGCCCACGGCGGGGCTAAACCTTTTTTCGGATAGTCGTCCTGAGAGGCGTTCTTTGCCGCGAAGAACCTGTTGCAACTCGTCGGGGAGTGCATAGGTCCTTCGCTTCGCTCACGATGACAAAAAGCGGGATAGGCTGCTACGAAGCAAGCAGACTGCGCTCTGCGCTGCGGAGCTTCGCTCCGCCGGACAGCCGAGGGCGGCTGTCCCCACATGGTCTAATTGCTAATTGCCAACCGCCAACTGCTGCCTCACCTCACTGCGCTGGTGGTCATCCGCTTGGGCCCGGCCTCCAGGATGTGCTCGGGGCACTCCGTCATCATCAGCTTGAAGTTCTCGATGAAGCGGGCGGCGAGCGCGTCGTATTTGTTGTAATACTGCTCCTGGCTTGGCCAGGTATTCGCCGGATTGAGAATCTGCGAGGGCACGCCCTCGCACTCGGCCGGAACATCGAAGCCAAACACCGGATCCTTGTTGTACTTCACTTTAAGCAGCGATCCGTCGAGCGCGGCGTTGAGCAGAGCGCGGGTGTGACGGATGCTGATGCGCTTGCCCACGCCGAACGGCCCTCCCGTCCAGCCGGTATTGACCAGCCACACGTGCGCGCCGTGCTTCTGGATTTTCTTCTTCAGCAGCTCGGCATAGGCGAGCGGATGATGCACCATGAACGGCCCGCCAAAACAGGTGCTGAACGTCATCTCCGGTTCCACGCCAAGACCAATTTCCGTGCCAGCAATTTTGCTCGTGTAGCCGGAAATGAAGTGGTAGATGGCCTGGTCGGGGCTCAGTTTGGAAATGGGCGGCATCACGCCGGAGGCATCGCAGGTCAGGAAAATGACGTTCTTGGGATGCCCGGCGCGCTTCTCCGGCATGCAGTTTTCGATGTAGGAGAGCGGATACGCCGCTCGCGTATTCTCCGTGACGGTGTAATCGTTCAAATCCAGCCGCCGCGAGACCGGATCGAAGGTGACGTTCTCCAGCACCGTACCAAATCTGCGCGTGCAAGCGTAAATCTGCGGCTCGGCCTCTTCTGAAAGACGGATCACCTTGGCGTAGCAGCCGTCCTCGAAATTGAACACGCCGTTGTCGCTCCAGCCGTGCTCGTCGTCGCCAATGAGGCGGCGCTTGGGGTCGGCCGAAAGCGTGGTCTTGCCGGTGCCGGAAAGCCCGAAGAAAATTGCGACATCGTCGTCGGCGCCGACGTTCGCCGAGCAGTGCATGGAGAGAATGCCTTCGAGCGGCAACAAAAAATTCAGGACGGTGAAGATGGTCTTCTTGATCTCGCCGGCGTAGCTCGAGCCTCCGATAATCGCCAGCCGCTCCCGGAAGTTGATGATGATGAACGTCTCCGTGCGCGTGCTGTCCACCATCGGCGAGGCCTGGAACGATGGCACTGCGATCACGGTGAACTCGGGCACGTGGCGCTGCAGAGCGTCCTGACTGCGGATCTTCAGGAACATGGTGCGCGCAAACAGGCTGTGCCATGCCTTTTGCGTGATGATGCGGATGGGAAGGCTGTGCTCGGGATCCGCGCCCGCAAAGCAGTCCTGCACAAAAACGTCGCGCCCCTGCAGGTAGCCCTGCAGGCGGCTGAACAGCGCGCTGAAGGTTTCGCCGGTGAACGGCCGGTTGTACTGGCCCCACCAGATTTTTTCTTCGGTGGACTCTTCCCGAACGACGAATTTGTCGGCGGCAGCCCGCGCGGTATGTTTGCCGGTCGAGACCACGAGCGGGCCGAGGTGCGACAGGCTGCATTCCGAGCGGAAAATGCTTTCTTCGTAGAGCGCCGGCGTGGGCAGGTTCCAATAGACACGCCGCAGATTCACCAGCCCGTGATTCTGCAGACCGTAGCTCGAGGCCAGCTTTCCAGCCTCTTTCACCGCGGGAGATTGGACATCGAGGTAGATGTTCATAGCCATTCCCTCACCAGCTTGCGGTCGCCCAGGTAGAGTTCGTTCGCCGAATTCGGGTCCAGAGCCCACTTGATGCGATCCAGGCCCTCGGTGATATCGCGGATCGTCCCGCAATAACTGAGCCGCAGGTGGCCCTCGAAACCAAATTCCTTGCCCGGCACCGTGACCACACGGACTTTATCGAGGAGGAGATTGGAGAGCTTCTGCGAATCCTTCATGTAGGCGCTGAAATCGGGGAAGCAGTAGAACGTGCCGTGAGGAGGGTTCACCCTCACGCCGTCAAAAGCCAGCAGGCGATCCACCATCACGTTGCGGTTGTTCTGCAAGGTGACGCGCAGGCTCTCAATGGAAGATTGCACGCCATTGAGCGCGCCCACCGCCGCCCACTGCGCCGGGGCCGACGGCCCGGACGTCTGCTGCGACTGGATCGTCGCCATGGCTTCGATCAGCGGTTTATTGCCGATGGCCCAGCCGATGCGGTAGCCGGTCATGGCGTACATTTTCGAGACGCCGTTGATCACCACCATCTTCGATTGTTCGAGGGTCGCCTTCATGAAGTCATAGCAGATCGGGGCAGTGGCGCCGTCGAACGTGAGCCGGTTGTAAATGTCGTCCATGATCAGGTAGATGCTCTTCTTCTCGCAATACTCAATCATCTCCTGGATGAAATCCCGCGAGTACATCACTCCCGAAGGATTGTTGGGGCTGTTCAGAATGATGGCCTTGGTGTAGGAGCTGACCACGTCTGTGATCTCTTTGACCGTTGGGCAGAAGCTTCCATCCTCCGCCGTCACCGCCACGGGAACGCCGCCCGCCAGCTTCACCATTTCCGGATAACTCACCCAGTAGGGCGCGGGAAAAATCACTTCTTCCTTGGGATCGAGGATGGCGTGCAGCAGCACCATCAGCGCCTGCTTGGCGCCTCCAGAAGCGATCACGTTATCGGCGGAGACAAGCTTCTTATAGTGTTCTTCTGTATAGCGAATGATCGCTTTCTTCAGCGCGGGGATTCCGTCGGGCGCCGTGTACCGGACTTCTCCTGTGTTCAACACGGCGGCGCAATTGATCACCGCATCGATCGGGCACTTGCTCTTGGGCTCGCCGCCTCCCAAATGAATGACGGGCTCACCTTTTTCGCGCAGCAGTGAGGCCGTTTCATTCAGCTTGAGAGTGGCCGATTCTTTGATGGAACGGGCAAGCTGACTAAGACTCATGACGTTTCCCTTCCCTTCGTCGGAGATTCGAATCCTTGCGGGCCGCGTTCTTTTTGTTCGTTGCCTTTGGCCCTCCGCGCACACTCATCGCTTCGACGTCCTGACACCTTCACGAGGGTAGTCACACGAGCTTAATGGAGATGATTGTACGCGCAGTGACCAGAATCACGGGCTGGCGTGACGGGAATCCGTCCCACCAAATAGCCGCGGCAGCACCTCACCTGCGTCGCCCAAGTGGCATTCGGTAAAGGAAGACGCGTTCGCGGGATGCTCCGGGCCCACATAGATCGTCCGGGCCCGGCCGCGGACCGAAACCACGAAGCTGGCGGCGGGTTCGACCACGCCTGAAGTGCCTACTGCCATGAAGATGCTGCAGTCCTCCGGCGCCGCATAGATCTGATCCAGGGCAAAGGGCACTTCACCGAACCAGCAAATGTGCGGGCGAATCTGGCCGCCGCACGGACAACGGGGAATCTCAGCGGGCGGTTCGTAGAGATTGGTGTCGGCGAAGGGCGGGCGGCGGCAGGTGTCGCATCGGCTCTTGAAAAGCTCGCCATGCATGTGAACCACGCGCCGGGAGCCCGCCTGCTCGTGCAGGTTGTCCACATTCTGGGTGCAGAGAAAGAGGCGATCTCCGAGAGTATGCTCCAGTTTCGCCAGGGCCACGTGGGCTGGAGTCGGTTTGGCTGCGGAAGCCACCCGGCGGCGCATGGAATAGAACTCCCACACCAGCCGGGGATCGCGCTGCCAGGCGTGAGGTGAGGCTACGTCTTCAATCCGGTAATTGCGCCACAGGCCACCCACGCCGCGAAAGGTTGGGATGCCGCTTTCCGCGCTCACTCCTGCCCCGCTAAGGATGAAGACGCGATCGGTGGGGGAAATGGGGAGCATGGCGGCAGGCTCACGGCATGGGAAATTTTGTCTGGTCTCGGATCTTCGAGATTGTACCGGTTGACTCGTCCCAGAGGGACGGGCCGAAAATAGCCCGGCCTTTCAAGGCCGGGTTCGAGCCTCCTCTTAGGAACGCCCGTCCCGGAGGGACGACTGAAACGGGCGGCAGATGCCGAGTTTCAGCCGCGCCTCCGGCGCGGGACGTTTGTTTTTCATCTTTCCCGCCAGTGAACTGGCGGGCTATTCTCAGAGGTGCCTCCGGCACCGGCTTGCGATCAGTTTTGTTGCAGCCTCCCGACTCCGCGAGTGCTGAGTCACGCCGCCGAGTTCTGGTTCGCGCAATCGGTGTTCGTGCAATCGGTGTGAGCCACCAATTGCGGCATCGCAATGCCCAGCCATTGGCCCAGGCGGCGAAAGTGCTCCAGCCAGTCCTCATGCACAGATCCGCGGCCATTGCCTGAGATCGCCTGCGAAAGCTCGTAGTACGCGTTCTGCGACTTCCACAGATTCAAGTCGAAAGGTTGCATCCGCGACATGGCAACCACGTTCTCCACTTGTTCAAGAATCTGCGGATTGCCCGGGTTCTGCATCCAGCGGTCCACCAGCGTGTTCAAGCGGTGCCGCAGCGCGGATTCCAGGCTCGAAGCATCCAGGTTGAACCCGCTTTGCCGGGCGCAATCGAGCAAGGATTGAACCACATCCAGACTGGACGTGGGATCGGCCAAAGCGCGGCGAACGGTGCTGGCCAGCACGAACTCCGTGGTGAGGCGCAGGATCGGCGGCAGGGGAAACTGCAGATCCGCGAGGAAGCACATCAGCGGAGCGTGGTCTTGATAGACGCGGCGATAAAGCGCTTCGGCATCGCCGAGGGTCGAGTCCACGATCTGGTTGAGAACTCTGGCTTGTTCGTCCCGAAACAGGGATTTCAGAGAGTAGGTTGAGCCGGAGAAGTAGCGGTCGATCAGGCGCAGGCAATCAGGCAGATCGGCTCCGGAGAAAGCCTGGCTGGCTTGTTTTAGGAAACGATCGAACCATTGTTCGTCACCCTGTTCGTCGCCCAACGGACGCACACCCGCGCTCAGATTGTGATCACCAAAGTGGAGGACACCGAAACCCATGATCAGCGAAGTGTCGGTCACTTCAGAACTGAGGCGAGCGACGCCGGCGGCAAACTTTGTTTTCCCAGACTCCAGGAGCTGTGATCTCTCCAGAGTGACGCGATAACACATGACGGAATCGTGGTCGTGGTATCCGTCAAACAGGGAGCGAATGGCGTAATGCGCGCCCACGCCGACCAGGTCCAACATCGTGGGCCTGATGAAGCGCTCGTAAACGTGCCGGCCATTGCCTAATCCGGGAATGTTGCTCCAGGCCTCCTGCAAGCGCTGGAGAAATGCTTCTTCCCGATCCTCCCCCGAAACCTGCCGGCTGAGCTGCAAGGCACGCCCTGCGTACTGCAGAATCTGCAAGGTTGCCGGACCGGTCAGCTCATCGAAAAACCACCCGCAACTGGTGTACATCAGCATCAGGTGACGCTGCATTTCGAGCAACCGGAGGGCATGCACGCGCTCGGCCGGGGAGAGCGTCCCTTTGGCGTGCTTGGCCAGAAGGCTGTCCTTGTTGTGAGGAGAACGATCGAGCACGACTTCGATATAGTCGTCACGCGCGGCCCAGGGATCCGTGAACAGGTTGGCGCCCTCGGTCTCGTACACGCAGCTGAGATCATCGCGCAGCCAGTCCAGGGCGGCGCGCAAAGGACGGCGCCATTGTTGAGTCCAGGCGGTGTCCCCGCCAGACCTGCACCCGCAATCGTTGGTCCATCGTGCGATGCCGTGGCAACAACTCCACGACGTGTTCTCGATGATTTCCACTTCCTGCGAGGGCGGATTTTCCGCCAGATACTCGCCGTAGTTCGTGATGCGAGCGAGCTGGTTGCGTTCCAGGTAATCAAGCGCATAAGCCAGGGCCATGTCCCCATGAGGACAATGGTGACCGTAAGTTTCGCCGTCGGTGGCGATGTGTACGATTTGCGGCCACTGGCGGCCCTCGTTGAAACCGCTAAGCAGCCGGTTGGCGAAACGCACCCCATCTACCAGCAAGTTCTCAAACGCGACCGCGTGCGAGATCGGTCCGTCGTAGAAAAACAAGCTGATGCAGCGGCCCGAGGGGAGATAGCACTGGTAAGCACAGGTGGGATCAATTGTGCCTCCCTCCACGTTGCGCCATTGCTCCCAGAGGCAGTTGCGCGTCCGTCGAGCCTGGTGGGGAGCGAGCACCGTGAACTTAATCCCCGCCGCACTCAAAAGATCGAGGGTTTCCACGTCGACGGCGGTCTCCGGGAGCCACATGCCCTCGGGATCGCGCCCGAAGCGGTGCTGAAAGTCGCGCATGCCCCAGATGATCTGCGTGTGCTTGTCGCGCCGCTTGGCCAACGGCGAGATCATGTGGTTGTACGCCTGGGCCAAAGCTGACCCATGACCGCCAAAAAGCTGCTGGCTCAGACGGTCTGCGGCCAGAATCTGTTCATACGCGTGGGGCGCGTGTTGCTCCATCCAGGAGAGCAAGGTCGGGCCGAAATTGAAGCTGATGCGGGAGTAGTTGTTGACGATCTTGGCGATTCTGAATTGCCCGTCGAGAATCCGCGCCGCTCCATTGGGCAGATAGCACTCGGCCGTGACCCGCTCGTTCCAATCGTGATAGGGAGAAGCCGAGTCCTGCAGTTCTACGGCTTCGAGCCAGGGATTCTCCCGTGGCGGCTGGTAGAAATGGCAATGGATACAAACGTAGCGATCCATCGCGCTGAGGCTCCCGGAACGGCTCACGCAGAATCGGGAATCGGTTCTTGCGTGCGAGGCCGCTCCTCGCGCAAGAAAGCGGGGAACCGGTACGCTCGCACGCCACCAGTTCCCCACACGGCAACCATACCGCCGCGTAGAGTGGGGAGGGTATAGACATCTCTGGTACCCCCACTGGGCTGGACCCGCGTACGGCTGGAGGTCCCGGGCGGCGACGGTCTTTTCAAGGAAAAGATCAGGGAGCGGTTCCGCCACGCGCAAAGTCATCGGCCAGTGTGACTGACCTCACAGACGGTGCAAAGCGAACCTCCTACCATTGAGCGGTTTCCATGGCGCATACCGCCGCGCACAGGCGGGATCGCCCTTAGGAGATCAGCCTCGATGCCAGAACTCGAAACCAAATCCTTACCCGAGAATGCCTACCGGCCGCTGGAATCCAAAGAATTGTATTTGCCCATCGTGCCCGTGGAAGCGAAATTGCCGGAGATCACGCTGCGGTCCGTCCTCTGGGGTGTGGCGTTCTGCGTGATCTTTTCGGTCGCGTCGGCCTATTCCGCCCTCAAGGTTGGCCAGGGAATGGAGGCGGCGATTCCCATCTCCATCCTTGCCATCGGCCTGGCTCGCATCTACCGGCGGCGTTCTACGGTGCTGGAGAACATGATCATCACCGGCATGGGGGGGGCATCTGCCGCCGTGGTGTCCGGTGCGGTCTTCACTGTGCCGGCGCTTTACGCTCTTCACCTCGACCCGCACCCGGTGCAGACCATCTTCATCTGCCTGGCCGGCGGCTGCCTCGGCATTCTCTTTCTCATTCCGCTGCGGCGCTACTTTGTGCGCGAAATGCACGGCAAGCTGCCCTTCCCGGAGGCTACGGCGATCACCGAAGTGCTCGTCACGGGCGAGAAGGGCGGCTCGCAGGCCAGGCTGCTGCTTCAGGCCACCGTCATCGCCGCGGTTTACGACTTCTTTGTCACGACGTTCCACGTCTGGAGGGAGTACCTGAACTTCCAGTTCGTGCCCGCGGTGAAGGCGCTGGCTGAGCGCGGGCGCATGGTTTTCAGTTTCGACGCGGTCGCCTTCATCCTCGGCCTGGGCTACGTGATGGGATTGCGGATTGCCATGATCTTCTGCGCGGGCGGCATTCTGGTGAACTTCGTGCTCGTGCCGCTGATCTGGTTCGTCGGCAGCCACATGGGCGACGTCACCGTGTATCCCGCTACCATTCCCATTTCGCACATGACGGCCGCGGAGATATACCGCTATTACGTGCGTTTCATCGGCGTGGGCGCCATCGCAAGCGCCGGCCTGGTCGGCATCCTCAAGTCGTTGCGCGTAGTGGCCGGATCGTTCGGCATCGCGCTGCATGCCTTCCGCCACGGCGAAGCTCCGCAGATGGAACGCACCGACCGTGACATTCCCATCCTCACCATCCTTCTCGGAGTGGTGCTGGGGGCAATCGGAGTGGCCGTCTTTTTCGGAAGCCTTCATGTTTCCTGGGCGGTGTTGGCGTTGGGTTTGGCGCTGACGCTGCTGTTCTCGTTCTTTTTCACCACGGTCGCCGCGAACGCCATTGCTACCACGGCAAACAACCCGGCCAGCGGCATGACCTTGCTGACCGTCATCGTGTCTGCGGTAGTGTTGCTGAAGTTTGGACTCTCCGGCGCTACCGGCATGTTCTTCGTAATGGCGCTGGCCGGCATGGTATGTGTGGCCCTGTGCGCATCGGGACAGTTCATTACCGATCTGAAAGCGGGCTACTGGATCGGTTCCACGCCTGCGGCGCAGGAGAAGGTGAAATTTATCGGGGTGGTCGCAGCGGCCATCACCGCGGGGTTAACCATCATCCTGCTGGCCAAGGCATTCCAATTCGGAGAGGCCATGCCCGGCGACCCGCGCCAGGTGCTGGTGGCGCCGCAGGCCTCGGCACTCAAAGCCGTGGTCTCAGGATTCATGAGCGGCCAGCCCGCCCCCTACATCTTGTTCGGCATCGGCGCCATGGTCACGGTGGTGCTGGAGATGCTCGGCCTCTCTTCGATGGTCTTCGCTCTGGGAATCTATCTGCCGCTGCAGTTGACCACGCCGATCCTGGCCGGCGGATTCCTCTCCCACCTGGTGAACAAGCGCGGCGAAAAGATCGGTGGCCAGCGAGGCAAGACCGTCCGCGAGCGCGGCATCATCATTGCCGGCGGCTTGATGGCGGGCGGTGCACTCGGTGGCGTGATTGGAGCGGCGCTCCGCGTGCTCCCGCACTTCAAAGAAGAGTGGATTCAGACGCCGTTCTACGAGAATATGCCGGTCTCACAAACAGTTTCCGCTTTGTTTTTTATCGGCCTGTGCCTGTATGTCTGGTTCCGTTCGCTAAAAACCGAGAAGGAGAATGCTTCGGTCTGAATTGTTGACGATTTTCTCTCAATGGCGTCATCCCGAGCGCGGCCGTCCTTCAGGCGGAGCGAGGGATCTCGCGCGTACCGGCTGCACCTTCAGTTCACGCGAGATCCCTCGGCCCGCTGGTGAAAGCGCGGGCCTTCGGGATGACACGTCCCAAGAAGCGATAGGACTCAAACGGAGACACCACGGTAACAAGGAGGCGTGATGGATCAAGCAGGAAGATTTATCGCTGACGCGGTTCTCGGCATTGACACACTTTGGGGCGGCGACGTCATGTGTCCTTCGGGCACAGGCCGTTTCATAGCCGACTGCTGGTTTTCTGACGAACCGCTGCCCGCTGCCTACACGCATCCGGCAGCCGGGCGCTTGCGGGAATCGGGCGGCGTCGCGGGCAAGAATGTTGATCGGGCGGCGGTGGACGAATACCTGCGCGGGGTGAATGTTCTCCAGGCAATCGCCGGAATCGGCGAACAAGCAGAAAACGCCGGCGGGCTGCGAAAGCCCTATCTGATCGGCCTGGCGGATTCTCTGCGCGTGATGTGGGACCTCGCCATGGAAGTCCTGGGCCAGGGCGAGAAAGTGCCCTACGCCCGGTGCGTGGAGGCGGCGACCGGCAAACCGCCGGAGCCCTCCCAGCCGAAAGCGAAGCGCGAACGCGTTGCCGAATTGCTGAACCGTGCCGGCTATGCCTCGGCGAATGCAGGCGGGCTGTTGCCGGCGGTGGATGCCTGGCGGCGGGAGCGGCTGATCCCCATGGCATCGGTGCGCGGCCTGAGTGGGGCGGTGATCGCGCATTTTGACAATCTCAGCGCAGAGAATCTGCTGCCCTATCTTCCCGCCGAATTGGCGAAGGTCCCGCGAGCAAATATTGACTTCCTTCCCATCAAGGACGCCTGGTTTTCCGGTTCGATGAATTACATCGGGCGGGCGCGAACCCCTGACGGTGCTCCCAAGTACGAAGCGACCTACGAGATCAACGCGTCATTGCAGATGTCGTTTCCGGAGTTTGAACAACTCGTCAGCCACGAAGTCGTGCCCGGGCACGTCACTACCTTTGCCTATTTGCAGCATTTGTATGTCCGGGGCAAAGCTGACTTCGAGGCGACAGTCCTCACCATGAACACGCGTGCCGCCACATTGTTTGAAGGACTCGCCAACAATGCGATTCTGATCGCGCATGGTGTAACTGAAGTCGAGCAGCTGCCGGACGAGGACTTGCAGATCGGCGTACTGCTCGCCCTGCTGCAGGATGATGCCAAGAACCAGTCGTCGTATCTCACCTGGGGTGAAGGAAGACCGCAGGCGGAAGTTGCGGCCACGTTGCGCCGCGATTTTCTGGTTACCGAAGAACGCGCCGACAAATTGTCTGGCGCCTGGGGACGACATCCCCTGCTGGGTCGAATGTATCTGCCGGCGTACCGCTCGGGCACAGAGAGGGTTGCAGAACTGCGACGAAAGTATCCCCCAGAGAGAGTGCTTCCGGCGATCTACGGGTGTTCCGGATTAGTGGATATACAAACTATCGAGCAGGTCCTGAAGGGCTAGAACGGCGCCCTCGCCGCGGGCCGAGCGCACAGGAGGTCTCCCATGGAACCGTTTCGTCATCACATATTTGTGTGCACACAGGAGAAGCCCGAAGGGGTGACGTCGTGCCCCGGCAACCGATCGTGGATGGTTTTGCAGGCCCTGGAGCGTGAACTCTCTGCCCAGGGGTTGGACAATGAAGTTCAGGTGACGACTTGCGGCTGCCTCGGCTTGTGTGATGAAGGACCAATCGTAATCACGTACCCGGAGGGCACCTGGTATCAGAAGGTCAAGGAAGAGGATGTTCCTGAGATCGTGAGTTCCCATCTGCGCTCGGGCAAAGTCGTGTCCAGCCTTGCCCGGACCGATGCACCGGCGATGAAGGCCGAGGCGACCGAGCATCGCGACCGTTATCGCGCCATGGTGAAGTCCAAAGACGAAGCCGGCCTTCTTCCCGACGATCTTTACGAGATGACTCGATCGTTCATGCCCAGCCGGGCCTTGCTCACGGCGCTGGAATTGGATGTATTCACGGCCGTGGGCGAAGGAGCTTCCTCTGAAAACGTAGCCCGCAGGATGGGCACTGATCCCAGAGCTACCGAGATGCTGCTGAATGCGCTGGCCAGTTTGCAGCTGCTCGCAAAAAAAGATGGGACCTTCTTCAGAACTCCCAGAAGTGCCCGCTTCTTCTCCGCGGGCTCCCGCGATAACGCTCGCGATGGCCTGCTGCACGTTGCAAATATCTGGCACCGTTGGTCCACGCTGACGGAATGCGTTCGCGCTGGGACGTCGGTCGCGACCAGCGAACGCGATGAAACCTGGGTGAAATCGTTCATCGCCGCCATGGATCGCAACGCCCGGGAGCGGGCGGGCGCAGTGGTGAAGGCCGTCGGAACCAGCGGCATCAAACGCATGCTGGACCTGGGTGGCGGATCGGCAGCCTATTCCATTGCCTTCGTGCGCGCTGTCCCGGAACTGGAGTCGGAAATTCTGGACCTCGGCGAGGTCGTTCCGCTGGCTCAGGAAAACATCCGCAAAGCCGGGCTTGCCGGCCGCATCCGCACGCGGGTGGGCGACATGCTGCACGATTCGCTGGGAAAGAATTACGACCTGATTCTGGTCTCCCAGATCTGCCACATGTTTTCTGAGGAAGAGAACCGCGCACTGTTCCAACGAGCCTATGACGCACTATCACCCAAAGGACAGTTCGTGGTGCAGGACTTTATTCTGGAACCGAGCAAGACAGCTCCCCGTGCCGCGGCCCTGTTCTCGCTGAATATGCTGGTGGGGACGCGAGCCGGCAGCAGCTATAGCGAACCGGAGTATGCGGATTGGTTGCGGGACGCGGGTTTCACCGATGTGCGCCGCGTCCGCCTGCCCGGACCGAGCGGGCTGATGATAGGAGTCCGGGCGTAGGACTCGGCAGGCCCGACGCGGCGAAGCGCGGGTGCCAGCCGCGAATCGACCCGACGGCTATGCTACCGTTTCGAAGTGTGGAGGCTGAACACCGAGGGTAGCGAACGCCTCCCCCATGGTATGCACAACGCTAAGCAGTGGCCGTCTATTTTCCCCCGCGAGCTGAAACATGCGAGCCAGACCAAATGTATCGGTACGCGGAACAACAAAAACGCGGGGGCACCCGGCCATTTCCGCGCTTGGCTCCTGAATTGCCAACGCTCGGATGAGGTCGGACGATAGCGCAACCTCAGTAACTGAGGAACCGTCCAAAATACCCGCGCAGGCACCCGTTGCGATCCAATACTTTAATGTCAGCCGGTAAAACTCCTCCAGCAGTTTCTCCGTGAGCGGTCCTTCTAATCGGGCCAGCAGGATCTTGTGGAGTGGGTCGAACTCAAATCGCAAGCCCATTCAGACCCAACTTTCCTCTTACACTCGCAGGCGAGGCATTCCACATCCGCATCGCCTTTTCCACTCGCGGTTCATCGCGTTACGTCCTAACCAGCTTGCTCTTTTACCCGCCCGATCGCATTGCGCCCCCTAGGGGTGAGTCGTGATTTTCGTCTGATTGATCAGCGATTGGAGATCCGGGCCGTACTTCTTCACCATGTCGTCATAATCGGCCAGGAACAGAAGGTGGAATTGAACCACGAACGGGTCATCCAAACGCCGAAACAGGACGATTTCCTTTCCCGCTCCCTTGGGCCGATCGACCAGGAAGGCCTTGTACGGCGGGTTCAGGGTCAGACCGTCAAACGGCATCGCCGTGTCCACCGCGTAGCCGTTGTCGCGCATGCGGGCAAAGGAGATCCGAATGTAATCGTCCAAATTGTCGACTTTTTGGTCGAGTTCCGGGACCAGCAAATCCACTACGAAACTCACCGCAACTTTGGACCCGTCACCGTTCGTTGGGGCCAAAACCGTTACGTATTTCGAGGGCTGGGCCGCTTGGTGCCAACCCGCCGGTAGCGTGAAACTATAACTGAAGAGCTTTTCGTACTTGGCAATCAGAGCCGCGGTATCCGGCACTTCCTTTCCCAGTCCATGGGCCTCGGCCATGGCGTGGAGTTGCCCCTGCTTGTAGAGTTCTCCGTAGATGTGCACGCATTCCTGTGCCACCGCGGCTGCGTAATCGGCTATGAAGGTGGAGCGATCCTTCAGGGCAGGATCAAACTCGTACGTCTTCAGTCCAAACGCGTTGGTTTGGCCTTTGGCAAGTTCTTTCCGCGTTGCGCTGTCGGTAAGCGTGAACTGCACATAGGAACCCGCGGAGAGGGTTGACCAGGCCCACATCGTGGCCATTCCGGCAAACTGTTCCCGGACGTCAAGAACGTACGGATAGCCGTCCGCCAGTGCTTTGCTGAAATCGATGGCCGTTCCCGCGCTGTATGTGGATGAATCTGGCGGAACTACGGCTTCGAAGTATGGCGTGCTCGCCTTGAACACGGCCGTCATCCCGGCCTCGATCACTGGCTTGCGATTGAACGGGCCTACGGTTTGCTCCAGGAGTTGCGATTCTTTCGAACGTTCCGATTTTTCCACCTTCTCTTCGATCAACAGGGGCGCCAGCGCAAGCGCCGAAAGGCCGCTCCAAATAGTTCTTCCCCTCGATTCGTAACGCACAGTGAGAGGCTTGGTAGTGTCGACCAGCAACAGGATCTTGATTTTCTTCTCGGGCTCATTCGCTCCCGGCTTCCCGGGCTCGGCCCCGCTTGCGAAGGATGCGGAAACGGCACACAGCAGTATCAGTGCGCACGCGACGAAACTGTGGAACCAATATCTAGAATGACGCTCGATGAGTGCTGTACCTTTATTCCGTTCCAAGTGTTGCATCGTGGTGGTCCTCCTGGGTTATTTCGTCATCCGGTCTTCTGTCTGAAAGTACGGGCGAGCAGGGTATCCGGGGAGCGAGATTGCTCAGAATCAATGCATACACTAGTGCATGGAAGAGGTCGTATCGCGCCATGCAAAATGTAACCGGAGGGGAGGCCGTCGAGACACTTAAGATGTAACCCGACTCAGAAGCTTTTTGAGGAGGGTGGATTGGGCAGCGAAGCGAAGTGGGAGTACTTCCGG
>Ga0181536_10000836_pt1 | contig 36961 bp, 28 predicted proteins | sample PEATcosm2014_Bin_41_FD_121105 | JGI IMG/M metagenome (GOLD analysis project Ga0181536, IMG submission 121105) | Peatland microbial communities from MTU Mesocosm Facility, Houghton, MI, USA - PEATcosm2014_Bin17_60_metaG | ecosystem: Environmental > Terrestrial > Soil > Wetlands > Peat | place...
AAGCCAAAATCAACTACTTGACTGCCCGGCAGGACGACTGCCGGGCAGTTTGCTATTTTTGACACCTGGCGCCGGTGCTCGGTTCACATAAAAACCGAATTTTGCGCCGGAAAGTAGCTAGAAGTGGGAGGCACTGAGGTCGGAGTCCAAGTCTATTCGCCGCCCTCCACGCCGCGCACGCTCTTCTCCACCGGCTCCGCGATCCCAATCTCCAACCCCATGGGCGCCGTTTTCAAATCCGCAAAGCGCCGCGCGCTCACCATCACGCGCGTCTCCAGGGACCCCATGGCGCGGTTGTACTCCTCCACCGTCCGCTCCAGGCTGCGGCCCATCTTGTTCCAGTGGTCTCCCATATCGCTCAGCCGCTTGAACAGTTCCTTGCCGAGCGCGCTGATCTGCGCGGCGTTCTCCGCGATCTTTTCCTGCCGCCATCCGTATGCCACGGCGCGCAAAAGAGCGATCAGGGTGGTAGGAGTGGCCAGAATGATATTCTGTTCCACGCCGAATTCGATCAGCGACGGATCGCTCTCCAGGGCCGCGCTGAAAAAACATTCGCCCGGCAGAAAGAGCACGGCGAATTCCGGCGCGTTGTCGAACTGCTCCCAGTAGGATTTCCGCCCCAGCGCCGAAAGGTGCGCGCGCACCTGCCGCGCGTGGTCCGCCAGGCACAGCTTGCGGGCAGGCTCGTCGGCGGCGTCGATGGCCCGCAGATATCCCTCGAGGGGGGTCTTCGCATCCACCACCACGGTCTTCCCGGCCGGCAGGCGCACGATCAAATCGGGCCGCAGCCGCCCGTCTTCGCCCTGCACCGTCGCCTGCGCCAGGAAATCGCAATGGTCCAGCATGCCGGCCATTTCCACCACGCGCCGCAACTGCATTTCGCCCCAGTTGCCGCGCACGCCGGGCGTCCGCAGGGCGGTCACCAGCTTGCCGGTTTCCGAGCGAAGCTGCGTCTGCGTCTCGATCAGGCTGCGAACCTGCTCCTGCAGCGCGCCGTAGGCGCCGGCCCGCGCCTTTTCCAGCTCCTGGATCTTCGAATCCACTTTTTCGAGGGATTCCCGCACCGGCGCCACCAGCTCGGCGATAGCCTGCTGCCGCAATTCCAGGTCGCCGCGCGCCGCCTGCTGCGTCTGTCCCAGGGTGGCCCTCGCCAATTCCAGGAATGCCTGGTTATTGCGCGCCAGCGCTTGCGCCGAAAGCGCCTGAAACACCGCTTCCGTCTCCTGTTTGCGCCGCCGCAGCACGGCCCACGCCAGGGCGAAGCCGGCGATAAAACACACTACCGGCAAAATGTTCTGCATACTTTCCATTATTTCACCAAACCCGCAGCAGAACCGCCGGTCCCGCCTGGCCCACGCGCAGCAATCCCCATTGCGCGGCGTCGCCCGCCAGCGTTCTGGCGAGCGGCCCCAGCGATGCGTCCGCGGTATTCACCAGCAGGTAGCGAAATCCCGCCCGCCGCAACACCGTGGTGGCTTCCAGCCGCAGGTCCTCGGTGGGACGCCGGTCGGCGCGCGGATGGCCGTCCAGCAGCCGCCATTGCCCGCCGGGCGCCTGTCCGAAGATTTCCAGCGGCGCGTCCAGCAGCGGCGTATGCGAAAGCAGTGTCACCCCGGTGAGAAATTGCGGCCGGTCCAGGTCCACCTCCAGGAACATGCCCCGCCGCGCCGGCTGCCAGGAGCTCCACATGGTGGTGCGGAGCTCGTCGAAGGCCAGCGGCGCGTCCCAGATATTCGGCCACGCGCGCAGCGTCCACCGCGGGCTATCGTAGACGCGCGTCTCCCCGGAGTACAGCCGCACTTCGCTGAAATCGAAATTCATGCGGTTGTCCTCGGGCAGGCGGAAGCGCAGCGCGCGCAGCGGTTGCCCGTCCCAGGCGCCCTTCCAGTCGAAGAACCAATCGTCGCCCCGGATAAACGCCATCTGCAGGGCGCCGAAAATGCGCTCCGCTTCGGCGGAGTGCCAGCGCACCAGCGCGTCGCGCGCCAGATATGCCGTCGCCACCGATGTCAGCGAAAAAATGCGGGCGGCCGGCGGCGTAGCCCGCTCCATCATTTTGGCCGCCGCGTATTCCGGAACGCGGGCGTTCAGGTATTCCGCTTCCGGCTGGATGCGCAGCGCCGCGCGCCAGGGAAACTCGTGCAGCCGGAAGTAGGCCGGCTCCCAGCGGTCCATCGCCTGCGGCCAGCAGGCCAGCGCCTGAATGGCAATCCCCGCCCACAGCGCCGCGCGCGGCAGCGGCATGGCCGCCGCGAACATCCCGACAACCGCCGCCGGCATCAGAAACCGCGCGCCCGTGTTGAGCACCCACGCCAGCGAAAGAATCGCCGCCGCCGCCACGCACAATCTCCCGGCGCGCGTCCGCAGCGCCGCCAGGCCGGCCGGCAGGAGGAACAGCAGCGGTCCGAAAATGCCGTCCAGGCGCCCGCCCAACGCCAGTTCCCAAGGTACACGCCAAGCGGGTATGCCGCGCCACGAGCGCATGGTCGCAGCCAATTCCCGTTCGCTCGAGAGGTGAAAATAAGGGTTCGGAAAAAGCCCGTTCATCATGGGGGCGAAGGGATTCCCCGTCACCACCAGGGCGCGCAGAAGCCACGGCGCCACGCACACCGCCGCTCCGCCCGCGAAGATCGCCAGGGAACGCAGCCGGCCGGCGGAAGGCGGCGCCTGCGACGCCACAAAAACCGCCGCCGCCAGAATCGTGAACACGCCCGGAAACTTGATCGCGTAACAGAATCCCGCCGCCAGCCCCGCCGCCAACGCATACCGCGCGGCGCCGCTCTCGCGCCAGCGCAGCAAAAGGTAGAATGCCGCCAGGGTGAAGAACACCAGGGCCGCATCGTTGTACGATGAAGACCCGGTAAGCCCGATAACCGGCGCGGTGAAATAGAAAACCGCCACCAATAGGGATGCCAGCGGCTTCATCCCCAGCCGCGCGCCCACGCGAAAAATCAGCGGCACGCCCGCCAGGAAAAACGCGAACTCCACCAGCTTCGCCGCCGAACCGCGGCCGAACGCGAAGGCCATCGTGAACAGCATCTCGATTCCCTGCGGAATCAGGTCGTAAAACCGCACGCGAAGCGGGAACCCGCCCAGCCGCACATAATCGGCCGGCATCGCCAGGTGGTATGTGTAACCATCCGCCCACACCTCCGGCGCCAGCGCGTTTGCGAGATAGAAGATGCCATAGACGGAGAAAATGGCGAGAGCGGCGTAGGGCAGGATGGCATCCTGCGCGCCGGTTGTTAACCGGCGCAGGCAAGGGCGGGTTGGCAACCCGCCGCGGGCTGCCAGCCCGCCCCACAAAATCCCGAGCGCGAGAAATGCCGGCCAGCCCGCCCAGCCCGCCAATACCAGCAAGAATACGGCTACGCTCCCGGCCGCCGCGCCCACCGCCAGCGCGATCTCCGGCGGCGCCTCCACTTTACGCAGCACCACCAGGCCCAGGCCGTATACCGAAGCCAGGGTGAAGACAGCGCCAAAAAGAATCGTTGGAACGTTCAAAGCAGAACGGTGTCGATGCTCTCTTCTTCTTCTTCTTCGGCGGGAGGCGGGACTGGAGCGCCGCCCACTGCCGCCGCCGCGGCTTGCGCTTCCGTGCCCCGCAGGAACTCGGTCAATTGCTCCTCCGAGCCGTCGAAGAAACCCTCGAGCAGCTCGCGAATGGCCGTCCGCCGCATGGCATCGCGCGAAATCTGCGGCACGTAGACGAACGCGCGCCCCACCTTGCGGCGCGTCAGCGTCCCTTTGCGAACCAGCCGGTCCAGCACCGTCATGATGGTGGTATACGCCAGCGGACGCGATTGCGCCACCATCTCTCTGACGTGTTTGACGTCGCCCTCGCCCAAAGCCCACAGCGCTTTCAGGCAGAGCAACTCCAGGGGAGGCGGAACATCGCGAGAAGTTTTCGGCATCAGCTTTCCTGCTCGGAAGTGGCAGGCGCCAGGGCCTGCCGGAGTTTGTCGGCGAACTGCGATTCCGGCCGCGGCGCGAACAGCGGGTGCGCCGCCAGCGCGCCGGCCGCCGCCGGGGCCGGCGAAGACGCGGTTTCCTGGGGCTGCTTTGCCTCCAGCGTCCGCGCCGGCGGAGCGCCATCCGCCTGGCCGTTGCCGGCGGCAAGACCGGTCGCGCTACCGCCTCCAACCGCGTCGCGGCGCGGCTCCGGTTGCCCCCGGTATTTATCGATCTTCAGCGCGGTACGCCCCAGCGCCGTGTTGTAGGTGGTGAAGCACCCATCCACCTGGCGATCGTTTTCGATCAGCGCGCGCATGCACTCCATCTTGGAATCCATATCGTCCAGGTAATGCAGCAGCAGCGCTTCGGGAAACTGCGGAACTTTGGGCGACCCGAATTCCAGTTGCCCGTGGTGGCTGAGAATCATGTGCTCCACCAGCGAGCGCAGCTCGGGCGGAAACTCCGGCAGGCCGCGCAGCTTATCCGCCACCATGCGCAACCCGATATTGATGTGCCCGATCAACTGTCCATCGTTGGAATACGAAAATCCCCGCTCGTAATTCAACTCGTAGATCTTCCCGATATCGTGCAGCACCACGCCCGCGATCAGCAGATCCAGGTCGATATTCCGGTAATGCCCCGCCGTGAGGCGCGCCAGCGCGCACAAGGAAAGCACGTGCTCGATCAATCCGCCCAGGTACGCGTGATGAATACTCTTGGCCGCCGGGGCGCGCCGGTAGCGCAGCGCCACGTCCTGGTCGCCCAGCATGGCATCCAACAGCCCCTTCAAATGCGGATTTTCGATCCCCGCCACAATCCCCTGCAGCTCTTTCCACATCTCTTCGGGATCGCGCGCCGACGAAGGAAAGAAGTCTCCAAAGTCGATTTCGCTATCGTCCATCCGCCGCACTTTGTGGATGGTCAACTGCGGCCGGTTGTGAAAGATCTGGATCAGCCCCTTCACTTTAACGAAATCGTCGCGGTCGAAGGCGTCCAGCACCTCCGCGACGTTGTCCCACATCTTGGCGTCCAACTCGCCGGTACGGTCGCCCAGCAACAGCGAAAGATACAGCTCCCCGGTCTTCTTCTGCCGGATTTCCTTGGAATGAACCAGAAAACTGGTGGTGACGATCTGGTTCGGTTCGAGTTCCTTCACATAGGGAGATTTCATTGTTTGATGGGCGCCATGGAGGACGCCGCCGGTCCCGGCGGTTTCGAGGCGATGGGCGGCTGCATGGGCAGCGCCGTGGGGGTCCCCGCCGATTGCCCGGCCGAAGTATCCGCCACATTGTGCGTTCCCAGTTGCGACGTATCCGCCTCTGCCACGGTGGTCTTCCTGGTCGTGCCGGGAATCGGCACCACCCCCAGCAGCTTCTTGTGCGGTACCGGGGCGTGCGCAGCCACTTCTTCCTTGGTAACGGTCTGCGGCTTCAACTCCGCCACATCGTGCCAGCGGGTATCCTTGCCCGGCGCCGCGCCCGTATCCACGTACCCGTCCTTGATTTCCAGGAACGCCGCCTCGCGCAGTTTCGTCAGGTAGGGCCGCATCTTGCTTTCCATCATGGGCTGCGCCAGCGTCTCCTGAATCTGTTCCTTCACTTCGTCGAAGGATGCCTGGCCTTCTTCGTAGCGTTCGTCGATTCGCAGAATCAGAAAGCCCTTCTGCGGCTGGGTTACCCCGATCGGGTCCGTCACGTAGCCCTTCTTCTCCGTGAAAACGATCTTTTCGATCTCGGGGCGCAATTGCCCTTTCAGCAGCGGCGGCAACTGCCCGCCGTTCTTGGAAGTGTCCGGATCGTCGGAGTTGGCCGCCACCAGGTCGCTGAATTTCTCGCCCCTCCGCGCCCGCGCCACAATGTCCTTGGCCTTGGCTTCCGCGTTGGCAACCTGCTCCGGCGTCTTGCCTTCCGTGGAAATCAGAATCTGGCTCAGAAACACCTGCGCCTTGCGCAAGAAATCCGCCTTGTGGGCGTCGTAATACTTCTGCAGATCGGCTTCGGGAATGGCGATGCGGGAGCTGATCTCCTGGCTGATCACTTTATGGATCAGGAACTGGTCGGTCATCTTCTGCTTGAATTCCTCGTACGTCATTCCGTACTGCTGGCGGATGGCCTCGTCGAACTTGTCGGGATCGTCGATCTTGCTCTGCACGCGCATCTCCGCGATGCGCCGCGTCACATCGGAGTCCACGCTAATGTCCATGTCCTTGGCCTTCTGGATCAGCAGCAGTTCATCGATTTTTTCCCGCAGAATATTTTGCGACTGCTCGTCCACCGCCGCCGCCAGGGCCGCTCCGCTGAGGTGTTGCTCCTGCCGCAGCATCATTTCCAGATCGTGCCGCTGCTGTTCCAAATCGCCGCGCGTCACGATGCTGCCGTTCACCTTCGCGGCAATCTCCTCCACCACGCGGACATCCGCTGCCATGGCAAGCGAAGCGCTTGCCGCTATGAGTACTACAAAGCTGCGAAACAACATATATTTCCGATGCTCCATTTTAGCAAGAACTCATCCGCCACAACCAAAACCAATCCTCCGCGAGGCGAAACCGAGATTCACCGCCGAGGTGCGGAGGCGCCAGGTTACTTCAAAGAACTCGATGCCGTCCCGGCAGGCTTGGGCCGCAAGGCGAGCTTACCGTTCTATGGCGGCCCCAAATCTTCCAGCCGCTTTCCCAGGAAGTCCAGCACCTCCGCCGCCGTCATCTGCCCATCCAGCGGTAACAGCAATACGCCTGCCGGAGTGAATTGCGCCCCACGGGTTTTCGAAACTATGGCCATGAGCCGCGCGGGGTCCACGCGCGTAGCTTGATGGAACTTTATATTCAACTGGTTATGGCGCCGGTCGATGGCCTCGACCCCGATTTGCGCCGCCAGCGTCTTCAGCGCCGAGTAGCGCAGCAGGCTGCGCACCGCTTCCGGTACTGTGCCGTAGCGGTCCTCCAGTTCCCTTTCGGCACGCTCCAGCTCCGCCCCATCGCCCGCGTTGGCGATCTGCCGGTACGCCCGCAGCCGCTGATTCTCGTCCGCGATATACTGCGGTGGGATCCGCAAATCCAGCCCCAGATTGAGCGTGGAATGGACGACCGGCGTCACTTCCTCGCCCTTCAGTTCCCGCACCGTTTCGTCCAGCAGCCGCACATACGTATCGAAGCCCACCGAGTTGATGTGTCCGTGCTGCTCTCCCCCCAGCAGGTTGCCGGCGCCGCGCAGCTCCAGGTCCAGCGCGGCAATCTTGAAGCCCGCTCCCAGATCGCTGAACTCCTTCAGCGCCGCCAGGCGCTTGCGGGCAATCTCGGTGAGCTCCGTATCCGGCGGCACCAGCAGATAAGCATACGCCCTGCGGTTGGATCGCCCTACCCGCCCGCGCAACTGGTAGAGCTCGCTTAAGCCGTATTTCTCCGCGTTTTCTATCACCATAGTATTGGCCAGCGGAATATCCAATCCATTTTCTATAATAGTCGTACAAACGAAGATGTCGAACTCGTGGCGCATAAACCGGAGCATGGTTTTCTCCAGTTCCGCTTCCGCCATCTGCCCGTGACCTACCCCGATCCGCGCGTTGGGCGCGAGCTGCTGGATCATGGCCGCCCGCTGCCAGATGGAATCCACGCGGTTGTGCAGGAAATAAACCTGACCGCCGCGCGCCAGCTCCAGCTCGATGGCCGTACGGATCAATTCCGGGTTGAAGGGCGCCACAACGGTGTGGATGGAGAGCCGGTCCTTGGGCGGAGTCTCGATCACCGACATATCCCTCAGACCTAGTAACGACATATGTAGTGTTCGGGGGATTGGGGTGGCGCTCATGGTAATCACATCCACCGATTTCTTGAGCTGCTTGAGCCGTTCTTTATGCTTGACTCCGAAGCGCTGCTCCTCGTCCACAATCACCAGCCCCAGGTCTCGAAACTCCACATCCGCCGAGAGCAGGCGATGCGTCCCGATGGCCAGGTCCACCTTGCCTTCGTTCAAGTCGGCCACGGCGGCCTTCAATTCTTTGGGCTGGCGGAAGCGGCTGAACATGTCCACGCGGACCGGAAACGGTTGGAAGCGCCGTTTGAAAGTCTCGAAATGTTGAAATGCGAGGACTGTAGTAGGAGCCAGGATAGCCACCTGTTTGCCGTCTCCCAGCGCTTTGAACGCCGCCCGCATTACGACCTCGGTCTTGCCGAAGCCCACATCCCCGCACAGCAGCCGGTCCATCGGATGGGGGCTTTCCATGTCCCGCTTAATGTCCTTCACGGCATTGAGCTGGTCGCGTGTCTCGGTGAACTCGAAGGCGTCTTCGAACTCCCTCTGCCAGTTGCTATCGCCCGAAAACTGGAACCCTTCGGCCATTTTGCGCAGGGCGTAAAGCTTGACGAGTTCGTCCGCCATGTCGCGCATTTTGGCTTTGATACGGGTTTTGGTGCGCGTCCAGGTGGCTCCGCCCATGCGGTCCAGCGCGGGCTTGGATTCGCCCGCGCCACGGAACCGCTGTACCAGGTCCATGCGCGTCAGCGGCACATACAGGCGCGCGCCGGCGGCGTATTCGAGGAGCATGTAGTCGCCCTGCGCCTCGCCCTGCGAGATCTCCCGCAGGCCCAGGTATTGCGCCACGCCATGTTCGGCGTGGACCACGTAATCGCCCGGTTTCAGGTCGATCAAGTCGGCCGAAAACGCAGCCAGCACGGACTTCGAAGACGGTGCCCGCGCCACCAGGTCGGGCGTTTCAAAGAGGTCTTCCGACCCAAATACGACAAGCCTCGAATCCCGAAAAGCGGCGCCGTGCCGCACCAGCCCCTTTACCACGTAGACGCTGGCCGCGGAGCCCGCCATGTAAGCGCGTCCGGTCACGTACCCGGGCGCCGAATCGCTTTGTTCCAGCCCCAGTTGATAGGGGATGCGGTACTCGTTCAGAATATCCGCAACACGTTCTACTTCACCCGTAGAAGATGCAAAGAACGCCACCCGGTTGCCCGATTCCACCAGCGTCCGAGCCTCCGCGACGGCCACCTGCATGTTGCCGTGAAAGCCTAACGAGGGACGCGTGGATATGTGATACGCCGCCCTGTCCGGCTCGGCGCTCCAGCCAATCTCCAATTCCTTCAGTTGTAGTTGTGGGGCGGCCGCGGCTTGCTTGATCAAATCCTCCCAACGAAAGAAAATGCGATCCGGATCATAGGCCGCGGAGCGTTCGATCTGCTCCAGGCGCGTCCAGAAGCGCTCCGCCGCCGCATGGATTTGTTCCGCTTCGTCCCACAGCACCAGCGGCCGTTCCAGCAGGGAGAACACCGAGGAATCGCGCGGGCGGAGCATGGGAACCAACAGCTCCCAACCTGGAAACGCTTCTCCCGGCGCCGGCAGATCGCGCCCAGGCACCCCGGCTGCGCGCACCAGTTCACCAAGCTCGGCCAAAAGCGAGCGTGATCGCTGATACTCCGTCAAAGGTAGTAGAGTGCATTCCTCGATCTTCAGCACCGACCGCTGCGATTCCACTTCAAAGCGGCGCATGGATTCCACCCGGTCGCCGAAAAGATCCACCCGGACGGGTTTCGAAGCGTCGGGAGAAAAAACGTCCAGAATACCGCCGCGAACCGAATATTCTCCTACCATTTCGACCGGTTCCCGGCGCTGGTAGCCGATGCTTTCCAGGTGCGCCAGCACCTCTTCGAAGGGCAATTCCTCGCCCTCTCGCAGGCGCAGCGCTAACTGGCGATAGAACGCGGCGGGTTCGATTCGCAAAAGCGCCGAAGCCACCGGAAGAATGGTGATGGGTACCCGCTGCGACGCCAGGCGCCACAGCCCGACCGCCCGCTCCTCCAGAATCTCGGCGTGCGGCGAGAGGTTCTGCATGGGTACAACGTCAAGCGCTGGAAGCAGTTGCGGCGCGCTGCGTTCGTCCGAGGCAAGCAAACCGAAGAAGGTCTGCATGCTCTCCGCCAGCGCCTCGGCCTGTTTATTACCATCTACTATGACAATCAGAGGTCGTCCCGACGCCTGCCAAAGCAACACCGCATAGACTGCCTTAGCGGTGGTTGTCAGCCCCGAAAGCGAGGCGCTGCCACCCGCCGAAAGCCGGCGGAAGGCATCCTGAAACCCCGGATGCCTTTCCAATTCCAGAAAAAGATCGCGTACGGCAGGGTGAATCAAGGCTGGCTAAGGATTCTTTCTACAAGGTTAGAGGTTGAGTAGCCCATTTCCAGCGGAACCGTCATCACGCGGCCTCCGGCCGCTTCCACTTCCTCACGTCCGGCAATGAAGTGCGACCAATCCGCTCCTTTGACGAGCACGTCCGGAAGCAGTTCGGCGATCAACTCGCGCGGGGTGTCCTCGTCGAACAGCACCACCGCATCCACGGCTTCGAGCGCGGCAGCCAGTTCGGCCCGTTCGGTCTCCGCCAGGAGCGGCCGCGACGGTCCCTTGGCGCGCCGCACGCTGGCATCCGAGTTGAGCCCCAACACCAGCACATCGCCGAGCGACCGCGCCTGCTCCAGAAGGCGGATGTGGCCCGCATGCAGCAGATCGTAGCAGCCGTTGGTGAAGACGACGGTTTTCCCTTCCTCTTTCCATTCCCGGCGCCGGCGAAGGAGATCGGCGCGGCTGTAGAGGCGTGCCACCGCTTTCAGTTTAGCGAATCCACGGTAAGATGAGTTCCATGAAACCAATCGCGATGCTGCTGGTGTGCGCCGGACTGCTGGCCGCGGCCGGAAAAGAGACCTTCACCGGAACCGTCACCGATACCATGTGCGGCGGCGACCACAAAGCCATGAATATGGGGTCGGACGAAAAGTGCGTCACCGAATGCGCCAAAATGGGCGCCAAGTACGCTCTCTGGGACGGCCATGCCGCCTACGAACTGAGCGACCAGGCCAAAGCCGGCAGATTCGCCGCTAAGAAGGTGACCGTCACCGGGACCATGGACGCGAAGACCAGGATTATTAAAGTGGATTCCATTACAGCGGCCAAATAGATGGAGGATGCGCAAACCCCAGCCGTGGAATTCTATTGCCCCGCCTGCGCCCGCCCGGTTCCCGATCCGCTGCTCTGCGGCGATTGCCACGCCCTCATCTGCCGGCGATGCGGCACGCCGCTGGAGCGCATCGACGATCTGGGGATTGGCTGAAGGGTAGCGCAAGATCCAGCCTGCCAGCGCGGACAGGCCGGGAGGCCTGTCCTACAGCCTAAATGGTCATGGCGCCGTAGCCGCCATCGACGCGCAGCAGTATCCCGGTGACAAACGAGGAAGCCTGCTCGGAAGCCAGGTAGATGCATGCGCCGATCAACTCGGAGGATTCGCCGAAGCGCGCCATGGGCGTATGGCTCATGATCTGGGAGATGCGCTCGGGGGTCAGGATCTTGCGGTTCTGTTCGGCCGGGAAGAAGCCGGGGACCAGCGCATTCACGCGCACGCGATAGGGGGCGAACTCCCGCGCCAGAAACTGGGTCACCTGGTTCACGCCGCCCTTGGCGACGCTGTAGGTGAAGACTTTGGAGAGCGGCGGACCGGAGGAAGCCGAGGAAATATTGATGATGGAGCCGCCGCGGCCGGCATCGACCATGGCTTTCCCGAAGACCTGGGAGGCGAGAAAGACGCTGCCCAGATCCACGCTCAGGATGCGGTCCCACTCTTCCTGGGAGATTTCGAAAAAGGGAGTGGCGGAATTGATGCCGGCGCCATTGAGGAGGATATCCACGCGCCCGTAATTCTCGAGGGTAGTGTGCAAGGCGGCCTCGAGGTCCGCTTTTCGCGTGACGTCGGCCTGGATGGGGATGGCCTTCCTCTGATGCTTGCAGATGGCCAGGGCGCGCTGGGTGGCATTTTCCAGGTTCAGATCCACGATGGCCACCTCGGCCCCGGCGCCGGCGAATCCCTGCGCGATTTCGCCGGCCAGCACACCGCCGCCGCCAATTACCACGGCCACTTTGCCTTTGAGGGAGAACATCTCGTCAATTGACATAATTTAGACCTTAAATCCCTTTTAACACGAATGCAGGGCCATTGGTTTCTGCAAAAAAACCGAGGCTGTATTGACACGCGGCGCGCGGGGAACGGATCATAGTGTGCGGGAAATCGACAAACCCCAGCCAAAAGTGTCTGCAAGACGTCATTCTTTCTGCGGTTCGCTGGCGGCGGGCGCCGCTCCGAGGGCGGGCTTCGGCAGCGTGCCCGCGTTGCGCTGCCCGGCAGATTCAGATCCAAAAACATCCTGTTAGACTCAAGGCTTGCCTAGCAGCCGGCCGACCCAATCCGAGGACGCCGCACCACGGCTTCGCCGCACTCTCAGCCTGTGGAACCTGGTCATCATCGGCATTATCCTGATTCAGCCGACAGCGCCCATGCCCCTGTTTGGCGTGGTATACGACAAGGCGCACGGCCATGTAGTAACCACCATTCTCATTGCCATGGCGGCCATGCTGCTCACCGCCTTCAGCTACGGGCGCATGGCGCGCGCTTATCCGAGCGCGGGTTCGGCATTTACGTACGTAGGCCGCGAGATACACCCGGCGCTGGGCTACGTCACCGGTTGGAGCATGGCGATGGAGTACCTGATGAACCCGCTGATCTGCTGCATCTGGTGCGCCGAAGGGATGGTCAATGACCCCATGCTGTCCGGCATTCTGCCAAAACTGCCGCTGCAGTTCTGGGTGGTGTTTTTCGCCCTTCTATTCACTTTTCTGAACCTGCATGGCATTCGGACCACGGCGCGGATTAATGAGGCTCTGGCGGTCGTCATGGGAGCGGTCATTCTGGTGTTTTTCGCGGCCGCCGCGAAATACCTGGCGGGCCATGGCGGCATGAGCGGAAAGGCATTTGTACTGCCGTTTTATAACCCCGAAACATTCTCGCTGCGGGCGGTGCTGACGGGCACCTCGCTGGCAGCCCTGACGTTCATCGGGTTCGACGGCATCTCGACGCTTTCCGAAGAGGTCAAGAACCCGCGCCGGAACATCCTGCTTGCCACCGTCCTGACGTGCCTGGTCACGGGCCTGCTGGCCGCGCTCCAGGTTTATGTCGCGCAGTTGGTCTGGCCGGCAGCGAAGTCTTTCCCGAATCTCGAAACCGCCTACTCCTACGTGGCCGGCTTCATCGGCGGGCCATGGCTGTTCAGCCTCGTGAACCTTACCCTGCTGGTGGCGAACATCGGCTCGGGCATGGGATCGCAACTGGCCGCCGCGCGCCTTCTGTACGGCATGGGCTGTGGGAACGCGCTGCCCAAGTCGTTTTTCGGCGCCATCGACGCCAAGCGCGGCATCCCCGGCAAGAACGTGCTGCTGGCCGGCGCAATCGCACTCGTGGGCGGCTTGTTCCTGAGCTATGATTTCGGCGCCCAGATGGTGAACTTCGGCGCATTCATCGCCTTCATGGGAGTCAATCTGGCGGCCCTGATCCGATATTACGTGCGCGCGGAAGAGAAGCGCGTGTGGAGCAATCTGGTCCCACCGGCGCTGGGATTTGCGATTTGCCTGCTGATCTTTCTGAGCCTGGAAAGCCCGGCGAAGTTCTGGGGCGGCGCCTGGGTGGCCGCGGGACTCCTGTACGGCGCCTGGCGAACGCGCGGCTTCCGCGGCGGACCAGTGGATTTCGAATTGCCGCCGGAGTAGAAGGCCTGACGAAAAAATGTCCTGACTGTGCGGAGGAAATTAAGATTGATGCCCGCAAGTGTCGCTTCTGCGGGCGTGTATTCGCCACAGACTAACGCCCGGCTGCGTGGTGGTGCGGATTGTTTCAGCTTGCGCGAACTGGGTCCATCGGCGGGGTTCTGTATGCCCAATAGTATGACCACCCCCTGCATAAACCACGTGTCACCACCTTGCTACCGATTTCCCGTAAGCTGTTGAAGATAACAGGCAGTGACAGGATGTTACAGGGCGTGTAAGACGTGGGGGCGGCTCAGTGGGATTCCCGGCGCTCGCGGGCGATGCGGGTGTGCTTGCTCGAGGAAATCTTCCGGAACGGCAAACTTCCGGACACGGAGGCAGCAACGGATGTATCCGCGGACTTTCGGCTCGCAAGCGACGAGATCGACGCACTATCCCCGGCCCAGGCAGACGATTGGGTGCGCCGGCTGAGCGGGGATGCGCTCGTCCGCCGGATTTTCACGGATGCGCAGCCGGCCGACCCGCAAGGTCCCACACTGCACCACTGTGGTGGCGCGCGTACAATGGAAATATATGCCGACCCGAACGAAAACGGCGCCGCGCCGATCCGGAATGAAGCCCGTGCGGCAGAGCGTGACGATCCCGGCCCCACTGGTACCCGAGGTCCGGCGCATCGCCAAGGAACGCCACTTGACGATGAGCCGCGCGCTGGTATCCCTGGCCGAGAGAGGCCTCCGCGCAGAGATCGACGCAAAAGAGAACTTGAAGGCGGCCTACCGGCGATTCATGGACGAGCGGGAGCCTTCCCGCAAGGACGAATCCGGTAAAGATCTCATCCGCGCGATCTTCGGGAAGGATGCCATTGCCGAAGATCCGGTTCTCTGACCTTCCGCGCGGGGTCTGGCAACACCTGCTGGCGCGCGTTCAGGAGCGCGAGATCACGCTCGCCGATCTCGCTCGCTTGCAGGAGTGGGTGAAGTCGGGACCGCAAGCGCCTGAGGGCGATTGGTACAAGGATTTCGGCTCCTTCAAATTGTGTGGCTCGGGAGAGTACCCTCGGACCGTTCTGGCCAAGGGTATGGCGGCGTTCGGCAAGGTGATCGAATAGAACAGGAACGCCTTTGCCACCAAACCGGCGACCAAGGCACGTGAACCAGGCTTTTGGAACCCCGGTGGGCCCTGGGGGATTTGAACCTTCGACCAACGGATTATGAGTCCGGGTTCGAGGTGTCCACCGCGTCCAATTCGTAAGTTTATCAAACATTTACCGGAATAGACGTGATATTGCATCTACGAAGGCCGGGCGAAAGTCTATTGGCGTTGCTGCCAGAATTGCTGCCAGAGATTTCCGTGCGACAGTCAGCACGTAAATTGGCCGACCGTGCGCCACGGGCGCGCCGGGAGCGCGCCCTGGCGGCACGGTCGTAGACGAGACTGGGCAGCGGAAGCGTGCGCCGGCGCAGCGGGTTATGATTGGGATCTCCTTCCAGGCGGAGACCTGGATCTGCATAGGCTCGAATTCCGCGGAGAAGATGGAAAGACTCTTTGGCGGCGAGCCGAAGTCACCGCGGGTGCTGACAATGCCGGACCGGAAACCGGTTGCTGACAAAACTGCTGACAAAAACACGAAAGCCCGCTTGGTGCGGGCGTCTAAGTGATTAACTATAAAGTGGAGCCACCCGCCGGGGTTGAACCGGCGACCTGCTGATTACGAATCAGCCGCTCTACCAACTGAGCTAGGGTGGCTCGCGCCTTTGATGATATCAACTTGCAGCGAATTTTGGCAAATCAGGCGATGAGCCGCGCAAGCGCCCGGAGAGCCGTTGTTAAGTTGCGGAAATCAAATACTTGCCAGATCTATTGAGACGGATAGAATGGGTTGGCATCTGAATCCACGTCGATCCGGAGAACGAGGTACGCCTGGCACGCCTGAGCATCGTGCAGCCCCAGTTTGGCCCATTCGATTTTGACGTTCGCGCGGGCGAGTTGCGAAAGCGGGACAGACGCTTCCGTCTGTCAACCCGGCCACGGGGAGCGCGTGTTTCAAAGCTTCGGGGTGTTCGCGCAGCCCTCAGAACGTAAACCGCGAATCGAATTCAATGCGCCGGTTATTGGCCGTTCCGGCCCCGCCAAAGCCCACTCCGCCTCCTCCGAAACCGGTGTTCACGGAGGTTGGCTCCAGGAATTGCGGCGACGTAATCACGCCCTGGTAACCCGCCGGATTGAAGTGGTTCAGAATGTTCGTGACATTCAACCCAATCGTCAGGTTGAAGCGGTGCTCGGTGCTGCTGGAGAACATTCCGCGCATCCCGCCGGCGGGGCCCATCGACATCGCTCCGCCGCCGCGGCCGCCGCCTCCGTATCCGCCGCGCCCCCCGCCGCCTCCTCCGTTGGGCGCCGCGCCGTTTGCCACCGGACCGAAGCCGAAGACGTGGTAAACCCGCAGGTTGACCGAAACCAGGCCGGCCATCGTCAGGTAATCCCGCGGCACCAGGTTGGCCGGATTAGCGGGATTGTAAGTGGTCGAGAATGCGCCCGCGCGCGAACACACCACATCGCCGCTGGTGCCCAGGAAGCCCGCGGGGCAGGAGCCGGCCGGAGCGAATGCCGCGCGCGGGTTCTCCAGCGTATCGCCGTACAGGTCCTCGCCCGCCAGAACGTCGTAAGGCGCGCCCGAGCGGAGCGTGATAAATGGAGCTATGTGCATACCCGCCGGCGCCAGGATCGAACCGAATAACTGAAAATTGTGCCGCCGGTCGAGCGTCGACCGGCCGTAATCCAGCATGAAGTCGTAGGGGTCCGTGGGCATGGAAGGCAGGTCGTTGGCGTAAGTGAGCTGGTAGTTGGCGTAAAGCGACACGTTGTCATTGAAACGTGTGTTCAAAGTAGCCATTACAATGCTTTGGCGCAGAATTCCGCCGGATTCGTACTCGAAGATGTTACCTGCGTTGTACCCATAGGGAAAAACGCCGTTACCCGGCCCCAGCGCCAGCAGCGGGTTGAAGGTGCCCGGCAAAGGCGTGTTGATCGGCACCGTCTGCAGGTAATGTTCCGCGTGATTATTCGTATAAGTAACCGAGGCAACCGTGTTGCGCGGCAATTGCCTCTCGACGCCGACGGCGCTCTGAATGCTGTAATCCGCCCGCAATTTCGGGTCGACCTCGTAGATGCTGTTTTCCCCCGCGCTGAGCGTCGATACCGGCGGAGTGCTGGAGAGCGGAAAATCCGGATTGTAGACGGTGTAAGAAGTCTGGGTATATCCGTTGTTCAGCGCCGCCTGCTCGTAGAGATTCAGCCCCGCGCGGTCGTAGAAAATGCCCGATCCTCCGCGGATCACCGTCTTCTGCCGTCCGTTCTTGTCCTGTCCGGGCGCCCATGCGAAGCCCACCCGCGGCGCCCAATCGCGATAGTCGCGATCCAAAGTTTGCACTTCGTAGCGCAGCCCCAGGCTGAACGTGAGATTCGAGCTCACGCGCCAGTCGTCCTGCACGAACGGCGCGGCGTCGTAGCGGGTCATGCTGATGTAGGGTACGCCGGCCTGGATGGTGAAGCGCGACGGGCCGCCGCCCAGCGCCTGGATGGCGGCGGCGCCAAGTCCCGCCTGCTGCAGCGCCAGGTATCGCTGGTATTGCTGGAGGGAGGTCAGCAGCTCCGTTTCTTCATCGCCGTTTTGGTCGTATTCAATCTGGTTGGCGGCGTTCAATACCGGCTCCGTGCCGCCCAGAAATGTAAACTGGCCGTTGAATCCCTGCGGATTATTGTTCTGATCGCCATCCCTTCGTACGCGCACGCCGAAACGGATGGTATGCTTGCCTCTGTTCAGGGTGGAGTAGTTCTGCAACTCGTAGTGATGCGCGCGGTCGAAGGTATGACCGATTCCGTTGCCGCCGGTAATGAACGAGTTCGCCACATTCACTTCGGGCTGCTCGTTGCCCAGGGATTGGCTCCAGTTGCGGTAATACTGAAAGCGCGTTTCGTTCTCCGCCCGCGCGTTCAAAACCGCCGTCTCGGTGAGCATCAGATTCTGGGAATCGCCGGAATTGTTGTACGCCTGCGTGGAGTAAGGCGCGGGCAGGTGGTATCCTCCCAGGCCGGCGTTGTCCGAGTACGACATGCGTTCTTCCACGCGCGCGGTCAAGGTGTTGTTGGCGCTCAACTGGTAATCGATGCGCGGCGCGATGGTGCGGTTCATCTGGGGCGTAACGATCGCCGTATTCACAAGCAGCGGCTGCAGCGTCGTGGGATTCAGGTAAATCGCGTTGGTAATCGCGTTGTTGGTGATATCCCGTTCGTTAAAATCCAGGAAGAAAGAGGCCCGCTTGTTGATGGCGTCGCTCACGCTGCCGCCGTACATGCGGTTGGAATAGTCCGGCTTGTTGGAAGCGTAAGGATTGCGCGAATCGAACACCGCGTCGCTGTCGTTGAAAAACAACATGCCGCGCAGACGGTCCGTTCCGGGCTTGGTGAGGATTTCAATCCGCCCGAAGCCCAGCCGGTCGTATTCGGCCGAAAAGGGATTCTGATTGATGCGGATCTCGCGGATGGATTCCTTGGGGGGGAGTTGTCCCCCCGAAAAGCCGTCGATATAAATCTGGCCTCCATTGGGCCCGGCGCCCGGTCCCGCCAGAGCCTGCAAAGCGGATTCCAGATCGTCCGGATCGTCGGGCAGAGCTTGCAGGTCCTGGCCCTGGATCACCAGCGCGGTGGCGTTGTTATCCGGCTCCACGTTTACGACCGGCCCGGCTTCGGCGGCCACTGTCACTTGCTGCGTTTCCGTGCTTAAGTTCAACTTTATGGGCAGTTGCACCGCAGCGCCGGGTTGGATGGTGACATTGCCGGAGAATGGCGCGAACCCGGGGAAGGTCACTTTCAAGGTGTATTGGCCGGGAGGGACTCCATTGAACGAGTAACCGCCATCGGCTTGCGATTGCGCCGTCTTCGTGTAGCCGGCGCCGCTTAGCGTTAGAGTAACCGCCGGGATCACAGCGCCGGATTCATCCGTCAGGACCCCCTTCACGGCGCCGGCGCCAGGTTGGCCGTGGACCGGAGACATAAGCAATCCGGCAACCAAAAAAACAAGAGGAAACCTTCGTATGTGGGTCATAGCACCTTCGGGCACAGTCGGATGGGTACCTTCAATGGAAAGGCGCGCCGTGACCGATGCGGGTTTCCCGGGAGGACTTCCGTACGGTGCAATAAGTTACAGTCTGGAATAGCCACGCGGCGCCGTCTCACCGCGACCGGGACGCACGAAGTGGCGCCGCACTCCTGCGTGCCTCTTCGCCACTCCTGGCGATGCGTTTCGGCGTGTTTGCGCCACCGCGGCGCCTCGCGGACCGCCGGTTTGCAGGCTAGACTTGAATTTCGCCCAGCGCGCCGAAATCCTTCTGCAGAACAAGAGCCACGGTGCCGCGCAGGCGCGCCATGCCGCCCTCGTAGGCCGGAATCAGGCGCGGCACGCAGCCTCCCGGCAATACCTGCGCTTGCACCTCGCTTTCGATGACCGGTCCGAAACGCTGCCAGGAGCGTGTAAGATCCCCCACCACCACGATGCGCTCGGGCGCCAGCCCGGCCACGATCATGCGCATGCCGCGGCCCACATAGTGCGCCATTTTTTCCAGCGATGCGGCGGCCCGCTGGTCGCCATGGTCGGCGCGGCTCAGCAGATCCTGAAAGCTGAATTCGGGAGATTCGGAGGTGGACTCCAGATAGTAGCGCAGGGCGGCGCGATTGGAGGCGAAGACTTCCCAGCAGCCGCGCCCGCCGCAACTGCAAAGGGGTCCGGTGGGGTCAAGCGGCACGTGGCCGAATTCGCCCGCCATGCCGTTCAGCCCGCGGACGAGCTGCCCATTGGCCCAAACGCCCGTGCCAATGCCTTCGGAAACGGTGACGGCAACCAGGTTGCGGCATTCCTCCATGTGGTCGAACCAAACCGCCGCCAGAACGCAGGCATTGGCGGCGTTCTCCACGGCAACTTCCAGGCCGGTCGCCTTGGCAATGGGGCTGCGGATATCGAAATCCGGCCAGCGCAGATTGGGGGCGAAGACCAGGCGATCGGTTTTATGGTCGTAGCGGCCGGGAAGGCTGATGCCCACCCCCTCGACCTTGGTCTTATAGCTGGAGCGAATCAGGCGCTGGATGGATTGCACGATCGCGTGGATGGTGGCTTTGGGGTCGGCCGAGGTGGCCAGCCCCTCCTGGGAAAGAAAACGGCCATGAGCGTCGGCCAGCGCCACGGTGGACTGGGTGGGGCGGATATCCACCGCAATGATGACGCGTTCGTCGTTCAAGCGCAGAAAGGTGGGCCGCCGGCCCCGCGGCAGCCTTCCGGTGGGCCCTTCGAGGACCCAGTGCTCGGCGATCAATTGCTCGACGATGAGGGAAACGGTGCTACGCTGGAGACCGGAAACGCGGGCCAGATCGGCGCGTGAGATCAGGCGGCGGGTGCGAATCAGATTCAGGATGAGGCGCCGGTTGATGTCACGGACCACTTCGCTGGATGCGCCCTGGCTCCTCTTTCCGCCGGTAGTCGGGATTTTTTCAGCCATTCGGCAGCTATCACTACTGTACTGCCTTTCGGCCTGCGCCACGACGCTATTTTGTTTGATGGTTAAACTATAAGACTATGGGGAACTGGAGTTTTTCATTTGCGCTATTGCTGGCGATAGCCGCGGGAATGTCCGGCCAGCCGGCGGAGCAGCCGCCGTACCTGGATCCCGGCCTGCCGGCGGAGCAGCGGGCGGCGGACCTGGTGTCGCGCATGAAGCTGGAAGAGAAGGTTTTGCAGATGCAAAACAGCGCGCCGGCGATTCCTCGTTTGAGCATTCCCGCTTACGATTGGTGGAACGAAGCGCTGCACGGCGTGGCGCGCGCCGGCGAGGCCACCGTGTTCCCGCAGGCCATCGGGCTGGCTGCCACCTGGGATACGCCGCTGATGCATCGCATCGCCGACACCATCTCCACGGAGGCGCGCGCCAAGTATAACCAGGCGCTGCGCGAGGACAACCATGCGCGCTATTTCGGACTGACGTTCTGGTCTCCGAACATCAACATCTTCCGCGACCCGCGCTGGGGGCGCGGGCAGGAGACCTATGGCGAAGACCCCTATCTCACCGGCCGCCTGGCAGTGGCATTCATCCAGGGCATGCAGGGGGACGATCCGCATTATTACAAGGTGGTCGCCACGCCCAAGCACTACGCGGTGCACAGCGGACCGGAGCCCATGCGCCACGAGTTCGACGTAAAGCCGGGCGAGCGCGATTTAACGGAAACGTATTTGCCGGCGTTTCGCGCCGCCATCGAGGAAGGCAAAGCCGATTCGGTGATGTGCGCCTACAACGCGGTGGATGGCGTTCCCGCGTGCGCCAACACCGATCTGCTGGGGAAGCGCCTGCGCGGCGACTGGGGCTTTCAGGGGTATGTGGTGAGCGATTGCGGCGCGATCACGGATATTTTCCGGGGACACAAATACAAGACCACGGTGGCGGAGGCATCGGCGGCGGCGGTAAAGGCGGGGACGGATCTGACCTGCGGGAACGAATACCGCTCGCTGGTGGAAGCCGTCAACGCCGGTCTCATCGGCGAAGACCTGATCGACCGCTCGCTGGAGCGGTTGTTCACGGCGCGCTTCAAACTGGGGATGTTCGATCCGCCGGAGCGGGTGCCATTTTCCAAGATTCCCTATTCGGTAAACGATTCGCCCGAACACCGCCAACTGGCGCTGCAGGCGGCGCGCGAGGCGATTGTGCTGCTCAAGAACGAAAAGCACACTCTGCCGCTGAGCCCGGCGGTGCGCAGGATTGCGGTGATCGGCCCATCGGCGGACGATCCCGTGGCGCTGCTGGGAAACTATAACGGCTTCTCCATGAAACAGGTGGACCCGCTGGAGGGTATGCAAAAGCAGTTTGCCGGGAAGGCGGAGATTCTCTACGCGCTGGGCGCGACCTACACGCCGCAATCGCCGGCGCTGATTGCGACCGAGGCGCTGACGCCTCCGGATGGGACGGGGCACGGCATGCTCGCGGAGTACTTCGACGACGCGGAATTCCAGGGGCCTCCCAAAGTTTCGCAGGTAGAGGCGCGGCCGTTTCTGCAGCCCGGCATCGCCAGCCCGGAGGTAAGCGCGGCGTTTCGGAAGGCGCAATTCGCGGTGCGCTGGAGCGGAACGCTGCGGCCGCCGGTCTCGGGGGAATACACCATCGCGGTCCCGGGCGGCCGCGGGCGCGGCGCGGTGCGCGTTTTTCTGGACGAGCGGGAACTCGCGGCCGAGGGCACGCCGCCGCAAAGACACACGCGATTAGACGCGGACCATGGTTACAAATTGCGCGTGGAATACGGGCCAGCAGACACCAATGCAAGCTTGCAGCTTGCCTGGATTCCCCCCGCCGAGCCGCTGCTTGCCGCGGCCGTGGAAGCCGTGAAACAGGCGGATGCGGCGGTGGCTTTCGTGGGCTTGAACCCGAATCTGGAAGGCGAAGAGATGCGGGTTTCCAGTCCCGGATTTGCGGGCGGCGACCGCACCGATCTGAAGCTGCCGGAACCGCAGGAGAAGTTGATCGAGGCCGCCATCGCAACCGGCAAGCCGGTGGTGGTGGTGCTGACCAGCGGCAGCGCCCTGGCGGTGAACTACGCCGCGGAGCGCGCCGCCGCGCTGCTGCAACTCTGGTACGGCGGCGAAGAGGCGGGCACGGCAATCGCGGAAACGCTGGCCGGGACGAATAACCCCGCCGGGCGGCTGCCGGTAACTTTTTACCGCGGCATCGACCAGCTACCGCCATTCGCCGATTATTCCATGAACGGCAGAACCTACCGCTATTTCAAAGGCGACGCTCTTTACGGTTTCGGCTTCGGCTTGAGCTACGCGGAATTCGAATACTCCCGGCCGCGGGCACAGCGTACCGCGAGCGGCGCCGAGGTTACGGTGCGCGTCCAAAACAAATCGGATCGCGAAGGCGACGAGGTGGCGCAATTGTACCTGAGCGGGGACGGCGCGCCGGACAGCGCCATCCGCCAACTGCGCGGATTCCAGCGCATTCACCTCAAGCCGGGGGAAACGCGCGAGATTCGGTTCACGCTGGCGGCGCAGGACCTGCCGAAAGGCAAGGCGAAGATCAGCGTAGGCGGAGGTCAGCCGGTGACCGGCGTTCCCTACGTCGAGACCACCTTATAAAGGATCAGCTTATTGCGCCTTCTTGAGATGCCACTCAATCGGCTGGCCGCCGCCGGGCCCGCCGGAGATTTCCGACGTCAGTTGGATCCCGTCGCCCGTGACTTTTCCCTTATATGTCAGCTTCAGCTCGTTGCCTTGCATGGTGGCCGTGATGGTGAAGGAGAGATTGTCGCCCTCGATCTTGCCGTCGTTGATGGTAGACTTGCCCAGCATGGAGCTGGTAGTCTCGCCGGTAAGCTTGTTGCCATCCGCCTTGAATACGAAAGTCCGCTCCATGCTTCCGTTGGGACCCTCCGCGGTGGCTTTCCACGTTCCGCTGATGTCGGCCGCCAGAGCGGCCAGGGTGCAGATCATCGTCAGTATCAGTAAGCGCTTCATTGACACACTCCTCGGTGGTAGTCTCCCATAACCCTCGCGGTCACTGGCGAAGGTTCTCTATCTCCACGTAATCCAACCCCGCCGGCTCGCCGCCATCGGGCCGGCCTTCGATTCGAATCTCATCCCCCGGCCGCAGGGCAATGCCCGGAATCAAGCGGCGCGTGGACGAGGTGGAATCCAGTCCGAACGTGCGCGGCAGGCTGAGATCGGCGGTCCACTCGTCCACGAGCTGTTTCCCGATCCATACGCGATAGCGCGAGGCTCCGTTGTTCTGATCGAAATACTCGACGCGCAGGTTATACCATCCGGCATTGCCATCGAATTTCAGCGTGGCCAGGCAGGCTCCGGCAGCCGCCGGGCAGACCACCGCTTTCCCGCCGGATGCATCCTCGAAAGGCGTGACGTCGCGCACCGTGTAGCCTTGCAAAGCCATGGATTCCGCTTCGTAGCGGCCGGGGTAATGCCCCACCCGACCTTTGTCGTCGGCGATATGCGACTCGCGCTGGAACCATACGGTGACGGCGTCTCGCCACACTTCCGCTTGCCCCGCCTGGTATTCGAGCTGCGCCAGCACCTGTCGGTAGCGCTGCTCGTCAATCAAGCCGCGCAGCGTTTTCCATTGCGCGACATACTGCTCCACTTGGGCGGCGCCTTCGTAATGCGAATCGTAGATGTACTGAATAACGGTTTTGCCGGAGTGCAGCCGGTAGCTATAGGGAACGTGGTGCAGAAACAAAAGCAGATCGTCCGGGCAGGTGGCCAACGATTCGAAAACGCGGGCCACGGCGGGGCGGTACTGGCCGATGTAGCCGGTGCCGGTGGCCACGGTGCGATCCATCCCTACGCCGTTTTCGTCGGCGCGGTGCCACTGCCCCCAGCCATTGCGCTCGGAAGCCTCCACATTGACGCCGTAATGATTGCCGGTAATATCGGTCAGGGTTTGCAGGCCCAGCGGGCCGGTGTAGTTTTCATAGGTGCGCCAGGAAGAGAGCTGCATGCGGTCGATGGTCTCTTCCACTTTGGGATCCGCGCCGAAAGTCAGCCGCGTCCATTCGTCGACAATTTGCCGCGAGGTCAAATCGGGGTTCCACGCGAGGCGGCCATAGCCGTACAGATTGGCTTGCGAAAGCTGGTTGCCGGACCAGTTCTCGTCCAGCCCCACGTTCACCACGCCCACAAAGCCGCCCAGGGGACGGTGGAAGACTTTTCCCGCCACCAGCGCCTTGACGGGCGTGACTTCGTCTTCCCGCGCGTGCATGTTGAAATCCAGCGTCTCTTTCCACATCGGCGCCAGAAAGACCATGTGGCGGGATTGGCCGAAATATTCCTGGGTCACCTGCAGCTCGATGGCCTGGTTAGTTTTTTCCAGTGCGCCGAACAGCGGCGACGGCGGCTCGCGTACCTGAAAATCGATGGGGCCGTTCTTGATCTGCACGATCACGTTGTCGTCGAATTTGCCGTCCAGCGGCTGGAAGTTGTCATACGCCGCGCGCCCGCGGTCGTTCTTCAGATTTTGCCAGTCCATGTGATGGTCGTAGACGAAGCCCCGGTAGAGCAGCAGGCCTCCATGCGGCTGCAAGGCGCGCGCCACCACGTTGGCGGCATCGGCGTGCGTGCGGCCGTAGGCGGATGGCCCCACGCGGCCCTCCGAATCGGCTTTCAGAACGAAGCCGCCCAAGTCGGGAACGGCCGCATACAGCGCGTCCACGGTGGTTTTCCACCAGGCGGCGACCTTTTCGTCCAGGGGGTCGAAGGTGTCCAGACCGCCGATGGTTTTGGGACTGCCGAAGTCCACCGAAATGGCCACCCGGACGCCCCACGGCCGCAGCGCGGCGGCGATGCGCGCAATCTGCGGAATCATTTCGGCGGACAGGATGCGCGGGTTGGCGTTGACATTATTAATCGAGCAGCCGTCGATGCCGAGCGACGCCAGCAGGCGGCCGTAATCGTTGACGCGGCTCAAATCCTGGCGCGCCCGCTGATTCTCCCAGAAAATCGAGCGGCCGCCATAGCCGCGTTCGATGGAGCCATCCAGGTTGTCCCATTGGTTCACCCAGCGCACGGGAGCGTAGGGCGAACTCTTTTCGTCGAGAGCCGCGATGGAGTCCGCCAGGGCGATTTTTCGTAGCAGGGCGAAAGCGCCGTAGAGCAAACCGCGCCCTTCCGGCGCGACGACCAGCAGGTAGCGCGCATTGGCCGAAGCCACGCTCTTCAGCCAATAACTATCGGCGGGCAGGCTCGCGGTCAACTGCCATTGCGGATGAGCGCGGCGCAGTTCGCCGATCGTTCCCAGGACGATGGCGCTTTCCTGGGGAATGCCAGGTTCGGCGCGCAGCGTTCGCCCCAGCATCCCGCGCAGCCCGCGAATCAACTCGCTTTGCGCGCTCACGGCGGCTGGCGAATCGTCCAGCCGGGTGACCACGGCGGGAACTTCGGCGCGCGCCCGGTCCAGCGCCGCGCCCTGCAAAGCCGCGTATCGCAGCCACGCGTCATAGCCCGTCTCCGCGCGCAACGGCGCGGCCAGGAGGCACAAGAAAGCGAGCGGGAGTTTCGTCCACATGGTCACTCCTACGAATTGACACCGGAGGCCAGGTAACCTCCATCCACCGCGATGCATTGTCCGGTCAGAAAGCTGGCCGCGTCGGAGGCCAGCATCACGGCGATTCCCACCAACTCTTCGGGCTTGCCGAAGCGGCGCATGGGAGTCCGCATGAGCATCTCCTGGCCGCGCTCCGTGTTCATCACCAGGTGTCCGTTCATTTCCGTCGGGAAAACACCGGGCGCGATGGCGTTCACGGAAATACCGTCTTCGGCCCATTCGCAAGCCAGGCTGCGGGTGAGCGAGAGGATGGCGGTTTTGGCCGCGCAATACGCCGCCACCTGGTGGAACGAAAGGAACGAGCCGAGCGAAGCGATGTTGATGATGCGCCCGCGTCCGCTGGCCGCCAGCGCGTCGTGAAACGCCTGGCAGGCGCGCAATACGCCGGTAAGATTGGTATCCAGCAGGCCGGACCATTTTTCGTCGGAGACGCTGAGGGTCGGTTCCTTGAAGGTATAGCCGGCGGCATTGATCAGAATGTCGATGCGGCCGAACTCGGCCAGCACGGCGCCGCACAGGGCGTCGAGCGACCGGCGGTTGCGCGCGTCGGCGGCTTGGCGCAGGGTGCGGCGGCCCAGCGCTTCGATTTCGCTCGCTGTGGCATCGATCTCGTTGGTGCGCCTGCCGGAGGGGACGCTGTGCGCGCCATGCTCCGCTAAACCGAGGGCCAGCGTGCGGCCGATTCCGGACGTTCCGCCGATCACCACCGCCACGCGATCCCGAATCCCAAGGATGTCTGTCATAAACCGATAAAAATCTCGCTGCCCGCCACCGTAAGCTCGATGCCGGCGGCTTTGGCGGCCTCTTGCAGCGCCGCCTCCAGCATCACTACGGGATCGGGGCTGACATCCACTTTCCGCATCAACCCTTCGCCCTTGCGCGGGCCCGCCGACAGCACCACCTTCAACCCGCGGCGCTTGCAGCGGATGGGCGTGCCGTCCTCCAGTTTGCGGTTCATGGGCTTGATGAAAGCGTCCACGTAATGCACGCCAATTCCCGATTTGTCATGGGTGAACTCCGGCAATTGGCGCGTCACCGCGGGGTCGATATCGCAGAGTTTGGTTTTCATGGCCTGGCCGCTCCACTCGTAAGGCAGGCATCGCGATGACGGTCGAAAGCGGCGCGAAACGCGCGGATGTGCGCCGGACTGCTCCCGCAGCACGCTCCCACGATTGCGGCCCCGGCGTGCAGCAGCGGACAGACGCCCTTTGCCATGTGCTCCGGCGCTTCGTCGTACACCACCTGCATCTGCACCAGCTTGGGCTGGCCGGCGTTGGGCTGCACCATCACCGGCAGCGGGCTGGCGCGCCGGTAGCGCACCACCGCATCCCGCGCCCGCTCCATGTCCATACCGGTCCCGCAGTTCAGGGCGACGATATCGGCCCCATGCTCCTGCATAAACCGCGCCGCCCGCTCGGGATCGATTCCCATCATGGTGCGGAACGTAGAACCATCCAGCGTCACGTCGTACGCCATCGATCCGATGATGCACGGAGCGCCCGCCTGCCGGGCCGCTTCCATTCCCAGCAGCAGCTCCTCGAGCGAGGTCTGGGTTTCAATGACGATGGCGTCCGCGCCGGCTTCCACCAATGCCCGCGCCTGCTCCTCGAAGGCCTCGCGCACGTCCGCTGCGCGGAAGTCTCCGAACGGCTCCAGCAAGCCGCCGAAGGGTCCGATATCGCCGATCACGTAGCCGGCCTTGCCGCCGAATGCCGCGCGCGCGATTTCCACCGCGGCGCGATTGATCCGGACCGCCTGGCCGGCGTTTCCATGACGGTTCAGCATGATGCGCGATCCGCCGAAGGTATTGGTGATCAGGCAGTCCGAACCGGCGTCCGCGTAGGCTCGTTGAATGGCCAGCACCTTCTCGGGATGGGTGAGATTCCAAGCCTCCCCGCAACCGCCCTGCTCCAGGCCGGCCAGCATCAACTGCGTGCCCATGGCGCCATCGCCCAGGAGGGGCCCATCGTGAATCGCGTCTAGTAACGATTTCTTCATCGGTTTCCGTTTTGGTGCAGCGCGTAGTGAATGGTTTCCAGCACCAGTCCCCACTTGTGATCGCGGCTGGCGGCATCGCAGTAGCAGCCGGCCGGACTGGCGGAACGGCGCCAGTGAAGCACCGCGCCGATGGGTTTTCCGGAAAGCGGCGCTTCGCGTTCGATGGCGCTCATCAGAGCCTCGCTATTGGCAAGGTACTGGCACATGGAGCGATGCCCGCAATCGCCGGCGGCCGGGGCGCAGCGCTGCGCGCGCAGCGGGTAGCCTTCTTCCCGGCTTCCCAGCGTGACGGTGTAATCGAAAGCCAGCGGGCGCCCCATGTTGGTGCAGGTAGTTCCATCGTAGCGAAAGCGCGCTTCCACCGTGCCATCCTGGCGCAGTTCGAGGCGCAGGCGCTGCGCGGCCCATCGCTGCAACGCCTTGCGATTCACGGTGTAGCTGGCCGGTTGGCTGTGCGCCCTTGGCGCTCTGCGAAACTGGCACGGGTGAAAGGAGCAGTTCAGGCAAGGGACGCCGTTGGCGAGGCGGTGCAGCGAATCCGGATTGGCGGTGATTCCGAAAAGGGCCAGCAGCGATTTGGTGGGCCGCAGCGCGCCCGAATCCAGCGTTTCGAGTTTACCTGGCAAGCGCGTTCCCGCCAGCGCCAGGAGGCGCGGCTGTTCGGCAATGTCCCACTCCGCATAGCCGGGACTGTAATGCGGCAAAATCGCCCTGCCTCCGCCTTCCGCCCAGGCGCACAGCCGCGCGCCGAGCGTCGCGACCAGGTGCTCCGTCACCGCCGCCGCGTACCTTTCCAGGAAGAAATACTCGTCGGGCTTTTCCTCGATCCAGAGTTTTTGCGCCGCCTGCTCGGCTTCCGCGCCGGCGCTCACCGCGGCCAAGACGGCGCCGCGGGATTCCGCTTCCTGGAACGTTCGCCGCAGCCGCTGGCTGTGGAACGCGGCGCCTTCCACGCGCACTTCGCCTTCGGCCACCTCCACTGCCGCCGTTTCCCGCGCATACACCCAGGGGCGCCCGTGGCGTGTGTACCAACCGCGCGCCCAGGCGGCCAATTCCGCGGCGCGGCCCATCAATTCGTACTCTTGCGGATACCCCAGCAGCCGCAGGTATTCGGCCTCCGCCACCTGGATATCCGGCCCGCTATCGGCGAGTTCCATCATACGGTGGCCTGCCGCATGGAGGGTACGCTCTGAAATTGGCAGCCGTCCACGAAGAAATCGAAAAATCGCGGATGCGTTTCCAGGCGGCAGTGCTCCACACGCCGCACCAGCGCTTCCAACTCCTGCCTCTTGGCTTCGGAAACCAGGGCGATGGTGGCGCCTTCAATCGCCGCGTTGCCAACCTGCACGATGCGCGCCGGCGAAATCGCGGGGATCAGCCCGATGCGCATGGCGGCATCCACGTCCAGGTGCCGGCCGAAGCCGCCCGCCAGGTAGAAGACGTCGATATCGCCGAAGCCGATTCCGTAATTGGCGAACACCGTTTCGAGGCCCGCGACATTGGCGCCCTTGGCCTGCGCCAGTTCGTTGACGTCGCTCTCCAGAAAGTACACGCCGTTTGCCGGATCCAAATCGATCCGTTCCACGCCGTCTTCGAAACGCCCGCGCTCGTTCATGCGGCCCGTGCGCACGAGCTCGCTCATCAGCGAAACCAGCCCCGAGCCGCAGATGCCCGCCGCCGCTCCTCCGCCGATCACGTCCAGCTCGAACTTTCCTTCGTCATCGATGCGCACGCGCTCGATGGCGCCATCCAGCGCGGGCATTCCGCAGGCGATGGCGCCGCCCTCGAAAGCCGGACCGGCGGGACAGGAAGCCGCCAGAATGCGATGCCGGTTCCCCACCACAAGCTCGGTATTGGTGCCGATGTCCATGATGGCCACCAGCCGCTCTTCGCGCGCCAGGTCCACCGCCAGCATGCACGCCGCGGCATCCGCGCCCACGTGCCCGCTGACGATGGGCGCACCGTAGACCATGGCTTGCGGATGAATCGGCAGCAGGCATCGCCGCCCGGTTTCCAGCAGGCTGGTGGTCGAGCGCTTGCCTTCCGCCATTTCGATTTCCGTGATGGAGCGGTAGGGGCTCTGCCCGATGGAATATACGGATTGGCGGAAGAACAGATCGCGCATGGTCGAGTTGCCCACCACCACCATTTCGCGGATGCTCGCCGGATCCACCGGAAACTCTTCGATGGCGTGACTCAGGTATCCCGCCAGCGTGCGCCGCAGCAGCTTGCCGGGATGCCCGGTATCGTATTGAATGCGCGCCATCACCTCGGATCCGCCGAACCTCTGGGGATTTTCGAAAGACGCGTCGGCCACAATCTCCCCGGTCGCGAGGTTCACGAGGCGCAGCACCACCGTGGTGGTTCCCAGATCCAACGCAATCCCATATCCCGCGCGGCTGCCGCCGGAGGGGTGCGCCGCCGGCAGCCCCACCGCTTGCCGCTCGATGCGCATGCGCCCGCGCCGCATGGTGTGGCACCGCAGGTCGCCGTGTCCCTCCACCACCAGAGCGCGGCAGGAAAGGCGGAACGGAGCGCTCAGGTGCCGCTCCTGTTCGCCCGGCGGCGTAAGGCATTCCATCCCCTGCGCGATCTCCACCAGGCACTCTTTGCACTTGCCCTGCTTGTTACAGGAAGTCGGCACGCGCACGCCCAGGCGCTCCGCGCAGTCGAAGAGCGACATGCCCGGACGGGCATCCAGCGTACACCCGTTAATCGTTACCGTGACCGCCATGCGCGCGCGTTCTACCAAACCGCCGTGGATTCGAGCTCCGCTTTCACCGCTTCGGCAACTTCCCCGGCCGGCCCGTCGCGTTCTTCTTCTTCGCTCCATCGCCACTGCGCCAGGTAGTCGTCCGAGCTCTGCAGTCCGCGCCGCGCCGCCAGTTGGTCGATGCGTTCCTGAAACTTCGCCGGGAGCGGCAGATTGACCTCGCCGGAGTCGTCTTCAGCCTTGATCTGGGACGGCACTTCCTGCCAGTACAGAATCTTGTAGATCGCCATTTTCGTTGCATCTCTCCGCCGCCAGGCGCAGGAACAGGTCTACCGCCGCGGAGGCATTGGCGCCATAGCCATCGGCGCCAATCTCCTCGGCGAACATCTCGCTGATGGGAGCGCCGCCCACGGCCATTTTGATGTCTCCGCGCCCGGCGGCGCGAAATCCATCGATCACCGTTTTCATGTACGTCATGGTGGTGGTCAACAGGGCGCTCATCCCGATAATGTCCGGCTTGCACCGGTCCGCCGCCGCCATGAATTTTTCCACGCTCTGGTCCACCCCGATGTCGTGCACTTCGAAACCCGCGCCTTCGGCCATCATGCAGACCAGGTTTTTGCCGATATCGTGCAGGTCGCCGCGCACGGTTCCCATCAGCAGCGTGCCCACGCGCTTGGTGACGTTTTCCTTGGCGCTGAGCAGCGGCTTCAATACCGCCATCCCGGCCTTCATGGCGCGCGCCGCAATCAGCACTTCCGGCACATACAGAACGTTGTGTTTGAAATCTTCCCCCACCACGCTCATGCCCGCGATCAGCCCCTGGTTCAGAATCTCCTGCACGGCGCGCCCCTCCGCCAGGGCGTCCTTAGTCCTCTGCTCGACTTCCTTGGCGTTGCCCTCGTACAGGAATTGATTCATCAGGGCGTAATCAACCATGGGTGGCCCCTTGAACCGCCATGCGGCCGGCATTGAATTCGCGCAGCGCTTCCAGCATGGCGAGAATGCTCTCCCGCGGCATGCCCGGGCTGACGCCGCCGCCCACGGAAAGCACGATTCCCTCGCCGCCCGAGCCCTCCAGCACGTCCAGAGTCGCTTCCTTCACCTCTTCGGGCGTGCCGCGCACCGCGATCTCCAGCGGATTCACATTGCCCATCAGGCACATGCGGCCGCCCACCCTCCGCTTCACCTCGCGGATGTCTTTCTGCTTCCCCCAGTTGAGCACGTTGAAACCCGCGTCCGGCAAATGGTCCAGGCAGGCGTCCACTTCGGCGTCGTTATGGTAGATCTTCACCCACTCCTTCGGAAACGCGTCGCAGATGCGCTTGAGATAGGGATGCGCGAACTCCAGGTAGTGCTCCTCGTTGATGAAGCCCACGATGTCGTCGAGAATGAAAATGCTCTCGACGGTGTCCCCCATCGCCTGGTGCTGGGCCTTCAACCAGTCGATCACCACGCGCGTGCACAGGTCGATCAATTTGTGAGCGCCCGCCGGGTTCTCCACCAGGTCGATCATGAAATGCGTGGTTCCGCGCACAAAGCCCGCCGTGCAAAGCGGCCCGCGCGAAGTGACCGTGGGAAGAATGTAACCGTGGTCCAGAATGCGCTGCCGCTGCATCTTGATGCGATGCAGCGTGAGCGCGGCAAACGCGTCCGCTTCCACTTCGTACTCCGGAAACTGGTCGATGTCTTCCAGGCGGTACAAGGTGTGGTATTCGCTGGGAGTGTTGTCCCGCCAGAATTTGATCTTCGCCCCGAGCACGCTGGGCTCCGCGGCCATTCCATATTCCATCCACCAGGAAGGCACGAAGATGATGTCCGGAAACTCGCGCATGATCTTCAGATTGGCCTGAAACCATACTTCCGGATCCAGGTAATAATCCAGGTGCCGAATTCCCAGATAGCCGGGCATCCATGGGCTGTCGATGATCAGCGCCATGGGAATCGCGTCCAACTTCTCCAGCCGCGCGGCCTTTTTGAATATCTCCCACTGTTGCGGCAGCATATGATCCCCTAACTTTCCATGCTCAATCCGGAACGGGCGCGGGCCGGCTCTCCCGCGGGTCCGCCCAGCGGTCGTTCGGAATAATCGGCGTCCATCCCGGCCGGCCGGGGTCCTGATCGTACGGATAGCTTCCCAATCGCCGGTAGAGTTCGTTGTACTTGCGTACCTTCTCGCGGTCCAGTTTCACTCCCAGGCCGGGTCCTTCCGGCACGCGAATGGCGCCCTGTTCGTAGCGCATGGGACCACCCTCGATAATATCGTCCATCAGGTGATGATAGTGCGCGTCGGCGGCAAAGGAAAGGTTGGGAATGACGGCGCCCAGGTGCAGCATGGTGGCCAATTGTATTCCCAATTCGCCCGACGAGTGCACGGCCACTCCCAACTGAAACGTCTCGCACACCGCCGCGGCCTTGATGCACGCCCGTATTCCGCCCCAGAAAGTGGTATCCAGGAGAATCACATCCACCGCGGTGTCCAGCGCGTTGGCGGCCAGTTGTTCGAAGTTCACCACCACCGTATTGGTCGCCAGGGGAACCCGAATCATCTGCCGCGTGCGCCGCATGCCGCTTAAACCATAGACGGGATCTTCCAGATAGTCGTTGCGCAATCCTTCGATCGCCTGGCCAAAGCGAATGGCCTGTTCCGTGGACCAGACCGCGTTGGGGTCGAAGCGCAGCGAATCCTCGGGAAACGCCGCCGCTACCGCCTGGTACACTTCCAGTTCGTAATCCGGGTGGAACACTCCGGCCTTCAGCTTATGCGTGGTGAATCCGAAGCGCCGCTTCAGGGAGCGGATGTGTTCCACTACCTGGCCGGCCGTCCGCACTTCGCCTTCCCCGGTGCGCGGATGGGGATAGCGGAAGAAGCAGTACGCGGCGAAGCGCACGGAATCGCGCAGACGCCCTCCCAGAATTTCGCAAACCGGCACTCCCCACGCCTGCCCCAGAATATCCAGGCAGGCAAACTCCAGCGCCGCCAGAATCTGCGTGCGATTGTTATATAACGAAGCTGTGGGATTGGCGATCAGGAATCGCATCTCTTCCAGCCGCGCCGGGTCGCGCCCCACCAGATAGGCTTTCATGGCGCGGAATGCCGCTTCGGCCGATTCCCCGCCGCCTCCCATTTCTCCCAGCCCTACGATCCCGTTATCGGTTTCGACTTCCACGATCGTGCGCACGAATCGGCCCCAGTGGCATCCGTTGGCATGGCGCAGCGGGGCCTCCAAGGGAACGGTGACCGTAGTCGCCCGAATATCCTGGATGCGCATAATTAGTTTTATGGTACAACAATATTCAAGATGATACCCGTTTCCGAGAATCGGCAGCAGGCTTTGGTGTCCCGCCTGATGCAAGCCTGCGGCGGCTCCTACCCGCCCGCAGTGCGCCGCAAATATTTTATTTCAGGACCGCAGTGGGCGGCAGCCTACCGCGGGCAAGCTTTGTTCCACGCTCCCACGCGTCCCGAAATCGGCTTCGAAGAAGTGATCCGCCGGTATGCCGCCATCGGCATCGGCTACTGGTCCACGCACGATACCGACGTCATTCCCACCGAGGCGCTCGCGACGGATCGCCAGGCCGAGATTGTAGCGCGCATCCGGCAATCTCTCGCCGCTAACGGTCTCGCATGTTCCATGGTAACAACCGAGACCTTTTACCATGCCGTATGGGCGGCCGGCCCCGCCGCCGAAGACCCCGCGGTGCGCGAATACGCCAAATTCCGCGTGCGCAACACGGTCGGTATCGGCCACGAGCTGGGCGCCCGTTTCGCCGTCTACTGGCCCGGTTCGCTGGGTTACCTGGTGCAGGGCGCCATCGATGAAACCCAGACCTTGCGCTGGTACGCCGACGCCCTGAATGCCGCCTGCGATTACGATATCGAGCTTGCCGCGCGCCACGGACGCGGCACCATGAAGCACTGCCTGGAAGCCAAACCCTTCGAGCCCCAGGCCGAAATTCTGCTGCCCACCAGCGACGCCATGCTGGCATTCATCGCCTCGGGTCTGCTCACCCATCCGGAAATGGTCGGGTTGAACCCCGAATACCTCCACGAGCTGATGTGGGGCGCGGCGCCGCGCGCGGCGCTGGCTCGCGCCATCCTCGCCGGCAAGCTGTTCCATTTCGATATCAACGATGGCTATCGCCTCAAGCACGACGTGGATATCGGGATCGGCCTGGTGAATCCGCTGGATTGGCTCAACGTCCTGGTTCTGTTGCGCAGCCACGGTTATAACGGACCCTTCAACCTGGACTTCAAACCGCCCCGCACCACCAGCCAGTTCGGCGTCTTCGAAGTCAGCTTTCCCACTGCCGTGGATCGTTTTATCACGCTGTGGGAAATGGCCGGCGAAGTGCTGGCCGACCCGATTATCAACGAAGCCACCGAGGCGTTGAAGGCCGGCGGCGAATCGGCCGCCGCGGATTGCCATGACGCCGAAGCGCTGGCCCGATCCAACGCCGAGTTGTTGACTCTCCACGAGCTGATTGCCCACCGCCTGGTGCAGATCCTGCTCGGCGTTCACCGCGGCCGCACCTTCTCCATCGGATAGTGCGCCCGGCCGCTCTTTGCATACTTAGTTCGGTCTCACAACGAATCACCACCGGAACAGCTTGAGGTCGATCGCATCGGCCATGATCTGGTAACCCGGATTGGCCGGGTGCAGGTGATCTCCGCTGTCCGCCGCCGGCGCCAGGCGCTCGGGATTTCGCGGATCGCGGGTGGCGGCGTCCAGGTCGATTACCCCGTCGAACTGCCCGCTGGTGCGAATCCAGCGGTTCACTTTTTGGCGAGCCGATTCCAACGGCGCACTGGAGTAGAACGAACCCCCCACCGGCATAATCGTCGCACCGAATACGCGCATGGCGTGGGCGTGCGCGCGCTGAACGATCTGCGCATAGGCGCCCATCAACTCCTCGGGGGTGGGCGGCGCCCGGCTACCCAGATCGTTGATGCCTTCCAGGACGATCAGCCAGCGCGCGCCGCTCTGCGCCAGCACATCGCGGTCGAAGCGGGCGAGAGCGTTCGGACCCAATCCACCGTACAACAGGCAATTTCCGCCGATTCCCGCATTCAACACGCCGATTTCCGCGGTGCTCCGGCGCGCCCGCAGGCGTCGCGCAAGATCGTCCGGCCACCGGCCGTTGTTGGTCGCGTTTCGTCCGTCCGTGATGGAGTCGCCCAACACCACAACCGCACCCGCGGTGCGCCTGGCCCACACGTCCACGCCGCTGAGGAAGTACCAATGCTCCGTCTGCGCGGCCTCAGACAAGTCCGCGGCTGAAACGGAATCTCCGGCTTGCAGATACGATGCGGTCCGGGCCCCCGGATGGGTCGTAAAGTCCGCCGGCGCGCCCTTCAGATAGGTGCTCACCGTAAGATCCGACAAAGCCCCCGCATCGAAATCGAGCGCGTCCGACCACATCGGCGCCCCCGCCGGAATCGTAACGTCCGGTTGTCCATGAAACGCCAGCGCCCGGTCGGTCCCCGGCTGGATGGCCGCGCCGCCCGCGGAGATGGCCACGTGCGCGGCCAGAAGGTGCAGCGCGGCGGTCCCAAATTCATTGGAAAACCGCACCCGAATCCTCTGGCCGCCGATGGAAACGTGAACGATCTGCCGCAGGGTGGTATCGGCAAACCCCGGCTGGGGCGGCGCGTTTCCAGAATCGCCGCGCTGCTGCGCCGCAGCCCAGGAGCCCACCCAATGACCGTCGCGCGGCTCTTTCCCTTGCCCGGATAGCGGCGCCACGAGCAGGGCGGCAAGCAGACAGGCGGCGAGGATCTTCATTCGGCGCAACGGTTCCCCCAATAAAAACGGCCGGTCTCCCTTTTCGGAAGACCGGCCGCAAGCAACGGAATACAAAGGTTTAGAAGCGCAGGTATCCGGCTACCACCAAGTAGCGTGGCGTGGATTGTGTGCCGCTGATCAAGCCGAAACCGTTATAGTTGGTGGTGCCGCTGGCGGTCGTCGACCAGCAGCAGCTTCCGCCCGGGTTGGAAAACACCACCGTATTGGTCAAGTTGTACGCCTCGCCCTGCAACGTGAACTTGATCTTTCCTTCCTTGAACGGAAAGACGCGCGAGATATTGGCGTTGAACTGGAAGAAGCCCGGCCCGAACAGTCCTCCGATGAGGTGGCCTACCGTCCCGAATGTGTTGTTGGGAGGGTTGGCGAAAGCCGATCCATTGTAGTAGGGATCGTTGGCATCGTGACCGCCCAGAATCTGCACGTTGGACAGGATCTGGTTGGCGCTGGTGCCCTGGCCGCCGGCGTTGATGCTGGAAGTGGTGCCGACAGCGAACGGCAGGCCGCTCATGCGGCCGATGGTGCCGCTAAGCTGCCAGTTGCCCACGACCCAGGATGCCGGCCCTTTGTTCAGCATGGTGTGCCCCTTGCCGAAAGGCAACTGGTACACGTAATAAACCTGCAGGGTCTGGGGACGGTCGATACCGGAAATCTGCTTGTCCAGTGTGAAAGAAGCTGGGTAAGCGCGCCACAGCGTGGCGTCTCCGTTGTCTCCATTGGCATCGTCGATGGCCTTGGAGAAGGTGTAGCTGGCGCCGATAATGGATG
>Ga0181536_10000838_pt1 | contig 36929 bp, 32 predicted proteins | sample PEATcosm2014_Bin_41_FD_121105 | JGI IMG/M metagenome (GOLD analysis project Ga0181536, IMG submission 121105) | Peatland microbial communities from MTU Mesocosm Facility, Houghton, MI, USA - PEATcosm2014_Bin17_60_metaG | ecosystem: Environmental > Terrestrial > Soil > Wetlands > Peat | place...
ATCCGGCACCGGCACGACAAGGTCGGCGTCGACCATGGATTCGATCGCGAGTTCGCGGCCAATCCGCTTGCGCGCCTCGTAGACCGAGGCACCCTCCATCAGCGAACTCGCGCGCGCGAAGTAAATATACTCGAACACGCAGAACCGCTCGGGCGTGCGGGCGAACGGGCGGATGCTGTGCACCCCCTGGTCGTTGACGACGACGATTTCGCCCGGCTCGACGTCGCGCACGAAATCGGCGTTGACGATGTCCAGCGCGCAGGTCTCGCTGGCCAGCACCCAACCGCCGGTGCCTTCCGAGCCGATGCGGCCGAGAATCAGCGGGCGCACGCCCATCGGGTCGCGGATGCCCATCATCGCCTCGTTCGACAGCGTGACCAGGGAATACGCGCCGATCACCTGTTTCAACGCGTCGATCAGCCGGTCCACGACGGTGGAATACAGGCTGATGGCGATCAGCTGGATGAACACCTCGGAGTCGGTGGTCGACTGAAACAGGCAGCCGCGGCGGACCAAAGCGCGGCGCAGCACGTGCGCGTTGGTGAGGTTGCCGTTATGCGCCACCGCGAAGCCGCCGAATTCGAAATCGGCATACAGCGGCTGGACGTTCCGCAGAATCGTGTCGCCGGTGGTCGCATAACGATTGTGTCCGATCGCGGTGCGGCCCGGCAGCCGGTCGATCACCTTCTGGTCGCCGAAATTGTCGCCGACCGAGCCCAGGCCGCGATGCGAGTGGAACTTGTCGCCGTCAAACGTGACGATCCCGGCCGATTCCTGCCCCCGGTGCTGCAACGCGTGCAATCCCAGAGCGGTCACCGCGGCGGCGTCGGGCACGTTCCAGACACCAAATACGCCGCATTCCTCGTGAAACGCGTCGTCGCGAAATGCGTCCTCGGCATCGTCCCGGATCTCGTCAGCCATGCGGCGGATTTCCTGTTACCTGCGGAGGGGCGGGTCGATCGCTCGTCCCGTCGGAGAGGTCTTCAATATCCCGTCCAGCGCCGTTTGTCGCGAGGGCGGCGGCGACGGGATCTGTGGCCGGTATTCCTGCGGGATTTGCCGCGCGACCCATTCGGCACCCGTATAGATATAGGGCAGCGAGCGCGACTCAAGGACCGGCTCGGGCCAACGCTCCGGTGGAATCGCCATACACGCGACAATGTAAACCACAATCGCCAGCGCGGCGCCGCGCGCGAGGCCGAAGACCAGCCCCAGGGTGCGGTCGATGCCGCCGATCGCCGAGGACCGGACGGCCCCGCCGATCGCTTTCGCGACCAGCGACAGTACAATCAACGACACCAGGAACAGGAGAATGTAGCCCGCCGGATCGGTCCATTCGGGCGAGGGCGCGTAGGGCTCCAAAAACGGGCGTACGGCGGGCAGGCAGGTCATGGCGACCACCGCCGCGCCGACCCAGGCGCCGATGCTCAACACCTCGCGGACCAGCCCGCGGGAAAAGGCCAGCAGCGCGGACAGGAACATCACCGCCAGTACGGCCAGATCGACCGAAGTCATCGTGTTGTCATCCCCTGTCCGGTACCGCCTTCTGCGTGGTTTTCCGGAGCGTGAAAAGTCACGATCGCTCTCTCGCCGCTGTTTCCGGGCCAAATCGCGCGACGAGATCAGCGATGTGGCCAATTTCTTCCAGTGCCAGGCCCTCGGGTGCCGACAGCCGCCGGTTGCCGTGCGCGACCCGTCTTGGCAGGCACGCCGAGTCGAAGCCAAGTTTTGCCGCCTCCTTCAGCCGCGCCTCGGCCTGGGCGACCTGACGCACCTCGCCGGACAGGCCGATTTCACCGAACCAGACCGCGCCGGGTGGGGTCGGCTTGTCGAACGCGGCGGAGGCAATGGCGGCGGCGACCGCCAGATCGGCGGCCGGCTCGTTCACCCGCAGGCCGCCGGCCACGTTGAGCCAGACATCGGTCATGTTCAGCCGCACGCCCGCGCGTGTTTCCAGCACGGCCAGGAGCATCGACAGCCGCGAACTGTCCCAGCCGATCACCGACCGTCTGGGCGAGCCGCCCTGGTTGGGCGCGAGCAGTGCCTGGATTTCCACCAGCACCGGCCTGGTGCCCTCCAGCCCGGCGAACACCGCGCTGCCGGCGATGTTGCCGCGGCGCTCGGCGAGGAACAGGGCGGAGGGGTTGGCGACCTCGGCGAGGCCCACATCGGTCATTTCGAACACGCCGATCTCGTCGGTGGCGCCGTAGCGGTTCTTGACGGCGCGCAGGATGCGGAACTGGTGGCCGCGGTCGCCTTCGAAATACAGCACCGCGTCGACCATGTGCTCCAGCACGCGCGGGCCGGCGATGCCGCCCTCCTTGGTGACGTGGCCGACCAGCACGAGGGCGAAGTTGTTGGCCTTGGCGGCGCGGATCAACTCGAACGAGCAGGCGCGCACCTGCGACACCGTGCCGGGCGCGCTGTCGATGGCGTCGAGCCACATGGTCTGGATCGAGTCGATGACCACCAGCGTGGCGTCCTTCGCCCGCTCCAGGCTGGCGGTGATGTCGCGGACATTGATCGAGGCGGCAAGTTCGATCGGGGTGTCCGCCACACCCAGACGGCGGGCGCGCAGGCGGACCTGCTCGATGGCCTCCTCGCCGGTGATGTAGAGAACGCGTTTGCCGGATTTCGCGAGACGGGCGGCGACCTGCAGCAGCAGGGTGGATTTGCCGATGCCGGGATCGCCGCCGACCAGCACCGCTGAGGATGGGACGAGGCCGCCACCAAGGACGCGGTCGAGTTCCTCGATCCCGGTGGCGGCGCGGGGCGGCGGGGCGACCTCGCCGCGCAGACCGACGAAGCTCACGCTCTGGCCGGCCGGCGCTTTGGCGGAGGCACCTGGGCGAGGGGTGATGGTCTCGGGCTCGACGGTGTTCCACTCGAGGCAGGTCTCGCAGCGGCCGGCCCATTTTGGCGTGACGGCGCCGCAGGACTGGCAGACGAAGCGGGTGGTGGCTTTGGCCAAGGAGACTCCGGGCTGGGGGCTGGGTAGGGCCGTGGATATAGGACGCATCGGGGAGACGGAGGAAGCGATGATGCGAGCGGCGGCCAATGGCATTTGGGATGCCGTGCCACGCTTCCCCGATCACGCACCGGCCATCGTCGCTTCATCCGTGTTCATCCCATTCATCTGCCTTCAAAAAAACCGTGCCGCCGAGCTGACCGCGGCTGGCGCCATGATGCGCCGGCGTTGGCGGGTCAGCCGGAGGCTGCTCTGGTCAGAAGGGGCAGGTTGTTGAAGGCAGATGAATGGGATGAACACGGATGAGGACGGATAACCGTGCCCAGGCAGGGGCCTCGGGATCGCCGCCGAACGCCGCATGTCGGTCGAGGCCCTGGCGCGGGCGGCTCTGGCCGATCTGGCGCGTCAGGCCCGGACCGGCGGCATCGACTTCGGCAAGCTCGCGCGCGACCGGGCAGCGCTCGGACTGATCGAGGACGGCCCGGAATGGACCGATGCGCTGGACGATCCCGCGCTCAGCCGCCGTGTGCTTGGGTTGGACGCGGGGTGAACCTGCTGCTCGATACGCATTACGTCTTCGCGATCGCCGGCGGCCCTGGGCGGCTGACCGGCACCGAAATTAATTTCTTCGCGGCCTACCCGGATCGTTTCGTCGTCAGCGCGGTGTCCATCTGGGGGATGCGGCTGAAATGGCACGCACTGCATGCCTCCGGCGATCGCAAGGGGCCGCTTGATCCAGCCCAGGCGATGCGGATTCTCGCCGGTCAGAGTATCGACTTCCTGCCGTTGAGCGCCGCGCACACGGCAACGCCGCTGCGTGAACCGATCTCGCACGCGGATCCGTTCGATGAGATCCTGTTGGTTCAGGCCCAAATGGAGGGACTGAAACTGTTGACCCGGGATGCCAGATTGCTCGGGCATTCGCTCGCGACGCGGGCGTCCTGACGCCGGCAACCTCACGCGTTGGTGATGCCGCCGTCGATGGTGATGGTCTGACCGGTGATATACGACGCATCGGGCGAGCACAGGAAGCGGATCACCGTCGCGACCTCGGACGGGCGACCGTAGCGCTTCAGCGGGATTTCCTGGCGGTAGGCCTCGCCGCGTTCGGCGATCGTCTCCTGGGCCATGCGGGTTTCGATCAGCCCAGGGGCGACGGCGTTGACCAGGATGTCGGGCGCCAGGCGGCGGGACAGCGATCGGGTCAGACCGACAATTCCCGCCTTCGCCGCGGCATAGGGCGGGTAACCCGCGCTGCCACGACGGTAGGCGACGGAACTGGTCAGCACGATGCGCGCCGGCTCCTTGCGGTCGAAGTAGGTCGAGAAAGCGACCGCCATGTCATAGGCGCTGGTCAGGTTGACTCCGATGGCACGGTCCCAGACCCCATGGTCATCCGCGTCCATCGCGTCCTTCTCGAACAGCCCGGCCAGGTGGATCAGCGCATAGGCCGGCTCGCCCGCCGCCGCCATCGCCGCCGCGCAGGCGGCGGGCGAGTCGAGCGCCGAACAATGCAGCCCGAGTTGCACTTTCCCCAGCACCGCCTCCGCCTGTCGCAGGCGTTCTTCGTCGATGTCGACCAACAGGATGTGCGCGCCCTGGTGCATCAACGCGCGCGCGGTTTCGACGCCGATGCCGCCGGCGCCGCCAGTGATCACAATACGTTTGCCGACGAAGCCGGACATGGCTGCTGCCTCCCCCGCGATGCATCGATCCGGCGCCGGGCCGCGGCCTGTCGCCAGGAGCATCCAGGTCGCGCGGAGCCGGTTATCGTCCGACGGGTTTCGACCCGCGGCGCCCGGATGCTCGCGCACATCATCGCGGCCGCCTGGACCTTCGTCCAGCGGGGATCAGCCCACGGCGGATAACCCCGCGGGGGGATCAACCCACAGGGGATCAGGCCATGGGGGATCAGCCCACGGGGGATCAGCCCACGGGGGATCAGCCCACCGGCGATCAGCCCGTGGGGGGATCAACCGAGACTGGCGCGCACCGGCGCGATGAGGCCGTCGATCATTTCGAGGAGCTTCAACCCCGCCACGGCGCCGTCCCCCTCCATCCGGTTCTGCGCGACACGCTTCATCGCGGTGATCAGCGTGCCGAGGACGCGCGCGGCGGCGGCATGACCGCGCGCGGCCGCGCTGGGATTGCGCGCCATGGCCAGGACAAGGTCCGTCGCCCGAGCGGCCAGCATGGTGATCAGTCCGTAACCCAGGGTCCGGGCATGCTCGCTGATGTCGTCGAGCACGTGACGCAGGGCCTGCGCCAGGATCACCGCCTCGCGCGGGCGGAGATCCAGCCCGTGCGCGGACTCTTCCGCTGCCCGCAGAGCGGCCATGAGGCGGGCGTGATGGCGCTCGGCCATCGCCTGGAGTTCGGGATCCAGCCGGGAGCGACCGATTTGCCCGCGCCGGTGCAGCACGGCACCAACCTCCTCGATCAGGGCCTGGACGGACACCGGTTTGCCAACCCACGCGCAGACACCAAGGTCATGCGCCTCCTGGATCGTCGCCGGGTCGTTCGCGGCGCTGAGCATGATCACCGGCCAGCCTTCGCCCAAACCGGTCTTGGCCAACTCGCGCAGGAAGTCGAGGCCGGTCATCGGACTCATCTGGAAGTCGCAGATCAGCAGGTCGAACGACCGGCCCGCGCAGAGGTCGAGCGCTTCCGCCCCGCCATGCACCAGCACCACGTCATCGCAACCCAGGCGTTGGAGCGCGAAACGAACGACGGATCGGATGACCGGATCATCGTCGATGCACATGACGCTGATGTCTGAAAGGTCGATCAGGGCGGATTGGCTCATGCGTCATCCAGGCCTTGCCGGGGGGATACTGGCGGGGAGTGTGCGCGCTATTGCTTAACCCGAGGTTAAACCGCGCCGGCTGAGTGGAGCACGCCGTGCCGTGGCGGGCTCCGGAGAGACGGTCGGCGTCATGACCCGCATCGGCATCAGGGTCGTGGGCCGGCCCGCCCGCGGGCGTTGGTTGCCCAGAATCACGTTGGGTTTTCGCCGTGACCGTCGCCGGGTTATACCGAGGGCCAGCGCGGGAGGTGCGGCATGGAAATTCAGGCATTGGGCTATATGGGCGTCGGCGCCTCGAACATCGACGAGTGGTCCGACTTCGCCACGCGTTGGCTGGGCATGCAGATGGTCGAGCGAGGCAACACCGGCCGCGCGTTCCGCATGGACGACCGCAAGCAGCGCCTGGTGATCGACCGCGGTTTGGCGGAGGGCGAACGATACTTCGGCTGGGAAGTGGCGGACGCGGCGGCGCTGCTCGCGCTGGCCGCGCGGCTGGAGCAGGCCGGCGTGGCGGTGCGGCATGAGTCCGCGGCGCTGGCGGATCAACGGTTCGTGCGCGAACTGATCAGCTTCGCCGATCCGGCGGGGAACCGGTTGGAGGCCTTCCACGGCGCCGCCGTCACTTCCGACCCTTTCAAACCTGGGCGGTCGATCTCCGGCTTCCGGACCGGGCCGTTGGGGATGGGACACGCGGTGTTCCACGTGAAGAACATCGACGATTTGTTCGGCTTCTATCACGATATACTGGGGTTTGGGGTCAGCGATTACATCACGACTCCGTTCCGGGCATATTTCATGCACGTCAACCCGCGGCATCACAGCGTGGCGCTGATCGAAACCGGCCGGCAGGATCTGCACCATTTGATGGTCGAGCTGTACTCGCTCGACGATGTCGGCCAGGGCTATGACATCGCCTTGGGCGAGCCGGAGAAGATCATGACCACTCTGGGCCGTCACCCGAACGATACGGTGATGTCGTATTATCTGAAATCGCCGTCCGGGTTCATGCTGGAATATGGTTGGGGCGGCAAAACGGTGACGCCCGGCGCCTGGACGCCGACCGAAGTGACCGTCGGGCCCAGCCTATGGGGCCACGATCGGGCGTGGCTGCCGGCGGAGCAGCGCGAGCAGGCGCGGGCGATGCGTCTGAAGGCGGCCCAGGATGGGCAGCGGGAGCCGGTGCGGGTGATCGATGGGAACTACGAACGGATGGACGGAGTTTGTCCGTGGTGGGATGGGGTTAAAGGGTAACGGCCGGAGTCGGCTTCCGGGCACAACGCACGATCTTTGAGAAGGCCCGGCGCCGCGTCGCGTACCGAATTCGGGATGCTGCCTCGAAGGGGGTCATACCGATCCGCAGACGCAATGAGGCGGTATTCTCTGAGGCGGCATGGCCCAGCTCGTTCGCGCCATGACGGTTTGGTGGGACGAATCATCGCTTTCCGCGGCCAGTATCGGACTGTTTCACGCCCGCGACTTAAACGGCGTCATGCGCCATGCCATCCGGAATCGGTCCGGTATAGACCGCGCGGGGGCGGATCAATTGGCCGGTCTCGCGCTGCTCGATGGCATGCGCGATCCAGCCAACGGACCGGCCCAGAGCGAACAGGCCGAACGCGCCACCCTCCGGTAGTTTGAGAAACCGCCGCAGCGCCACCAACGCGAAATCGATGTTCGGCGCTTGCCCGGTCAATTGGTTCGCCGCGGTCACCAAGGCTCTCGCCCGCGGGTAACCCGGCAGAATGTGCGCCAGCAAAACCGCGGCGCGCGTATCGCCGTCGGGATAGAGCGGATGACCGAAGCCAGGCAGCGCTTCATCGGCGGCGAGGCGCCGGCGCAGTTGGACCGCGACGTTGCCGTCGTCGAGACTCCGCCAGAAGGTCTCGATCCGGGCGGTCATGCCGCCGTGGCGGCCACCGCTCAGCGCGGCGAGACCGCCGATGACCGCGGCGCGCAGGCTGGCGCCGGTCGAGGCGACGCAGCGGGCGGTGAAACTCGATGCGTTCAGTTCATGATCCGCGCAGAGCACGAGCGCCATGCGCACCAGATCGGCGCCCTTTCTGTCCAACCGCCACGCTTTGGCCAATTGCCGATGCAGCGGGGCCGCGTCGGGCGCGACATCGGCGACGCGGGACAGCAGGATGCGCACCAAAGCCCCGCAGCCTTCGGCCAACCGCCGCGGATCATGCTGCCAGAGCGCCGTGCCATCGTCGCTCGTGGCGGCGGCGAACAGCGGCAGCAGCGCCTCGTCGCGCGGCGTGTTTTCGTAATGATGGGCGAGTGCCGCCATGACTTTTGGCGTCGCGGGGGGCGTGGGGCCGAACGCGGTCGCGGCCGGCAGCCGCCACAACGACGCCGCCACGTCCTCCACGGTGGCATCCTTCGCCAACGCGGCGGCATCCACGCCGCGGTAGAACAGGCGCCCGCCCTGGATCAGGGTGATCGCCGATTCCAGCACCGGCAGCCCCCAGTCGAGCGTCGCCTTCGCGACCTCCTTCGGCCGCCGGCCGCGCCGGCGCGCCTCCGCGAGACGGGTGACGGAATCCAACGCATAGCGGCGCTGCCGCGGGTCGCTGGTTTCGTGCGCGCGCAGCAGGCCGCGGCTTACGTAGGCGTAGAGCGTTTGCCGCGACACACCGAGACGGTTCGCCGCTTCCGCGGCCGAGAGATAGTCCGCCATTCGCCACTCCGGTTCTCGCGACGCGTGTTGATGTTTTCGCCCGTCATGGCGCGGCCGGGCGGCCGGGCCATCCGGGCGGTTAAGTAAAATATATTGATCGAGTTAATCAAGATTGACGATTCATCGACGTTGGCGTGTGTTCACGCGCGCTGCGAAGGAGTTCCCGCGATGCATGACAATCCATCAACGAACGTTCCCCCGATCGGGACCCAGGCCGAGGTATTTCTCCGGGACATCTGGGCGTCTCTCGGTGGGGATACCGCGATGCCGTTATCGGTTTCGTTCGCCGGGGATGGCGATCTGCCCTCGGCTTTCGCCGTCAGCGACCTCGCGGCGGGTTGCGTCGCGGCGGCGGGTCTGACGGTCGCGGAACTGATCGCCATCCGTGGTGCCGGACGTCCCGCGGTTCAGGTCGACCGGCGGCTGGCCTCGTTCTGGTTTGGCATGACGCTGCGGCCGCTCGGCTGGTCGACCCCGCCGCCCTGGGACCCGATCGCCGGCGATTACGCGGCGGCGGACGGTTGGATCAGACTGCACACCAATGCGCCGCACCACCGGGAGGCGGCGCTCGCGGTGCTGGCAACGCCGGCCGATAAAGACGCCGTCGCGGCCGCCGTGTCCCGTTGGCGGATCGATGATCTGGAAGCGGCGGTGGTGCACCGAGGCGGTTGCGCCGCGGCGATGCGCGACCTCGCGGCATGGGCCGGGCATCCGCACGGGAAAGCGGTGGCGGGCGAGCCTCTGGCATGGATCGATGAGGGCGACGCGGCGCCGCACACCGCCTTGCCGATGGCCCGGGACCGGCCGCTGGCCGGCATCCGCGTGCTCGATTTGACCCGGGTGCTCGCGGGCCCGGTCGCGACGCGGTTCCTGGCCGGTTTTGGCGCCGAAGTGCTGCGGATCGATCCGCCCGGGTGGGACGAACCGGGGGTGATCCCCGAGGTGACACTCGGGAAACGCTGCGCCCGGCTGGATTTGCGGCAGCCTGCCGACCGGCGCGCTTTTGACGAACTGCTGGCCTCGGCGGATGTGCTGGTGCACGGCTACCGGCCGGATGCGCTTGCCCGGCTCGGGCTGGACGCGGCCGCGCGGCGCCGGATGCGGCCAGGACTGGTTGACGTGTCGCTGGATGCGTATGGCTGGAGCGGTCCGTGGCGGGGCCGGCGCGGGTTCGACAGCCTGGTGCAAATGAGTTCGGGCATCGCGGCGGAGGGGATGCGCCGGTTCGGCACGGACCGGCCGAAGCCGCTGCCGGTCCAGGCGCTGGATCACGCGACCGGCTATATCATGGCCGCCGCGGCGGTGCGCGGCCTGACGCGCCGGTTGACGGACGGCGTTGGCTCCGGCACGCGGACGTCACTGGCGCGCACGGCGGCGCTGCTGACCGCGGCACCAATGCTCGATCGCGACGCGGCGTTCGCCGAGGCGGGCGAGGCCGATTTCGATGCCACGATCGAGGCGACCAGCTGGGGGCCGGCGCGCCGCATGAAGCCGCCGCTGGTTGTCGAGGGCGCCGGCATGCAATGGGATCATCCGGCCAGCGAGCTCGGTTCGTCGAAGCCGGAATGGACGCGGCGCTGAACGGCCTTCGCCTTTTGTCATCGCGAGGCGCGGAGCGACCCTCAGGCCAGGCAAACCCGCGGGTGGGGTCGGTAATCCCCGTGTCCCCCGCGCGTGGCGATTGCTTCGCTTCGCTCGCAATGACAGCGCCGGCGTGCCGGGGACAGCGCCGACGCGCCGGGGACAGCAGCGGCGTGCCGAGGACGGTGGCGCCATGCAGGTGGACGCGCCTGATCGGGTCGTGCGTCAATCCAGCGTTTCGCGATAGCACCACGTCGCGATCGCCGCGACCACCAGAGTGAACGCCGCGATCGGCCACATCTCCGGCACGATATCGACGAGACCGTTGCCCTTCAGCAGCATGCCGCGCACGATGCGCAGCGCATGGGTGACGGGAAATATCTCGCCGGTCCATTGCGCCCAGACCGGCATGCCCTTGAACGGGAACATGAAGCCGGACAGCAGGAACGACGGCATCAGCGTGAACTGCGCCATCTGCACCGCCTGCATCTGATTCCGCGCGATCGTGGAAAACGTCACGCCCAGGACAAGGTTGCTGGCGATAAACAAGCCCAGTGCGAGGCTTAGCAACGGAATGGAACCCCGGACCGGCAGACCAAACACCACCGCCGCGATCGCCACGATCAGGACAACCTGCAGGTAGCCGATGACGATGTACGGGACGACCTTGGCGAGCATCACCTCGATCGGCCGTACCGGCATGGCCAGCAGGTTCTCCATCGTGCCGCGCTCGGTTTCACGCGTGATCGACAGCGTGGTGACGAACAGGGTCGAGATGGTCACGACCATGCAGATCAGTCCGGGAACGATGTTCAGCACCGTGAGCTGTTCGGGATTGTAGCGCGCGTGCAGTTCGAATTGAAATGGCAGGTTGGCCGGCTGGGACTGCACGGAAGGCGGCAGGTCGCGGTCCAGCGCGGTGGTCAGCGAGGCGAGCGCGGCCGCCGCGTTGCCGATCGCCGAGGGATCGGTCGCATCGGCATCCATCAGGATCGCCGGCTTTTCGCCGCGATCGACCGATCGTTCGAAGTTGGCTGGAATGTTCACGACGAACAGCAGTTCGCCATCGGCGAGACCGCGTTCGGCCTCAGCCTCGGAGGACAGCTCCCTTATATCGTAGTATCCGGTATTTTTCAGTGCCGCGACGATGGTCCGCTCGTATTTGGAATGGTCGGCCGACAGCAGCCCGGTCGGCAGGTGTTTCGGATCGGAATTGATCGCGTAGCCGAACAAAAACAATTGCATCACCGGCAAGGCGATGATCATGCGCAGCGTGAACGGGTCGCGCCGAACCTGGATCCACTCCTTGCGCAGGACCGCCAGGAAGCGTTTGAACGAGAAGCCGGTCATGCCGCGCCTCCGGCCGGGTGGCTCAGCAGATGGATGAACACGTCTTCAAGCCGGGGTTCGGCCTCGCGCCACACCAGACCGCGGCCGGCGTCGGCCGATTGGGTCGCCTGCTCCAGCGCGGCGCGGTCCAGCCCGGCGATGCGCAACACCAGGCCAAACACCGCCGCGGCTTCCACCCCCGGCAAGCCGCGGAGCGCGCGGGCAGCGACATCGAGGTCCGCGCCGGTTGCCTCGAACACCACCAGCCGGCCGCCCTTCGCCACCGCGTCCGGCGTTCCCTGCACCACCAGTTTGCCGTCAGACAGATAAACGATGCGGGCGCACCGCTCGGCCTCGTCCATGTAATGGGTCGACACCAGAACGGTCAGCCCGTCGGCCGCCATGTCGTGGATGAGATCCCAGAACTCGCGACGGGCCTTGACGTCGACGCCCGCCGTGGGTTCGTCGAGCAGCAGCAGTTTCGGCCGGTGCAGAACACAGGCGGCGAGCGCGAGGCGCTGCTTCCAGCCACCCGACAATTGGCCGGCCAACTGGTCGGCGCGATCCGCCAGACCCATGCGGTCGATGATCGCGCGCACGGCCTGACGACGGTTGTCGAGGTCGTAGACGGCGGCGACGAAATCCAGGTTCTCGGCGACCGTGAGATCGTCGTAGTAGCTGAATCGTTGCGTCATGTAACCGACCTGCGGCCGGATTCGCGGCGCGTCGCGCAGGATGTCCAGACCCAGACAGGTGCCGCCGCCGCCATCCGGTTTCACCAGGCCGCACAGCATCCGCAGCGTGGTCGTCTTGCCGCTGCCGTTGGCGCCGAGAAAGCCGCAAATCTCCCCCGCCTGCACCGCGAGCGAAAGGCCGTCGACCACCTTGCGCGGCCCATAACTCTTGTGCAGATCGCGCACGTCGATCACGAGTTCGCCGTTCATGGCATCCGCCCCCCGGTCGCCGCCGCCAGGGGACGCACCACGACCGGCTGCCCAGGATTGAGTTTGACGGCCTGGTCCGGCGGCGGCCTGGCTTCGACCAGGAACACCAGCTTGCCCTGGCTCGCCTCGCTGTAGATCAGCGGCGGCGTGAATTCGGCCTGTGGCGAAATGAACGAAATCGTCGCGGACAAACCGGCCGGACAGCCGTCGCAGGTCAACCCGACCAGATCGCCCTGCTGGAGCTTCCCCAGCAGCGGTTCCGGCACAAAGAACCGCACGAAGATATTCTCCGGCGGCAGCAGCGACACCACCGGCTCCCCCGCCGCCATCGTCTCTCCCGCGCGGGCGAGAACGTCCGCCACGCGCCCGCCGGCCGGCGCGACGACACGGCGTTGCGCGAGCCGCCACTCGGCCATGTCCAGCGCGGCCTGGAAGGCGGAGACGGCGGCGCGCTGCGCCTGGATCTCCGTTTCCCGCCCCATGGGTGCGCGCGCCTGCGCCAACGCCGCCCGCATGCCTTCCACCTTGGCCTGCGCCGAGCGGAAATCGGCCCGCAGCTGATCGACATTTTGCTTCGTGGCGTCGCCTCGGAGGAGCAATGTCTCACCCCGGCTCAGGTCGGCGGCGGTGCGGACCAGCGTCGCGGTCGCATCCGCGAGATTGGCCTCGGCCTGCTCGATTTCCGTCGGTTTGGCGCTTGCCAGCAGATTGGCCAATTGCTTCTCCGCCTGCGCGAGTTGCTGCGCGGCCTGGTCGCGTGCCGCCAGGTCGTCCGTCTCGTCCTGGGTGAACAGCGGCGCTCCCGCCGCGACCAGGTCGCCACGCGCCACCTTGACCGCGGTGAGCAGCCCGGCTTGGGTCGGCCCGACCTTGACGAAGTCGGCCTCCGCGTAGCCCTGCCACACGATGGGCCGGGGCTCGCGGTGGAACCACCACCAAATGCCGCCGCCGCCGGCCGCGATAAGCAGCACGATCGCCAGCCAAACGCGTCGGGTCACGTTTCAGTGTCCTTCTGGACGAAAGTCATTCCGGCGCGCCCTGACACGAACCCGGCCGCCGCGCGCGTTTCGGGCCGGCGGCACGGATCATGCTGAGGCGGCTTGCGATGCCAGATAATTCAGCACATACTGAAATAGCTAGCATCTTATGAAAGTCAACGCCAGTGGCAAGAACCCCGGCCCGGGCCGATCAGGACGAAATCCAAAACTGGGTCGAGCGAGTCGCGACCGCCTTCGCGCAGCATTTCGGCTTACCGCCGATCACCGGACGCATCCTCGGCTGGTTGCTGATCTGCGATCCGCCGGAGCAATCGGCGGGCGAAATCGCCGACGCGATCGGTGCCAGCCGCGCCTCGCTGACCACAAGTATGCGGTTGCTGACGATGGGCGAACTCGTGCGCCAGCGACACCGGCCGGGCGAGCGCACGACGTATTTCCGCATCGACGACGACGCCTGGGAGAAGGTCATTCGGCAGCGGATCATCGGCATGGCCTCGCTGCGCGAGATCACCGAGGACGCCATGGCGCTGGTCGGACCCGATAGCGAGCGGGCGTCACGGGTACGGGCGGCGCACGCGTTCTTCGGCTGGCTGTCGGAGGCATTCGCGGCGCGGCGGCCGCCGGGCGTCTGAGGGCCGGTCAGTCTTTTCACCGTCCGGCCTCAATGGCGCCGTCTCCGCGGTTGGATCGCGGCGGGGATGAGCAGCAGCCAGACCCAGCGGCCGGCGCGGACATCGCAGTGGGCCGCGACGGCGGAAAGCAGGAACACACGGGCCACCAGCAGTGGCGACACCAGACTCTGCCGCCGGATCCTGGGCGCGAGGCCGGGACGGACCAACCGGTCGCCGGCGATGGCGTAGCCCCACAGCGCGGCGGACAACAGCGCCGCCACGGCCATCGTTGCGTCATACAACGCATAGGCGGTGGCGTTCGGGTGCTCGCTCAGCACCGAGCTGGCGAACGGTACGAAGCCGATCGCCATGAGGAACAGCAGATTGAGCCAGATCAGGCGAAGATCGCTCCGGCAAATATAGCGGAACCGGAGGAAGTGGGCGTACCAGAACTGACCGACCACCAGGAAGCTCACGGCGTAAGCCAACGATTGTACAGCGCGTGCGCCTGCCTTCCGCCGCCATACGCTCAAACCTCTGTTTCACCGGATCGGCGAAATCCGGATCGTCGCGGCGTAGCGTGAGCGTGTATGGCCTGAACGACAGATAATCGCCGACCACGCGGAACTGCCTGGCGTCCGGCCGCGTCGCGATAATTCACCCGCGGACCCGCATGGAAAGATTGACCCCGCGCGCGAAATAGTCTTAGCCTCGGCTTAATAAACTAAGGCTTCTACTGAACACGTCTTGGAGCGCCGGGCGTTATCACCCGGCCATCAGGGAAGGATAACGGTCATGGATACCATGAACCGGCGTTCGATGATTCGTGGATCACTCAGTGTGGCAGCTATTGGACAACTGGCGTGTCCCTATATCGCGAACGCCGCGGCGACAACCGCGACCATCTGGGTCGTACAGGGTTTCGTCCCCGAAGAGGACGCCGCGTTCCGCAAGACGATCGTGGATTACCAGAAGGCAAGCGGCAACACGATCGACGCCAGTATCATGCCGTTCCAGGCACTCAACCAGAAGGCGATCTCGGCGTTGACCAGCGGGGCGGTTCCCGACCTCATTTTCCACGATGCCCCGGCGACGATCCTGCCGCAGAACGCGTGGTTCGACCGGCTGGTGGACGTGAGCGACGTCGTGGAGGCCTACAGATCCCAGCTCAGCGAAACCGCGATACTGGGCTCCAGTTTCTACAACAGCGTCACGAAGCGGCGCGCCTTCTATCTGGCGCCCGTGAAGCAGGCCTGCGCGCCGTTCCATATATGGGGCGATCTGGTGGCCAAGGCCGGCTTCAAACTGTCGGACGCGCCGAACACCTGGGATGCCTTCTGGGACTTCTTCAAACCGATGCAGACCGCCCTGCGCGCCAAGGGAATGCGCAAACTGTACGCCATGGGGCTGCAGATCACCAGCGTCGGGCCGAACGACGGCAACGGTCTGTTCTACCATTTCCTGATCGCCAATGGCGGCCAGGACATCGTCACCCGGGACGGGAAGTTGCATACCAACGATCCGGCCGTGCGCGAGGCCGCGATCCGTTCGGTCGCCTATATGACCAATGTTTACAAGGAAGGCTTCGTGCCGCCGGAGGCGCTGAGCTGGAACGACGCCGACGACAACAACGCCTACCACGAAAAGCTGTTCGTGATGGATTTCGACGGCACGCTGTCGACCGAGCTCGCGATGATCCATGACAGGAAGGCGTATTATGAGGACATGGTGGTGATGGGCCTGCCGAATAAGAATGATGGCCAGAAGATGACCGCGCAGATCGGCGCCGGCGGCGGCTTCATCCCGAAAGGCGCGCAGAATATCGAGGTGGCCAAGGATTTCATGAAGTTCTTCATGCAGCCGGAAGTGATGAATGAGAATTTGAAGGGTGGATTGGGTCGCTGGGTGCCGGTCATCCCATCGATCGTGAAGCAGGACCCGTGGTGGACGGATACCAAAAGCGATCCGCACCGATTGGCCTATGTGACGGAAGCCGTGTTGAATCCGACGGTTCCCGCCTACAATGGGTTCAATCCGGCGTGGGGTGAGGTCAACGCGGAGCAGCTCTGGGGCCTGGCCCATGCCGACGTCATCAGGAACGGCATGACGCCGGCGGCCGCGGTGGACAAGGCGTTCCGGCGGGCTGAGCAGATCTTCACGAAGTACACGTTCGGGTAGCCCGTCCACGCCGCGCTTTTCCCGTCACGGCCCGGCCATGGCGGAAACGAGGCCGCGCCGGGAGGCAACCGCCGCCCCTGGGAAGCCCTCACGGAGAGGTTGACCGCGTTATTGAAATCGTCCTAGCCTTGACACGATAGGCAGGGCTTCAACGAATACGTCATGGAGAGTCGGGATTTATCACCCGGCAAAAACAGGGAAGGAGAAACGGCCATGGGTCACCTGAGCCGGCGTCAAATGCTTGTATCCACCGCGAGCCTCACGGCGGCGGGGGTACTATCACGTCCATACATCGCGAACGCTCAGGCGAAGACCGCAGTCTGCTGGATCGGTCAGGGTTTCGTCCAGCAGGAAGACGTCGCGATGACGCAGGTCTGCGACGATTACATGAAGGCCAGCGGCAACAAGCTCGATTACAGCATCATGCCATTCATGGCGCTGAATCAGAAGATCATCTCCTCGCTGACCAGCGGTGATGTGCCGGACCTGTATTTCCATGACGCGCCGTCGTCGATCCTGCCGCAGAACGCCTGGGACGACAAAATCGTCAACGTGAACGACGTCGTGGCGCCCTATGAGTCGCAGCTTTCCGAAACCGCGAAGCTCGGCTCGACGTTCTATAACAAGGCGACGAAAAAGCGCGATTATTACCTGTGCCCGATCAAGCAGGGCGCTACCCCGTTCCACATCTGGGGCGACCTCGTCGAGAAGGCAGGGCTCAAGATGTCGGAAATCCCCGCCAAATGGGACGGCGTCTGGACCTACCTGAAGCAGGCGCAGAAGCCGTTGCGTGCCAAGGGCATGCGGAAGCTCTACGCCTGCGGGCTGCAGATCACTACGGTCGGGCCGAACGACGGCAACAACCTGTTCACCCACTTCCTTATTGCCAATGGCGGCGAGGGCATCATCACGCCCGACGGCAAGCTGCATACCGATGACCCGAAGATCCGCGAGGCGGCGATCAAATCGGTTGAGTTCATGACCAACCTGTACAAGGAGGGTGTGGTGCCGCCGGAGGCGTTGAGCTGGAACGACGCCGACGACAACAATGGCTATCATGAGAAGCTGTTCATGATGGACTTCGACGGCACGCTGTCGACCGAACTGGCGATGATCAAGGACAAGCAAGCCTTCTACCACGATATGCAGGTGCTCGCGCCGAAGCTGAAGAACGACGGCACGCCGATGAAGACCCAGATCAATGCCGGCGGCGGCTTCATCCCGAAGGGGGCGAAGGGCGTCGAGGTCGCCAAGGATTTCATGAAATACTTCATGCAGCCAAAGGTGATGAACGCGAACCTGAAGGGTGGTCTGGGCCGTTGGGTGCCGGCGATTCCGCAGGCCGTGAAGGACGACGCCGAGTTCTGGCTCAAATCCGATATGCCGTGCCTGCTGCCCTATGTGCAGGAAGCGGTGCTGAATCCGACCCTGCCGGTCTTCGAGGGCTACACGCCCGCCTGGGGCCAGGCGAACGCGGAGCAGCTTTGGGGCCAGGCGCACGCCGATGTCATAAAGAACGGCATGAAGGTGGCCGACGCCGTCGACAAGGCGTTCAAGCGCTGCAACGAGATTTTCTCGAGGGTCGTAATGTGACGCCTGTATGATGGCATCCAGGGCGAGGCAAGCATGAGCGTAACACAGCAGGCGGTTGCGATTGATGGTGGCTTCGCCAGGAGTCGCCCGGCGCGCCATAAGTGGTTTGGCGGGATACATGGCGCGGACTACGTGTGGGCTGCCGCGTTCGCCGTGCCGTATGTGGTGATTTTCCTCGCGTTCGTGCTTTACCCGATCTGCTACGGGCTGTGGCTCGGCAGCGAGCCACAGCTCTACGCGCAACTATGGGACGACCCGCGTTATTTCACCGCCGTGCTCAATACGGTGATCTACGTTGGCGTCGGCGTGAACCTGAAGATGGGCCTGGCGTTCCTGCTGTCGGGCTTCTTCATGCGCAAGCGGGTATGGGTCAAGACGCTGCTGGTGGTGTTCATTTTGCCCTGGGCGACGCCCGCGCTGCCCGCCTACATGTCGATCCACTGGCTGCTGAACGGCCAGTGGGGCATGCTCAACAACATCTTGTGGCTGCTGTTCGGCTGGGACGGCCCGGTTTATCTCAACTCGCACTGGATGGGGCTGGCAGCGAACATCGGCGCCTACGTGTGGAAGAACCTGCCGTTCTGGACGATCATCCTGCTGGCGGGACGGATGTCGATCCCGCAGGAACTCTATGAAGCGGCCGCCGTGGATGGTGCCACCGGCATCCGCAAGTTCGCCCATGTGACCTACCCGCTGATGGCGAACCTGTATCTCGTCTGCATCCTGCTCGATACCGTCTTCGCGCTTGGCGACTTCAACGCGACCTACTTCGTCTCCGGTGGCGGACCGGCGATGTCCACCGAAGTGCTGGCCACGCTTGGCATCCGCTATGCCTATACCGTCGCGCTCCCACGCCTCGGCGTCGCCGAGGTCATGACGGCGCTGCCGGTGCTGGTTCCCCTCGTTTACATCTTGATGCGTAAGCTTCGCGTGTCGGAAGGGCAGCTATGAGCGCGACATACGGCCGAACCGCCAGCACGGGCCCGACCTTTGGCGGTGGAGGAACCAGCGCGGGCGCGGCGCAAGCCGGGATCCGGCGGTCATCGCGGCTGCATACCCCGCTGCACTACCGGATACAACGCTACGGGATGGAAACGCTGGCCATCGCCTTCGGCCTCGTGCTCGCCATCTGGTCCGTTCTGCCGATCTACAACATGTGGATGATCGCGCTTGAGACCCACGATGGCGTGTTCGCCGGCTCCATCTGGCCGGAGGAACCGACGCTGGAAAGCTTCCGCGTCGTGGTGACCCAGGACTTTTGGTACCTCGCGCGCTTCTGGCACCAGTTCGGCAACAGCTTCTACGTCGGCCTCTCGGTGATGTTCCTGACCTTGGCGATCGGCTCGCTGGCCAGCTTCACCGTTGGCCGGATGCGAATCCGCCACGGCTGGATGCTCAGCAACGCGGCGTTGATGACCTATGTCATCCCAGCGTCGTTTCTGGCGATCCCGATGTATCGGATCATGCAGATCTATGGTTTGTCAAACCACCTCTCGTCGGTCGTCCTGGCGCTGACGACGTTCGCCACGCCGTACGCGATCTTCATCTTCTCGCAGTACGGCAAATCGATCCCGATGGAGCTCGACGAGTCCGCGCGCATCGACGGAGCCAACCCGTTTCAGATCTATTTCCGCATTTACCTGCCGTTGATGGCGCCAGCCTTGGTCGCCGTCGGCACCTACGCGCTGTTGCTGGCATGGAACGAGTATCTATATAACTTCCTGCTGTTGTCGACGCCGGAAAGCATGACCGTGGCGGTCGCGCTGGCACAGTTCCTCAACAGCGACGAATCGCCGTGGAACTTCATGATGGCGACCGCCATCATCTATGCGATGCCGCCGATCATCCTGTACTACGGGTTCCGGCGTTACATGGCGGCGGGCCTGACCATGGGCGGCGTGAAAGGCTGACCGCGCCGTCGCCGCGGCAACGCGGGGCGAGACAATGAGTGGTTCGCAACAGGCGCTCGGTTTGGGCCGGCCCATGGCGTTCAGCCGGCTGCGGCGCCCGCCGTGGCGTTACCGGCTGCACGGCTCCGACACCGCCTGGGCGATCGCGTTCGTCGTTCCCTATGTGGCGATTTTCGCGGCCTTCGTCGTGTATCCAGTGGCGTACGGACTGTGGATGGGCAGCAATCCGTCACTCTACGGCCTGCTGTTCTCCGATCCGCGGTACCTGAACACCCTGATCAACACGCTGCTGTTCGTCGCCATCGGCGTCAACGTGAAGATGTTCCTGGCCTTTCTGCTGTCCGGATTCTTCATGAGCCGGAGCTGGTGGGTGCGCTCGCTGCTCGCCGTCTACCTGCTGCCCTGGGCTTTGCCGGGGCTGACCGTTTTTCTGTCGATCCATTACATGCTCGTAACGGAATGGGGCCTGCTCGACAGCCTGTGGCGCGCGGTCACCGGCGAGGACGGGCCGCTGTTCCTGGTATCGACCCCAATCGCCATGGCGGCCAACATCGTTTCCTACATCTGGAAATGGATGCCGTTCTGGACGCTGATCTTCCTGGCCGCCCGCATGGCGATCCCACAGGACATCTATGAAGCGGCCGAGATCGATGGCGCCACCGGTTACCGGCGGCTGATCCATGTCACGTTCCCGTTGCTGGCGAACGTGTATCTCATCTGCACCCTGCTCTCGACCGTGTGGACGTTGGGCGACTTCCCCACCGTCTACTTCGTCTCCAGCGGCGCGCCGGCCCGCTCCACCGAAGTGCTGGCCACCTATGGGTTCCATGAGGCGTTCGACTTCGGCTATCCGAATTTGGGCGTGGCGGCGATGATGTCGGCGCTGCCGATCCTGATCCCGCTGGTGATCCTGCTGATGCGCCGGGTCCGGGCGACGGGCGTGCAACTATGAGCATGGCACTGACGTCCGGCCGGGCACGCCACCGGCGGCGGCGCGCGTACGCGAAGGTTCCCTCGATCGTCCTTGGTGTTGGCCTACTGATCTGGACGCTGTTGCCGATCTACAACATGCTGCTGATCGCGCTGAGCGACGACGGCGACGAGTTCACCGGCGCGATCTGGCCCGACGATTGGAACTGGAACAGCTTTTACGTCGTCTGGAACGAAGGCTACTGGTACCTGGAACATTTCTGGCACCAGTTGGGCAACAGCACCTATATGAGCGTCGCCACCATGCTGCTGACCGTGCTGATCGGTTCGCTGGCCAGCTTCTCTCTGGGCCGGATGCGATTGCGCAATGGTTGGATCATCACCGACTTCGCGCTGCTGACCTACGTGGTGCCGACGGCGTTCCTGGTGATCCCGTTCGTGCACCTGATGCACGTCTATGGTCTGACCGACAGCTTGTGGGCGGTGATCGCGGCCGAGGTCACCTTCGCCACGCCGTACGCCATTCTGATCTTACACCAATATGGCAAGCTGATCCCGCTGGAGCTGGACGAGTCGGCGAAGATCGACGGCGCCTCGCCATTGCAGGTGTACCTGCGCATCTACGTGCCGCTGATGGCGCCCGCGCTGGTGGCGGTCGGCGTCTATGCTTTGCTGCTGGCGTGGAACGAATATCTTTACCAGTACCTGCTGATTTCATCGCCGCGCAACACCACCGTTGCGGTGGCGATCGACCAGTTCTTCGACAGCGACGAGGCGCCGTGGAACTACATGATGGCCACCGCGATCGTCTATTCCCTGCCGCCGATCGCGATCTATTTCGGCTTGCGGCGCTTCATGGTGGCCGGCCTGACCATGGGCGGCGTGAAGTGACGATGCGCTGTCGGGCGGTGGCATTCACGAAGGCGCGGCATTATCCTTCCTGAAACGGCACGATCGGGAGATGTCAGCGTGCGATTCGGATCTGGCATTATGGCCGTGTTCATGGTGCTGTCCGCCGCGGCGGCAGCCCAGACCGCGTCTCCCTTGGTCATTGAGTTGCCGCCGGTCGATGTCGTCGGCGCCGCGCCGCTGCTGGGATCAGGCGTGGACCGCGGCAAGGTGCCCGCCGCCACGCACGTGCTGAACGGCGGCGACATCGCGCGCACCGGCGTGTCAGGTTTGGCCGGCGCGCTGGACGCCCAGGTTGGGGGGGTGGCGCTGGATGACGCGGCCGGGAACCAGTTCCAGCCGGCCTTGCTGTATCGCGGCTTCACCGCGTCGCCACTGGACGGCACCGCGCAAGGCCTCGCGGTCTATGTCAACGGCGCGCGCTTCAACCTGCCGTTTGGCGATACCGTCAACTGGGACCTGATCCCCAGCCAGGCGATCGATACCGCGAACCTTGAGGGCGCCAATCCGGTCTTTGGTCTCAACGCGTTGGGCGGATCGCTGTCGGTACAGCTCAAGAACGGCTTCACGTATCATGGCGGCGAACTGGTGCTGAGCGGCGGTTCGTTCGGCCGCGTCGAGGGCGCGTTCCAGTATGGCAGACAGTCCGGCGACTTCGCCGCCTATGCCGCCGGTGGCGTTCTGCACGACGGTGGTTGGCGGCAGAGCCAGACCACGGATCTGCATCAGTTCTTCGGCGATGCCGGCTGGCGCGGTGCCCGAAGCGACTTGCACGTCAGTGTCCTGGCGGCGCGAGATGGGCTGAGCGGCCCAGGAACGATTCCGGTGCAATTGCTGGCCGCGGACCGGGACGCGGCGTTCACCGTGCCGGATGCCGTGCAGAACACGTTCGCCCGGGTGAGCGTGACGGGAAACCATGACTTTACCGATACGTTATCGTTACAGGGAGTGGTTTACTACACGTCGCTCCAGCAGAAGGTGGTGAACAGCAACACGCCGAACTTTCAGGTATGCGGCGGCTTCCTTTGCGCGCAATCGGGCGCTTTCCTGACCGATCGCCAGGGGAACCCGATCGCCGATTTTCTGCACGGCGGACCATACGGGGAACTGGATAATCAGACGATCAACACCAACGGCTACGGTGCGGCGCTGCAAGCCAGCGACACGGACGCGCTGTTCGGCTTGCCCAACCATTTCGTCGTGGGTGCCAGCTTCGATGGCGGGGTCACCACGTTCTCCGCCAGTCCCCTGGCGGGCGGGTTGACCGCCGATCGCGGCTTTGTCGGACCGGGGGTGGTGATCGACCAGGCGGATGGTTCGATCGCTCCGGTGCGGGTGGACATCACGTCCGCTTATTACGGACTGTACGCGACCGATATCCTGGATGTGACGCCGCATCTTTCGTTGAACCTGTCCGGGCGGTTGAACCTGGCGAAGATCGATTTGCGCGATCAACTGGGTTCCGCGCTGAACGGCGATCATTACTATGTGCATTTCAATCCGGGGATCGGGCTGACCTATACGTTCAGTCCGGCGATCAGTGTCTATGGCAGCTTTTCGGTCGCCAACCGGGCGCCCACGCCGGCCGAGCTGTCTTGCGCCAGCATCGCCAGTCCCTGCACGCTCGCCAACTTCTTCGTCGCCGATCCCAATCTGAAACAAGTGGTCGCGCAAACGGTCGAGGTTGGGCTGCGCGGGAAGGCCACACCCTATGAAGGCGCGACGTTACGTTGGAATGTTGGGCTGTACCGCACCAATGTCAGCGACGACATCGTATTTCTGCCGGCCACGATTCCGGGCCAGGATTTCTTCCAGAATGTCGGCCTGACGCGGCGTCAGGGGATCGAGGCCGGGATGTCGCTGCAGGCGGGCTCGCTGCGCGCCTGGCTGGACTACGCGTTCACCGGCGCCACGTTCGAGACCGCGTTCACCGAGGACAGCCCGCTGAACCCGGCCTCCAATGCCGCTGGCCAGATCCCGGTCATGCGCGGCGATCAGTTGCCCGGCGTGCCGCGACACCGCCTCAAACTGGGCTTGAGTTATGATATGACGGAGGCGTGGACCGCCGGCTTCAGCGCCGTCCTGAGCAGCGGACAATATTTGTTCGGTGACGAAGCGAATTTGACGTCGCGGATTGGCGGTTACGTGGTACTGAACCTGGACACACAGTACCGGATCACCCCGAATATCGAGATATTCGCCCAGGTGCGAAACGCGCTGAACGCGAAATACGAGACATTCGGGACATTCTCCGATACCGCCAGTGTGCCGATCGCACAGGTGCCGGGTGCCAGTAACACCCGAGCCCTGTCGCCGGCGCCGCCGATCGCGGGGTATGGCGGGGTGCGGATGACGTTCTGAACGCTGTTCGTAAGGCGTCAGGCAGCGCGGGGAAGTTTCCGGGCCGCTTCTCCGTTGGCCTGGACGCTCGCGCGCTTTTGCTAGGTCGTGGCCGGGCCGGAGCGGCTGTCGCCGCGGACCTGGTGCTGTGTCCGTCATTTTCGCGATGATGGGAGCCGCGTGGCCCGGCCATAACCACACACCACCGATTGACAACCAGGGTTGAACCAAACCGACTGCCTCGGCGGAGTCTCCCGGTCGGTCGTGTGGGTCTGGGACGAATCTCTGAATACCCGCGCGCCGTGGCGCTGACGGGGAGGGCGTGCACCGGGCGTTGATTTCAAAGTGTCAAAAATCATCGCGCGGATGCACTGCGTACTTTCCGCGAATTATCGTTGTGGATCAGACTCGCGGTCGAGGTACTTTCCGAGGCTTTGATATCCTTCGTCGGGCCTGCATTCCGCCGTGGTGAAAGAGGGCCATGTTCGCCGCCGCGGAGCTTGTTCCGGTTTGTCTTGCCCGACATCACGCGCCCGCCATGCGCGGATTGAACGTCTCGCGAAAATCACCGCGAAAAATTCCAGAAAAACCGTATGAGGATCGGCGCCCGTGATCTCGGAGCGACAAATATCCCGCAGCCAAACAAGGGCGATGCACGGATCGACATTCGCGCGGCGGTCTCGTCACGCCCGCCCGTGGCGTATCGACCCAGGTCAGCCGCCGGCGCCGGGCGACCGTCGCGGAACGAACCAACGCAGCTCTCGAAACACATCCTGATCCGTGATGACACGCGGCACCTTGTGCTGGCCGCCGAGCTGTCCCCGCTGCTTCATCCACTCCGCGAAGGTGCCGTGCCGGACAGCGATCACCTCAGGTGGCCGGAGGCCAAAGCCACCCGACCGGTGGGCCGCGTAGTCGTCATTGCCGCGGCAAAGTATCTCGTCCAGCGTCCGCGCGAAAGCCTCGACACATGCTGGCTTCGGACCAGGGTCAGCGAACTCCACGATGTATGCGTGCCCGCCGCGGGAGTCCGAGGCGTCCGGAAAGACCGCGCCAACGGCGAAATCGGCGATCCTGGCGTGTACCGCATCCGCTGCCTGGGTCACGGCCGCTTCGATCTCCTCTCCCGTCAGGTGCTCGCCGAACGCGGAGAGGAACCAGGAAAGTCTGCCTGTCACCAGCAGCCGTGGCGGATGCAGATCAACAAATCTGATCGTGTCACCCACGACGTAGGCCCAGAGCCCGGCGCAACTGCTGATCACGAGAGCGTAGTCCACGCCGGTTCGCACATCGGCGAGCCAGTGGCGGGTTGGCGTGTTGCTCCGCAGCTCATCCGGCGCCACGAACTCGTAGAACAGGCCGTTGTCCACGATCAGGCGCATCCCTTCCCCCGAGTTCCGGTCGGCGAGCGCGAAGAAGCCCTCGCTGGCCGGATAGACCTCGCGAAGTTCGGCATGGCCACCGCGCAGCAGTTCCGCGAACTGAGGCTGGTACGGCGTGAAATTGACCCCACCGTGGACCAGCAGCTCGAGGTTGGGAAAGACCTCATGCAACCTTCGCGACCCGGCGGCGCGCATCGCGAACAGCCGCTCGAAGAAAATGAGCAGCCAGCTTGGCGTCCCGCTGATCGCGCGGATGTCCTCGTGCCGGCAGGCGTGCGCCAGCTTCTCCACTTTCGCTTCCCAGTCGGAGAGCAACGCGAGATCGCGCGGCGGAAATGAGTAGCGCCGCGCCCACCATGGCATCTGGCTGGTCGCGATGCCACTGAGATCGCCACTTCGTATTCCCGGCGCCTGTTCGATCAGATCGGTGCTGCCGCCAAGCATGAAGCTCTTGCCGCCGAGAACGCGACTGGTCGGCCGGTTCCCCACATGATGCACGAGAATGTCGATCGCGGCCCAGACATTGGCCCGGTTCATTGCCGCCGAACATGGGATATATTTCGTCGTCCCGCTGGTTGTTCCGGAGGAGAGGGCGAAGAACGGAATGGTACCTGGCCATGAGCAATCGACCAGTCGTGGGAATTCCTCCCGCCAGTAGGATTCCCACATGTCCTCATAGCGGTGCAATTTCACTCGGTTCTGGAAATCGTCAACGGAACGGATTTGCCTGAAATCGTGATCGCGACCAAACCGTGTGTCGCTTGCCCGGTCCACCAGGCGCAGGAGCTGGCGTTGCTGTTCGGCGATTGCGTCCTCACGCGCCAGCCTCGCCAGGCGGTGTCGCGCGTAGCGACGCAACAGGCCGGTCGCGTCGAACGGGACGCGGACGCTCACGGAGCAAGGTCCGTGCGGTGCTGGAATGTGGCGTGAGCCGTCTCCGGCCGCAGCGGAAGCACGATGTATTCGCCGCGCCGCCAGTGCGGAACCTGATCCAGCAACGTCGTGCTGCCCAGCCAGCCGTCCTGTCCACCCAGCAGCGCGAAATAATTTCGATCCAGGTCGGACAGGTCGGAGATGTGGCGTGCCACCGATCCGTATGACGTCCCATGCCGCCGGTCGGTCAGTGCATGCGCCGTCTTCATCAGCGTATCGTTGCCGCCTCCGACCGGCAGATCCGTGCAGCGCCACGCGCGGCCGAACACCGGCAGACGGGCCAACGGGTGAGCCAGGCGCAGACGATGCCGGCTACCCCAGGTTTCGCGCGCACCGATCGCACGCGCGGCCCGGCGCAGCGCATGGCGCACGGCACGCTGTCTCTGCCGCGGGTCAGCGGCAAGCACATCGTCCCAGATCAGCCGGCGCGTTGCCCAGGCCGCGCCGTATGCCGCCCGATGCCTTTCGGAAACGAGCAAACGCGCCAGGTTGTGGCACAGCACCTCGAAGGCGAGCGCGCCCTGTGACGTCGCCTCGTAGCGACCATCCCAGCTCGCGACCGCGCCGAGGAAGCGACGCTGCCTGGCGTTCAGGAAACCCATGGCGGGAACGTCCAGCCACGCCAGCAGCTGGCGGCATTGAACGAGCGCCGCTTCCCAGTGCGTATCACGCTGGATCCGCGCCACGTCGTCGAACGATAACCGGTCGGCTCCCGCGAGGAGATGGTCCAGACGTTGTTTTCGATCCGGTGGCGAAAAGTGCCGCCCCACGAACGGACTGCCTTCCGGCGGCCGCTCGTTCGCCGACGTAATGAATCCACTGGGCGGATCAGCGATGCACGGCAGCTCCGCGCTCGTCATCGGCGCATCCCAATCGTCGCCTGATTCGGGCTGTATCGCCATGTCATCCGATGGGGCACCGCGGCGGCGCGGCAGGTGCACCGCCATGAGTCGCCCGATCCGGCCAGACGAATCGGCGCACAGCATAGTCTGTCCGGGTAGCGCGAAGCCATCGAGAGCCGCGCGAAACTCGCTCCAGTTCCGCGCCCGGTTGGCCGCGAGCATGGCGGTTATTTCGTCACTGGGACGGTGACCCATCCAACGCAATGCCAGCGTCGCGTTGCCCGCGGCCAGGATTGGCACATCCGTCACGACCGGACCCCATTGGGACTCGCGTATCTGGAGCCGGCGACGACGTCCCCAGCGCACCGCCAGTTCCACCTCTCTCTGAGCCAGTCGAGGCACGTCATCGGCGGGCACGGCGACGAGGTCGCTGCTGGCGGCGTGCAGGCTGGTGCCGCCCCAGGCGATCCAGGGATTGCGGCCCAGCGCGATGAAAGGCAGTCCCGGAAGCATCAGCCCCGCCGCCTGATACGACGGCGACCGGCACGCCACGAGCAGCCAGGCATTGGGCAAAACGATCGAGAGGTGTGGATCGCTGGCGATGAGCGCGGCACCGGTCGCACTCCGGGATGGCGCCATGACAAACGAATTGCTGCCGGAACGGATCGCGGCCGCGGCCGCGGCGGGCAGCAACGCCGCGCCGGGTTCGTTCGTCCAGCAGGTGAGGCTGTCGACCGCGACAAGCTTGCGCCAGAGTTGAGGCCAGTCGTGATCGCGACGAAACCTGAGCAACTGAAACCAGACGATCCAATTGACATCCGCGCTGACCAGCCGGCCAAGCGTGAGGATGTCGGTGGGGCTCCAGGGTTCCGGCCGAAGGTCGAACAGATCGAATTCCGGCGGCAGCGGCCGGACATGCATGAGCTGATGGTTCAGGCCACGCACGAATGCGTCGAGCCAGGCGCGTGTCGCTTGTGGCATGGCGGCCAGAATCGCCGGAACAGCGCGACCGACGTCGAGCGTGCGTAACAACTGATCCACCGCGACGCCGCTCGATCCGATTAATTCCGAGACGCGACCCTGTGCGATGCGCCGCATCAATTCGAGCTGCCCAAGGCGGAGATGCGCGTGCACGATGCCCAATGCCACGGCGAGGTCGTGATCGGTTTGTGCTTCGATGAAGGGAACCTGATGCCGGTTCCAGCGGATCGCCACTGGCTTCTCGACCGGCAGGCCCGTCCGCGGCAGCATCGCCAGACGCTCCTCCAGAGGGTATACGCGTCGCCTATGGGCGGCATGCCTGGCCATGCAACCCATCAGCATCGCCATTCCGGCGAACCTATCGAGCGCGCCGGTGATTTTCGGCCATCGTCCTTGTTGCATTGATGCGCTTCGATGCCAGGCTGAGTGCCCGTCACTGAGGCGACGAGCGAAACTCGACATCACCCGTACAACGTCCGCATCGTCAAGCAGCGGCACCCGCCTTGGGCAGATTGATTCAGGTCAATCACAGGCGCGGCCCAAGGGCGCATTGAGGCTGCCGGGATATGGCGGACCGAGCCCAGGCCGTGCCGTGAGCCGCCATTGTGGGAGGCTGGTATGAAGCGGATCGTGGTAGCGGTCGACCTGTCGGCGCAATCGCTTCGGGCGGTGGACCTCGCCGCTGATCTGGCGGCGAGATACGAGGCGGAACTGGTTCTGCTGACCGTCGGCCACGAGATCGCCGGACCAGATCCGGGGATGGAGGCGTATGCGCGGATGGAGCACATCCAGGAACCCGCGGCTACCCTCGCCATTGCATCGATGCGCGACGGGCTTGCCGGAGTCCGTGACCGGGCAGCGGCAAAGGGCGCACGGCACATCTCGACCGATGTCTTCGTAGGCGATCCGGCGGAGCGGATCCTGGCATGCGCTGACGCCACGCAGGCCGATCTGATCGCTCTCGGCAGCCGCGGGCACGGACGATTGGTTGGTCTGTTGCTTGGGAGCGTCGCGCAGAAGGTCGTCGCCCTGGCGCACTGCGCCGTTCTGGTCGTGCATTGACTGCCGGGTCTTTGAGCTTCCGCCAAAACCTGGTGCAAATTCCCGGCGAGGCCGCCCAGAGGCGGCTGACGCGGGACGCTCCGGCTGAATGGCGCCGGAGGTAACCTTAATCAGCACGTCACGTGGAACAGGCCGATCTTCTTGCCTCTTGCCTCGTTGAAAAGTTGCAGCGCTCCCGGTGTCGGCTGGATCGCGACCTCGCATCCTTTCTTGGCCAACCAGGCCTCCGCCTCGGGCGAGAGACGCACATTTCCCTGCTGACCCGACCCCAGAACCAGCAGCTCGGAGCCCTTTTCGAAAACGAATTCGGCCTCGTCCTTCGACACGAGATGCGAGGTGCCGTACTGCTTCTTCGAAAGCTTCTTCTTGCGCTTCACGATTTTACCATCAAGCCGGATGATCACGTCATGGTCATAGGTCCGCCCGTTGATCGTGATATGGCCAAAGCTTGTGCTGTCGATTTGCATTGTACCTGCTCCGTGACAACGAGCCGCCGGGTTATATACGTCACGCGTGAACCGTGAGGCGGTTGACCACCGTGTCGATCCCGAAAACGTATCGGGCATCATTTTCGGCCGATCTTACTTCGGCTCCACGCGGTGCGGCGCCGTCGAGCGTCGCCAGGTTTCCACGTGTGTGCATCCAGAGGCTTTTCGAATTAGAGCATTTCCCGATCAGGTTGAGCCGGCACGAACTCGTCCTCCTGTCATTGCGAGCGAAGCGAAGCAATCTCCATGCGCGGGGAGATTGCTTCGCTTCGCTCGCAATGACAGGGACGGGACATCGGCGGATCCAACCAGATCGGAAAGAGCTCTAATGAAGGCATCCTTGCGCGGCACCCGCGGCACGGCATCGATCACCGCGGCTTTGCTTGCCGGGCTGAGAGGCTCGTCGCCGCCCAGGTTGATCGCGTCCATGGCTGCCCGCCGTTCTCTGGCGGGGGTAGTCGCGTTGACCGCGAGACTCATTGATCAGGATCAATGCTCCTGAGTCGCGAGCGGTGCAGCAATCGCCGGCGCTGAACTGCCTTTCGCGGGAGCCAGGCCATTTTCCTGCATCGGGTCAAGCTGTTCTCCCTGTTTGGCTTCGAGGTCAATGTCGACGTCTCGTGGCTGCTGCTCGCGGTGCTGATTGCCTGGACCCTCGCGGGATCGGTGTTTCCTTTCCTCACCCCGGGGCTCACCGCGGCGAGCTATTGGGTGATGGCCGGTTTCGCGACCGCCGGCCTGATGATATCCATCGTTTTGCACGAGACGGCGCATGCGCTCGTCGCCCGCCACTACGACCTGCCAATTCGCGGCATCACGCTGTTCATCTTCGGCGGCGTCGCGGAGATGACGGCGGAACCCAACCGGCCGCGTGACGAATTGCTGATGGCGGCGGCGGGACCGGCGGCGAGCCTGCTGCTCGCGGCGATCTGTTACGCGCTGCTGCTCTGTGCGACGGCCTGGGAAAGCCCGGTCGCCGTGGCCGGCGTGCTATGGTACTTGGCGTTGATCAATTTCATCCTGGCATTGTTCAATCTCGTCCCGGCGTTTCCGCTCGATGGTGGGCGGATTTTCCGCGCCGCGCTGTGGTCCTGGCGCGGTGACCTGGTCTGGGCGACGCGCATCGCCGCCGGTGCCGGGAATCTGTTCGGCGCCTTGCTGATCGTGCTCGGCCTGGTCGAGGTACTGCAAGGCGACTTCGTCAACGGCATGTGGCGCTTTCTCATCGGCATGTTCCTGCGCGGGGCCGCCTCGGCAAGCTACGGCGAAGCGCTCGCCCGCAAGGTGCTCGCCGACATCCCCGCCGGACGAATCATGACCCCTGATCCGATCACCGTGCCGTCCGGCGCGTCGGTGCAGGCGTTCATCGACGACTACGTGTACCGCTATCACCACCGCTGGTTCCCGGTCGTTGACGATGGTACCGTCGTCGGCAGTGTGGCGATGCAGCAGGCGGCATCGGTCGACCGGGCGCTCTGGCCGACGGTGCCGCTGGCGCGGATCATGCGGCCGCTTTCGCCGGACGATGTCGTCGGGCCCGACACCGATGCATTCACAACCCTGACGCAAATGCGCCGCACCGGCCAAAGCCGCCTGATGGTGCTGCATCATGGCAGGCTGTCCGGCATGGTGTCCGCGCGCGATCTGCTCGACGCGCTCTCGATTGAGCAGGAATTGCGGCCATACAAATCCCCGCCAACGAGGTCCCCGCGAACGAACCCGCCGGTTCCGCGCTGAGCGCCGTGACGGGGATCGCTCAGCCCCTGGCCTGGCACGTGCCCTCGACGCGCCGCGGCGTCAGGACGATCGAAAGGTTCGCGGCGATGGCCGATCCGGCTGCAGTTCGCCGCGCCATTCGCAACGCGTGAGGAAGACGAACCCCGCATCGTGCGCGTTCATCTGGCCTGATCCGAACATCGGCATCGCCAACGCCCCGCGGCCGATCGGACGCGTTTCGCGGAAGCGTCGCGACTTGACCTGGATCAAGGCGCCGACGCTGGCTGTGTGCTTTCATTACATAAATATGCTGCTCACGGCCGAGCAACGGACCAAGGCATCCGGAAGCCTGTGCGCCATCCGGGACTTCGAGGAGCGCCCGGATCACTATCGCCAGCCTGCGCGTCGGTCGCGGCCATTCGATCGAGAAAGGGGCAGAGTTATGAACAGCTTCTGGATCGTCGTCCTCAGCGTGTTGACCATCTATCTGACCTACAACTTCTACGCCAAACGGATCGACCGGAACGTCATCCAGGCCGACGCCAGGCGGGCGACGCCGGCCCGAATGTATATGGACGGCGTCGACTTCATTCCGACCAGCCGGAACGTTCTCTTCGGGTATCACTTCAAGGCGATCGCGGCCGCCGGGCCCATCGTGGGACCCATCACCGCCGCGAATCTCTGGGGCTGGTCGCCCGCGTTGGTCTGGCTGATCCTGGGCGTCAGTTTCATCGGCTGGGCGAGCGACTATTCCGCCATCATGGTCGCGGTGCGAAACGACGGAAACAGCCTGTCGGCCATCTCGCACCGGCTCATCGCTCCCCGCACCCGCACGATCCTGTTCGTATTCATGTTCTTCTACCTGATGCTGTTGGCCGGCGCGTTTGTCGGGATTCTGGCGGCCACCCTGTCCGCGCGTCCGGACGTTCCGTTCGGCATCGTGATGCTCGCCTTGATGGGTCTCCTCGCCGGCCAGATGATGTACCGCTGGAAGATGGGCATTGTCGGCGTCACGTTCCTGGTCGTCGCTCTCACGCTCGGCGGCATGGCGGTCGGACCGATGGGGCAGCACCAGGACGAGCATGGCGCGCTGGTGAACGGTCCGGTAGCGGCCGCCGTGGCATGGGTGAACGACACGGTGGACGGTATCACTGCCCACCAGCCACTCTTCGCGGTGGAGGACCCGACACTGGCGGATCCGCGGATCCCGGCGCCGGGGGCGAACGGCGTGCGCCCGACCACGCCGGCGTATGACGCGGTCACCGGCCAGCTTAGGACACTGCCGAACTACCTGCTGTGGATGGTGTTCCTGTTGGCCTTCAGCTACCTTGGGGCGAATCTGCCGATCTGGCGGTTCGCGCAGCCGGTGAACTATATCGGCTTCTGGATCACGCTGATCACCATCCTGCTGAGCGCGGTGGGGATGGTTGTCGCGCCGCTGCTCGGCACCAAGGACGCGACGGGTAACCTGATCGGCACGTTCGCGCTGCCCGCCCTCAAGGGCTTCGGCTTCGGGATCGAGGCGGGCAAGGCGTGGCAGCCGATGTGGCCGATGCTGTTCGTGACCATCGCGTGCGGGGCCATCTCGGGCTGGCACGCCCTCGTCGGCTCGGTGGGGACCGCGCGGCAGCTCGAGTACGAAACGGACGCCCTGCCCGTCGGCGCGGGCGCGATGTTCGGCGAGAACACGCTGGCGCTGCTGTCGCTCACCGCCGTCTCCATCGCCGGCGTGGGCGGCGGCGGCGGCCGGTTCGCGATGGGGGTCGGCAAGCTGGTGTACGCGGGAACCTTCGGGCTCATCCCGGAGATGTTCGGCACCGCGCTCGGGTTCGGCACATTCGTGATGATCGTGCTGACGGTCACCATACTGGTGTTCCGGGTGATGCGGGTCACGCTCACGGAGTGGGTCGGCGACGCCATCCCGCCGGTGCGGAACACGCATGTGTCGAGCATGATCTCGATGCTCCTCACGCTCGCGCTCGTGCTCACCGGCACGTGGGTCTACCTCTGGCAGATGTTCGGCGCGTCCAACCAGTTGATGGCGGCGCTGAGCCTGCTCGTGGTGGCGGTGTGGCTCAGATCGGAGAACCGCAATCCGACCTATGTGCTGCTGCCGATGATCTTCATGTACGTGACCACGCTGGCGGCCACCGCCGTCACGGCGCGGAACCTCTACGTGACGATCGCGGCGAACCCGACGATGGCGTGGCTCCCGATGGCGGGCGCCTGGGCCATGATCGCGGTTTCCGTGCTGTTGTTCGTGGCGGCCATCCTCATCGGGTGGGACGGCTGCAAGGCCTACCTGCGGTACAGCGCGACGCCCGCGGCGCGGGTCCCGCGGCCGGCGGCGACGCCGCCCGTGGCCTAGGTGGACCGGATCGTGTCAGGCGAGCGCGCGTTCGGCGAGAGCATGCACGGCTTCGAAGAAGTCGCGCGCGGGCTGCCGGCGATCGGGCAGGGCAACGTGAAGCTGGAAGTTCGGCGCCGTGCGGCGCACGGACAGCCGCCGTACCTTCAGCCCGGCGGGTTGGGCCAGCGCCAGCAGCGCGTCGGCGTGGGCGAGTGCCGCGGCGCTCGCGTGATGCACGACCACGCCGCCGGGGGCTTCGGTTCGGCGCGTTGGCCACTCCGGCGGCACGGAGCGGGCCGCGTCGCGACCGGACCAGCTCACGGGGTCGAGCACTTCGAACTCGACCGCCGGGGCTCGGTGCAACATGCCACGGATGATGAGCGTGTCGCGGCGGCCGCGAGCGCGGCCGAGCGCCCACATCCAGGGCATATCGCGCGGCTCGAGGAAGATGACCAGCGTCACGCTGGCGAACGGGGTCTTGCCGTCGTGGATCACCATCTCGGCCGCGGTCGAGCCCAGCCAGCGCACGGTCGTGCGCGCGCCGAGCGCCGGCAGGCCGCTCTGCATCCAGCGCATGAGCGCGCCTCCCTCGCGGACGTTCCAGATCGTGCCGGCGGCGAACCAGGCGACGACGGCGACCGCGGCGATGCTGACAAGATCGGACATGGTGGAGCGGGTGATAGCACGCCCGTCGCCCCCGGGTGGAGGCAGGCGTTACGCGAGTTCCTGTACGGGCTGTGCGGTTATGAGATCGCCCAGCAGGCGCTGGAGATCCGCGGCTCGATGGAGACGCTGTTCATGCTTGGCGTGTTCGGCGACATGCTCGGCCTGCCGATCCTGCCGCCGTACTACGGGCTGCGCCTGCTGCCCTGGGTGGTGCCCCAGATCGAGACGTGGAAGCGCCGCGTGCTGCGCGAACGCGAGCTGGGCACCGACCACGAACATCACCTGCACGGCGTTTGAAGGGACACGGCCATGACTGAGCGGGAGAAGGAAGCGGCATGGAAGAGCTGGTTGGAGGCCATCCGCGAGACGATCTACGGCATGGCCGCCCACGACATGAGCCGCGCGGCACTGCGCACGCGCGCGTCGATGGAGCACTTGTTCATCCTCATCACGATGGGCGACCTGCTGGGGATCCCGATCCTGCCGCCGTACTACAGCCTGCGGCTGCTGCCCTACGTCGTGCCACAGATCGCGACGTGGAAGCGGCGGATGTTACGCGAGAAGGACGTCGCGGACACGATGTTTTAGGGGACGGCGGATGGGACTCAAGGACGTATTTCTGCGACACCCGGAGCGCCGCTACATCATGTTCGGCGGTGGCGGTGGGGTAGGCAAGACCACCTTCTCGGCGGCGACGGCGTACTGGCTCGCGAGCCAGGGTAAGAAGGTGATCGTGTTCTCCGTGGACCCCCAGGCATCGCTCACCGACATCTTCAAGCGCGACATCTTCGGCAAAGGGCCCGTGCCGATCATGGAGAATCTCTGGGCGCAGGAGATCGACGCGGACAGCCGCATCCGGGCGTACCAGCAGGAGATCCGCCAGAAGATCCTGGACATGTACGGGCTGCCGGCGGTGCCCGAGGAGATCGAGAACTACATCCAGGCGGCGAGCGCCGAGCCGGCGATGGAAGAGAGCGCGATGTTCGACGCCGTGGTGGACGTGGTCATGCAGGGTGACTACGACTACTACATTTACGATCTCGTTCCGCTCGGTCACGCGCTGTACTACTTGTCGATGGCCAAGGTCTACGATGAGTGGATCAACAAGGTCACGAAGCTGCGGCAGGAGATGCGCGAGTACGAGGAAATGGTAAGCCGGCTCCGGCGCGAGAAGGAGACCGAGCAGGACCAGATTCTCCAGGAGCTGCTCTACATCAAGGACCGCATCAACACGTCGGCCCGGATCCTCACGGACAAGACGAAGACCGGCTTTTTCTTCGTGGTGATTCCGGAGGCCATGGTCATCGCCGACACCCAGAAGGCGGCCGGGATGTTCGCGCAGTTCGACGTGCCGATCGCCGGCTACCTGGTGAACCGGGTCATCCCGCGCGAGCTGCTGGATCAGAACATCCCGGAGTACCTGCGCCGCCGCATCGCCATGCAGGACCAGCACCTGCGCGACGTACGGACGGCGTTCGGCGACCAGGTGTTGGCGCTGGTGCCGGAGATGGAGCGCGACATCACCGGGCTGCCGATGATCGAGAAGCTGGCCGCCATCATGTTCGCCTGAGGGAGGCTCGCCATGGCGGAGATCACGATGCCGATGGGTCGCTACATCAGCGAGCACCCGACGCTGAAGTACTTCTTCTTCGGCGGCAAAGGCGGCGTGGGCAAGACCGTGTTCGCCGGAGCCGCCGCCATCGGGCTCGCCCGGCAGGGACGCCGGACGCTGCTGGTGTCCACCAATCCGGTGCACAGCCTGACCAGCCTGTTCGGCCAGGACATGTTCGGCAAGCACGTCGCCGTCGAGGGGGTGCCCAACCTCTGGGCCTACGAGATCGACACGCGGCAGAGCATCGAACACAGCAAGGCGGAGATCCGCGAGAAGATCCGGTGGTTCCTGAAGTTCGCCGACATCACCACCAAGGCCGACGACTTCGTCGAGTCGGCGACGATGAACCCCGCGTTCGAAGAGTCGGCGATGTTCGAGAACATGATCGACCTCATGTTCAAGAACGAATACGACGTCTACGTGTTCGACACCGCGCCCGCCGCCAACGCGCGGCGCCTGCTCGGCATGTCGTCGGTTTACTCGCTGTGGGTCAACAAGATGCTCAAGAGCCGCGAAGAGGCGCGGACCTTGCGGGAGATGCTCTCCTTCACGAAAAAGAAGCAGGCGGACCCGCTGATGGATTACCTGCTCTCGTTCCGCGACCGGATGGAGCACGCGCGCGTGCTGCTCAGAGACCCGGCGCTCACGGCGTTCTTCTTCGTGACGCTGCCGGAGGCGCTGCCGATCGCGGTGGTCACGCGCTTCATCCAGTGGTTCAAGGACTTCGGGATTCCGGTGGGCGGCGTCCTCGTTAACATGGTCATCGACCCCGCGTCGGTCGGTTCGGACGCCGCCGAGTTCGTCAAGAACCGCGTTTCCATGCAGCAGGAGCACATGCGAACGATCTGGCGGGAGTTCGACGACAGCGTCCGCGCCGTCGTGCCGTTGTTCGAGACCGAGGTCCGCGGCGTGCCGATGCTCCAGCGCCTGTGCGACGCCATCTTCGGATAGCGTTTGGCCCGCGTTGTCATTTCGTCATGGCCGGCCATGACAAGATTGGCGGAGCGAGTCATGGTTTAAATCGCGGTAGGGACGCCCATTACTGGGCGCCCCCCGCACAGAACCGTACGGGCGGAATTCCCGCATACGGCTCCCACCTTGGGTGTTTGACGCGGAAGCG
>Ga0181536_10000839_pt1 | contig 36922 bp, 31 predicted proteins | sample PEATcosm2014_Bin_41_FD_121105 | JGI IMG/M metagenome (GOLD analysis project Ga0181536, IMG submission 121105) | Peatland microbial communities from MTU Mesocosm Facility, Houghton, MI, USA - PEATcosm2014_Bin17_60_metaG | ecosystem: Environmental > Terrestrial > Soil > Wetlands > Peat | place...
AAGCCTCCACGATTCTGGAGAATGCCCGCCTGCTCGAGGAAGAGCGCATCAAGCAGAGGATCGAGGAGGAACTGGATGTGGCGCGCACCATTCAGCAGAGTCTGCTGCCGCGCAGCCTGCCCGGCGACGGCTGGTTCCGCGCGTGCGGCAGCAGCGTAGCCTCGCACCAGGTGGGCGGCGATTATTACGATGTGATCCCCTCCGGCCCGCAGGCGTGGACTGCGGTGGTGGCCGACGTCTCAGGCAAGGGGGTCAGCTCCGCGCTGCTGGCTGCGTTGCTGCAAGGCGCCTTCCTGGCGGTGAGCCATGGCGATGCCGCATTGCACAAGCGCCTCGAACGTATCAACGCATTCTTGAATGAGCGCACCGCGGGCGAGAAATACGCCACGGTTTTCTATTGCCTGCTGGAGCTCGGCGGCCGGCTGCATTATGTGAATGCCGGCCATTGCCCGCCGCTCATCGTGCGGCAGGCGGGCGGCATCGAGTCGCTCGCCGCAACCGCCCCGCCGGTCGGGCTCATCGAATCCGCGGAGTTCGAGGTCGGCGAAACTACGCTCGCTGGCGGCGATAAGATCGTGATCTACACCGACGGTGTCACCGAAGCGCAGAACCTCGAAGGCGAGTTTTTCGGCCGGCAAAGGCTCCGCCAGTTGGTGGCGGAGCATCACGCGGACTCCTGCCAGGCCTTGCACGAGACTGTGGCAAGCGCCGTCGCCAAGTTTACCGAGAGCGCCCCGCAGGCCGACGATATCACGCTGGTGGTGATCGAGTATCGCGGGGAGTGAGCCTCAGCTCGTAGGTGCCAGTCCGAACAGCTCGGTGGGCGAAATTACTTCGATGGCGATGTCGGGCGAGCCGTTGATGAGCCGGCCTTCTTCAGCGAGGCGTTCTGTGCGCACTACTGCGACATCCGGGCCAAACGTGTCTTGCTCCGCCACTACGAAGCCAGCCTCGATCAGGACTTTGAGGTGCGACTCGGGGTGCGCGTGTAGATGGAGTATCAGAGCCTCCGCGATATTGCTTTTAGTTATATCGTGCCGTTTGGACGTACGTGGCATCTGGACGATTTCTCCGCCAATGAGTTCTTCCTTGACGCGGTTGCCGCTTTGGTCGAACTCGTCCGGCCGGGCCAGAAACTCCGCCGAGGTGATGAGAGTCGCGGTCGCCATACGATCATTCTAGCGCGCTCGCGATGCCCCTGCTAAAATAGGCTTGATCCAGGCTTGATCCAGGCTTGATTCAATCTCCGGGAGGACAATCGAGTTGCCATCCGCCATCCTCGCCCTGGAAGACGGCAGCGTCTTCGAGGGCCGGAGTTTTGGTGCGTCCGCCGAGCGATCCGGCGAGGTCGTCTTCAATACCGCCATCACCGGCTACCAGGAAATCTTCACCGATCCGTCCTATGCCGGGCAGATCGTCATCCTGACCAATCCCCAAATTGGGAATTACGGGACCAACGCCGCGGACAACGAATCCGCGCGCCCTTACATCGAGGGCCTGGTGGTACGCGAGTTTTCGAGTATCACCAGCAACTGGCGCTCGGACGAGGAAGCCCGTGAGTTCTTGGGCAAGCACGGCATCCCGGTGGTCTCCGAACTGGATACGCGCGCGCTGGTCCGGCATCTGCGCACTCGCGGCGTGATGCGCGGCGTGCTTTCCGCCGTGGACCGCTCCCTAGACCGCTCCCTCGACCGCTCCCTCACGGTCGCGGCTCGGAAGCCCGCGGATACCGATGCCGGCAGGCTGGTCGAAAAGGCCAGGCAGATCCCGACGATGGCGGGCCTCGATCTGGCGAGCCGCGTATCCACCGCCGAGCCTTACACTTGGGATAAGCCGGTGGAGGCGTGCTCGCCTTCCGAACTCGTGCCGCCCGCGGCCGAGCCGCGCTTCCACGTAGTAGCCTATGATTTCGGCATCAAGCAGAACATCTTGCGGCGCCTGGTGCAGGTGGGCTGCCGCGTCACCGTGGTCCCGGCTCTCACCTCCGCCGAAGATGTCCTGGCGATGAAGCCCGATGGCGTGTTTCTCTCCAACGGTCCAGGCGACCCCGAGCCGCTCCAGACGCAGGTGAGCAACGTGCGCAAGCTGATTGGCAAGACGCCCATCTTCGGCATCTGCCTGGGCCACCAGATCCTGGGCCTGGCGGTAGGCGGCCGCACGTACAAGTTGAAATTCGGCCATCGCGGTGCCAATCATCCGGTCATCAACAAAGTGACGAACAAGGTGGAGATCACCTCGCACAATCACGGTTTCGCCGTAGACCCGGATTCGCTCAACACGAACGAAGTCGAGATCACCCACATGAACCTCAACGATCAAACGCTGGAGGGCTTCCGCCATCGCAGCCATCCGGTGTTCTGCGTGCAATATCACCCGGAGGCCGCGCCAGGGCCGCACGACTCGCATTACCTGTTCGACGACTTCGTGAAATTGATGGCGGGTGAGCGCTAACCGATGCCCAGGCGAAACGATCTGCACCGCATCCTGATCATCGGCTCCGGCCCCATCGTCATCGGGCAGGCCTGCGAATTCGATTACTCGGGAACGCAGGCGGCCAAGGCGCTGCGCAGCGACGGTTACGAAGTCGTGCTGGTAAATTCAAACCCCGCGACCATCATGACCGATCCGGAATTGGCGGACCGCACTTACGTGGAGCCGCTCACGCTCCCGTATCTGGAAGAGATCATCCGCAGGGAGCGGCCCGATGCGCTGCTCTCCACCGTGGGCGGGCAGTCCGGCCTCAACCTCTCCGTGGAGCTGGCCGAAGCGGGCGTGCTCGATCACTACGGCGTGGAGCTGATCGGGGCCAAGATCGACGCCATCAAGAAGGCCGAAGACCGCCTGCTGTTCAAAGACGCCATGCGCAAGATCGGCCTGGAGACGCCGCACTCGAAGCTGGTGAAAAGCGAGGCGGAGGCGCTGGAATTTGCCGAACGCATTGGATATCCGTGCATCCTGCGACCCAGTTTCACGCTGGGCGGCACCGGCGGCGGCATCGCCTACAACCGCGAGGACCTGACCGAAATCATCGAGCGCGGCCTGATGCTTTCGCCCGTGCATGAGGTGCTGATCGAAGAAAGCGTGCTGGGCTGGAAGGAATTCGAGCTGGAGGTGATGCGCGACCTGGCCGACAACGTCATCATCGTCTGCTCCATCGAGAATTTCGATCCCATGGGCGTGCACACCGGCGATTCCATCACGGTGGCGCCGGCGCAGACGCTCACCGACCGCGAATACCAGATGATGCGCGATGCCGCGATCGGCTGCCTGCGCGAGATCGGCGTGGATACCGGCGGATCGAACGTGCAGTTCGCCATCGATCCGCGGACCGGGCGCATGGTCATCATCGAGATGAACCCGCGCGTTTCGCGCAGCTCGGCGCTGGCGTCCAAAGCCACCGGATTTCCGATTGCGAAAATCGCCGCCAAGCTCGCGGTGGGCTACCGGCTCGATGAAATTCGCAACGACATCACGCGCAAGACGCCCGCTTGTTTCGAGCCGACCATCGATTATGTGGTCGTCAAGATTCCCAAGTGGCAGTTCGAAAAATTTCCCGGCGCCGATACCACCCTGGGCACGCAGATGAAGTCCGTGGGCGAGGTGATGGCCATCGGGCGCACCTTCAAACAGGCCATGTGGAAGGGGCTGCGCAGTCTGGAGACCGGCAAGGCTTTCGGCTCGGAGAAGCTCGACAAGAACCTGATCCCGCAAAAGCTGATCACACCCACTCCCGACCGCTTCAGCTATATCCGCTTCGCATTCGAGAGCGGCTACACGGCCGAAGAGATTCACGAGATGACCGCTATCGACCCGTGGTTTCTGCGGCAGGTGGAAGACGTGATCAAGCTGCAGGCTGATTTGCAGGGCGAGAGCCTGGCCGCGGTTTCCAAAGAAACGCTGGCGCGCGCCAAGCGCTGCGGCATCTCCGATGCGCAGCTCGCCAAGACCTGGGGCGCGGCGGAACTGGCGGTGCGAGAGAAGCGCAAAGCGATGGGTGTGCGGGCGGTCTTCAATCGCGTGGACACTTGCGCGGCGGAATTCGAGAGCTTCACGCCTTACCTTTATTCGAGCTACGAAAGCGCGTGCGAAGCGGATCCTTCGGATCGCAAGAAGGTCATGATCCTGGGCAGCGGCCCCAACCGGATTGGACAGGGTATCGAGTTCGATTACTGCTGCTGCCACGCTTCGTTTGCATTGCAGGAACTGGGCTGCGAATCCATCATGGTGAACTGTAATCCGGAAACGGTTTCCACGGATTACGACACCAGCGACCGGCTGTACTTCGAACCGTTGACGCTGGAGCACGTGCTTAACATCTTCGACACCGAGCGGCCCGATGGCGTGATCGTACAGTTTGGCGGGCAGACGCCGCTGACCCTGGCGCTGCCGCTCAAGCGGCAAGGCGTGCCGATCATCGGAACGGATCCGGAAAACATCGACCTGGCCGAGGATCGCAAGTTGTTCGGCAAGCTGCTCGAAGACCTCGGCATTCCGGCGCCGGAGAACGGCTCGGCTACCAGCGTGGAAGAAGCCTGCGCCATCGCGCGGCGCATCGGCTATCCGGTGCTGGTGCGGCCCAGCTATGTGCTGGGCGGGCGCGCCATGGTGATCGCCTACGACGAAGAGACCGTGCGCCAGTACATGCGCGAGGCGGTGACCTTTTCGCAGGACCGCCCCGTGCTGATCGACCGGTTCCTGGAAGATGCCACGGAAGTGGACGTGGACGCACTGGCGGACGGCCACGATGTGCTGATCGCCGGCATCATGGAGCATATCGAAGAGGCGGGCGTGCATTCGGGCGATAGCTCGTGCGTGCTGCCGGCGCAGTCCATCCCGCGGCCACAACTGGACACCATCGAAGACTACACGGTGCGTCTGGCGAAAGCGCTGCACGTGATCGGGTTGATGAACGCGCAGTACGCCATCCAGAACGGTAGGGTGTACGTGCTGGAAGTGAACCCGCGCGCGTCGAGAACCGTGCCCTATGTGAGCAAGGCCACCGGTGTGCCGCTGCCGAAAATTGCGGTGGGCCTGATGCTGGGCAAGAAGATTCGCGACTTCACTGACGCGACCGGCGTGCTGCCGGTGCCGCAGGATTTCGTGAAGTCACCGGTGTTCCCGTTCAACAAATTCCCGGGCGTGGACCCCGCGCTGGGCCCGGAGATGCGATCGACGGGCGAGGTGATGGGGGTGGGCGCGAACTTCGGCGAGGCGTTCGCCAAGGCGCAGATCAGCGCGGGCACGCCGCTGCCGGAGAAAGGCACCGTCTTCATCAGCGTGAACGAGCACCACAAGCCGGAGGCCGTGGCGGTGGCGCGCAAGTTTGTCGCGCTGGGGTTCCAGCTTGTAGCCACGCGCGGCACGGCGGCGGCGCTGCGCGCGGCGGGCTTGGCGTGCAAGATGGTGTTCAAAGTGAATGAAGGCCGCCCTAACGCCGTGGACCTGCTGAAGGCGGGGGCCATTCAACTGGCGGTTTATACCACGGCGGGCGCATCGGCCTTCCTCGACGAGAAGGCCATCCGGCGCAGCGCGGTGACGCATCGGGTGCCCTGCATCACCACGCTGAGCGGTGCGCGCGCGGCGGCCGAGGCCATGGCCGCGCGGAAGCGCGATCCCATTCGGGTGTGGAGCTTGCAGGAGATTCACGCGCGGGAAAAGACGATGGCGTGAGACGTAGCGAGGCGGCGGCTCGACCGCACCCGTCCCCACGGGCGCTAAGGTAACTTGGCGCAGCGCCGTTGGGGCATCGGATGGTACAACATGAACGCTCCTTATCTTGCGCTATCCTTCGATGCGCTCAAAGGTGAGGTTTTTCACCCATTTTCGGCCCTCGATTACGCCCCGACTCCTGTATTTTGCCCCGCCGAGGCTCTCGTACTCTAGCACGAATTCGCAGGGGTCAGCTAACGCGTTGCGCGGATGGTGAGAGTCAAGGACGTCCCCTGTTGCAATTGCTGTTGCGTCAGGTGTGTGGTGTGCGTCGGCTCCCACCCGGTATCGAAGCTTAACTGCTGGTCCCGTACCTCCATTTTTAAAACGGAGCGTTTGGATTTCTCTGATCGAGGAGGCACACCCTTCGAGAGTCGCCTCGTCCGAAAGGTCAGGCCGTTCGAGGACCGTCATGAATGGACGGGATATCTGCTCGACCGTAGCATCAACGAGTCGTCTGGTTGCGCGCGTGTACCGGCGCATCGCGAGAAGAGTGAATAACAGTACAACGAGGGTGAGGGACGAAATAAGTAGATTTCCGACTTCGTAGTTCGACATTGGTTCTAACCCAGATTGAAGCGCCTATAACGGTGGCCCACTGTGACAACGGCTTCATCGCTCGTCGAAGACACGATGTATGCGTTCAGGTAGTCGGACAAACGAGCGACCACCCGGCTCCCAACCACGCGCTCCAGGTTCCGGCGGGAGTGCCTGTCGAAGTAATAGACAATCCCGCCTTGATGGTCGTAACGCATTTGGCCAAATTCAAGCAGCCATGTCACAACCAATGGCGGAATGCCGCGTTGTTGCATCCGATGTCTTGCGTGCTTTGAGGTCATTTGTTTTCGGGCGTCCTATTATTCACGGCCCGGTCCAAGAGGGCTAGCTGATCCTCGTCGATGTGAAGGTGGCTATATGGGTTCTCTCGAGGAACTCCTGGGATGATGTTGAACGACTGCTCCTTTGGGTTAAACCATTCTACGTTTTCTTCGGGGCTGTTTCTTCGCTTCTCCTCATACTCGTGACGAGGGTTCGTCAGTAACTCGCTGATTTTTCTTAGCGGACCCTCTTCGCCGACGAGGAAAGCGATGTAGCTCCCAATAAAGGAATCCCTACGCACCCGCTTTTCTCGACAGAGCCGACTCATGCGTTCCGCGTCTTGCCGGTCGAGGGTGACGTTAAGCCGCCGCACTTTGGGACGCGTGCCGCTGACCTCGCTGAGCAGCCTTTCGAAAAGCCGCCAAGCCGTTTCCTCTCTCTCATTATTGCCAGGTAAATCCGCAAGGTACTTCAGTTCAGCAGGCAGCGTCCTACTAAGCAGAGCTGTTCCCGAAACGCCAATCTGGCGCGTGAGTCCGGCGAACTCCTCTGCCAGCCCTTCTCCGATAAAAGCGGTTATTCTTATCTTTGCTCCCATACGCACAATAGTATACTCATATAGTGAACATGTCAATACTCAATGTAGTGAAGCTGTTGATAATAAACGATAAATAATTTTCCACACCTATCTCCGAAGCGCCGGGTAAAGCGTCGGCTTCGGCGAAATCCTGTTTACGGAACTGGGGTTCCAGCTTGTGGCCACGCGCGGCACGGCCGCGGCCCTGCGCGTGGCGGGCTTGGCGTGCAAGATGGTGTTCAAGGTGAATGAAGGCCGCCCCAACGCGGTGGACCTGCTGAAGGCGGGGGCCATTCAACTGGCGGTTTACACCACGGCGGGCGCGTCGGCGTTCTTCGACGAGAAGGCCATCCGGCGCAGCGCGGTGACGCATCGGGTGCCCTGCATCACCACCATGAGCGGCGCGCGCGCGGCGGCCGAGGCCATGGCGGCGCGGAAGCGCGATCCGATCCGGGTGTGGAGCTTGCAGGAGATTCACGCGCGGGCGAAGACGATGGCGTGAGGGGCGCTGCTCTCCTCGGCGGAGAGGCCGGGGGGCAGGCCGGAAACGCTACACGTGCAGTAGGGCTACGCCGGGCGCGCCCAGCGCCTTCGCGCGCTTCACAACCTTGTCATCGAAGGTCACGAATTTGGCGCTCTCGCCTCTGCTTGCAAGGTGCAGCGCGTCGGCAAAATTCATACCGAGTGTGGCCCATTCCAGCGCTCTGGACACGGCGGCGGGATCTTCAACTCGCACTGTGGGCAGATTCGTGAGGGCTAGAATTGCCGCGGATAACTGCGTGCCGCGAAAACGGTACAGACCGCGCAGCACCCATTCCGTCTCCAGAATTACGCTCTTTGACAACCATATCTCTTCAGCTCTGAAGAGCGCCGCTGCCTGCGCCGTCTGGTGTGCATCGTCCCCGGTAAGCAACCGCACGACGACGTTAGTATCGACCGCGATCACGCCGCTCCCTCACCCCCTTCGCGATGGCTTTCTCCATTTGCCGGAGGGTCTTGGCTCGGCCCGTATATCGCAGACAGCCTACCACATCCTCCAAACGTGCGGGCTGTGACTGCCTCAATGGACGGAGCGTGACTCCTCCGGGCGTCTCTTCGACCACGAGCTCGGTTCCGGCGCCCCATCCACGGGCGTCCCGAATCGTTTTGGGCAGAATCACCTGGCCTTTCGTCGATAGTCTTGTGATTTCCATGGCCATGGCGTCGTTTGGTAAGATCCTGGTAAGACCAGGATAGCAGATCAGAGCGGTGCGCGCTCTAGCGGCTGGCGGCCTGAGAGGCCGCCGCAGGCTGGGAGCCTGCCCCACCTACAGTGCCTTACCATGGGTTCATGACTACCGCAAACAAGATTGACACGCGCGAGTTGGGCGCCACCGGGCTGAAAGTGTTCCCCTTGGCGCTGGGCTGCATGGGAATGTCCGGGATGTATGGCGCGGCCGACGATAACGAAAGCATCGCCACCATTCATGCGGCCCTGGATGCGGGGGTGACAGTGCTCGATACCGGCGATTTTTATGGCGCGGGGCACAATGAAATGCTCATCGGGCGCGCGCTGAAAGGCCGGCGCGATCAAGCGCTGCTGTCGGTGAAGTTCGGAGCGTTGCGATCTCCCGAGGGCGGCTGGGGCGGCTTCGATGCCCGTCCGGTGGCGGTCAAGAACTTCGCCGCCTACAGCTTGAAACGGCTCGGCGTGGACCACATTGACATTTATCGCCCATCGAGGCTCGATCCCAATGTTCCGATCGAGGACACTATCGGAGCGATCGGCGATCTCATCCGGGCCGGCTACGTGCGATACGCCGGGCTATCGGAAGTGGGAGCGGACACCATCCGCCGGGCGCATTCCGTTCAACCGATCGCCGATCTGCAAATTGAGTACGCGGTGATCAGCCGCGGCCCCGAAAGAGCGATCTTTCCGGTGCTGGAGGAACTGGGGATCGGGGTGACGGCCTATGGCGTGCTTTCCCGCGGGTTGCTCAGCGGGTCCAAGCCCGCCGGAGGGGGAGACATTCGCGCACACTTCCCGCGGTTCATCGGCGAGAATCTGAGACACAACGAAACGATCGTCGAAGGGTTGAAACAACTCGCCGCGGAAAAGGGTCTCACGCCGGCGCAACTGGCCATCGCCTGGGTGCTGGCGAAGGGGCGGCGGATCGTTCCGGTGATCGGCGCACGGACGCGGAAGCAACTTGCCGAATCGTTGGCGGCGTTGAAGGCGAAGCTTTCCGCGGCCGAGCTAGCGCGTATCGAAGAGACTATACCTCCGTCGGCGATCGCGGGGACACGCTACGACGAACGTCAGATGAGAATGCTCGACAGCGAGAGGCAGTAGGGCGAGATTAGCTCGCCGCAGGCGCGCTTTGCGCGCCGTGGCTGGTGGCTAGTGGCCAGTGACTGGTGGTTGTGCGACCTGCGGGTCACACGGCTGAGGGGTGGTTAACCGTATTGGGGAAACCCGACTGACAGAAAACCGCTCCCTTACGGTCGCGGCTCAGTAACGATCGCGTTGATTTCGCAAGGATTACTGAGCCGCGACCGTCAGGGAGCGGTTTCTCCAAAACGGTTATGCACCTTAACCGGCTGAACACGAAGGACCCTACTGGTGTATACTAACAAGCCCGGAGTCCAAATAAGATTCCGACCTACAATGCCGCCACAAGCCAACGAATCGATGATCGGCGCAACCGTCACCCATTACCGGATCGTCTCCAAGCTGGGTGAAGGGGGCATGGGCGTGGTGTATGAGGCCGAGGACCTCACCCTGGGACGGCGCGTAGCGCTCAAGTTCTGCGCCAGCGGCCGCGACGACGCGAAACTTCGCGCCAACCTGCTCAAGGAAGCGCGTGCTGCTTCCTCGCTCTCACACCCGAATATCGCGCACATCTACGAATTCGTCGAGAACCCGGGCGGCGACCCGTTCATCTCCATGGAACTGGTGTCCGGCGCCAATTTGCGGAGCACCCTCAACGAGCGTCGGCTGAGTGCCGAGGAGACGCTGAAAGTGGCTACCGCTGTGGCGTCGGCGCTGGCGGAAGCGCATCGCCACGGCGTCATCCACCGCGATATCAAACCCGGCAATATCCAGATCACGTCCGCGGGCGAGGTGAAGGTGCTCGACTTCGGCATCGCGCGAACGCCCGTCCCGCACGCGGCCGGCGATGCGGAGGCCGCCACCCAGACACTCGAAGGCTTCTCCGGAACGCCGCTCTACATGTCGCCCGAACAGGCGGCCGGCGAGGTGTTGGATGCGCGCTCGGACTTGTTTTCGCTCGGCGCAGTCCTTTACGAGTGTCTGGCTGGCAAGTCGCCGTTCGCCGCGGATAGCCTCACGTCGGTTATGGCGCGATTGTTGACGTCGGAACCGCCGCCGCCTTCGCGGCTGAAGCCGCAATCGCCGGCGAACCTCGACCGCATCGTTCTCAAGCTGCTGGCGAAGGACCGGCGGCAACGCTACGCGTCGGCGGACGAACTGCTGGCCGACCTGCGGGCGCCCGGACGGCACCCCTCGCGCCGCCGAGCCATGGCTGCGCTGGCCGCAGGCCTCGTTTGCGTGGGAGGCGGCGCCGCGGTATGGTTGCGGATTGCGAAGCGCCACCGCGAGCCGGCGCCAGCCGCGCTTCCCTGGTATCGCGAGGGCGTCGCCGCGCTGCATACCGGCGGTTATCATCGGGCGAGCAAGGCGCTGGCCCGCGCGGTGGAGATCGACCCTTCGTACGCGATGGCCCACGCCTACCTGGCTGAAGCCTGGTACGAACTCGACTACCTGGAACGCGCCAAGGACGAGTTGCTGAGAACGATTGCTCAAGACGGGGGAACGCGCGGTTCACTGCCGGAGGTCGAGGGCCTGCATCTCGACGCCATCCGCCAGACCGCCACCGGCGAGTTCCAGGCCGCGGCGGAGACATTCCAGAAAATGACCGCGCGGGTTGCACCGGACGAGCGCGCCGGGGCGCTGCTCGACCTGGGCCGCGCGCAGGAACGCAACCAGGATACGAAGAAGGCCATGGCGACGTATTCCGAAGCGATTCGCCTGGATGCGCAGAACGCCGCCGCCTGGCTGCGGCTGGGAGCGCTCGAGGCCCGCACCGGCGCGCGGGAGGACTCCGGCCGCTCGCTCGACCGCGCGGAGAGCCTGTTCCAAAGCGCCTCCAACGTGGAAGGCGTGACCGAGTGCCTCTACGTTCGCGCGCGATCTGCCCGCACCCCGACTGAGGCCCGCGAACTGATCGGGAAGGCGCTGGCGGCGGCCCGCGTTACGGGCAACGACCAGCAGCAGATCAAGCTGTTGCTTTTGTCGAGCGGCAGCGAGCTCGAGGCCGGCCAGACCGCGGAAGCGCTGGACGAAGCCAACCGCGCCATCGCCATCGCGCGCGCCGCCGGCATCGAGAACCTGGCCTCGCGGGGGCTGATCGACCTGGGCAACGCGCTGTTCGTCAAGGGCCGCATTGCCGAGGCTCTGCGCACCATGCAGGAGGCGCTCGACATCGCCCGGCGCAACCGCGAGAAACGGTCGGAAGCGCGCGCGCTGGTGAACCTGGGGAGCATCCGCATCCAGACGGGGGACGCGGCACAGGGCTGGCAGGACGTGCAGGCCGCGCTGGCCTACTACCGGCAGGGCGGTTTCCGGACCGAGGCCGCCATCGCCCTGATCCTGCTGGGCCGCGCCGCGCGGGAAAAGGGCGATTACGACGAAGCTCGCCGTGCGTTTGAGGAGACCCTGACCACGATGAAGCCGGCGGGCCCGTCGCTACCGCTGGCGCTCGCACAGGAGGGCCTGGCGTCGCTCGAAGTCAGCCAGGACCGCTGGCCGCAGGCGCTGCGCATGTTCGACGAGACGCGCCGCGCCTTCGAGGCAATCGGCAACTCGTCCGGCACTTCCACCAATGAAGTAAACGTGGCGCTGATGCACGCCCTGCTCGGCCATAAAGGCGACGGCGCGGCGGTGTCGCAGCAGGCCACGGACGCCGATCCGGTCGGCGCTCTCCAAATCGTTTTGATGCAGGAACGTTTCGGCGAGGCACGCGCGAAGGCCGCTGCTCTGCTCCAAAGCGCCGACGCCAGCGACCTGGAAACGCAGCGCGGCGCCAGCCTGGTGCTGGGCCTGGCGCTGGCCCGCTCCGGCGCGGGGGCGCGGGGCCTGGAGGCGTGCCGCAAGGCGTTCGACCTGGCGCACGCGGCCGGCAACCCCCCGGCGGAAGCGGATGCGCTGCTGGGCGCGGCGGAAGCGGCGCAGGCCGCCGGCGATCGCGCGGCAGCCGCCGGATACGCGGGCCGCGCGCGCGCCTTTTTCGAGTCGGCCAAGGAACCGGAGTCGCTCTGGCGCGCGTGCGTGCTGCTGCTGCGATCCGGCGCGCCCGACGGCGCAGTCGCGGCGCAGGCCGCCGCCGCGCTCGGCCAACTGAAGGCTTTCTGGCCTGCCGAAGATTTTCGCTCGTACCTGGGCCGCCCGGTCATCCGGCGCATGCATGCGGAACTGCTGCGCGTCGACCCGGCGGCGCCTACCACCAACTGATGAAAGGAACAAGCACATGATACGGCTCACACTCATAAGTTCTCTCCCCCTCGCGATTCTTCTGCTGTCCATCCCATCGCCGATACAGGCCCAAGGCGACACCAAAGTAACGATCAAAGACGGGTCCATCGTGCTTCACGCGGACGGGCTCGACGCAGGCAAAAACTGGAAAAAGAAGTCGGGCGAGTTGCGGCACCGGAACAGCAAGGGGGTACTGACCAGTTTGAAGATCACCGAAGGGGTCGCCGACCGTTGCCAGGGCAGCTCAACGTGCGGCATCGACACCGCCCAGCACTGGATTATCCAGGTGACCTACGGCATGGAAACGGTGACCATCGAATCCATCTCCAACAACCAAGGCGTGCACCTCACGTCCTCCCCCGGAATTCTCTTCGGCAAGTGGAAGAAAACCTCGAAAACCGACGAACGCGAGTTCGGAACACACGGCGACGGCGGCCACATCAGTAGCATTAAGGTGAACGGTAGCGACACGGTGAACGGTAGCGCCACCAAGCTGTGCTCGGGCAATGGCGGCTGCGAAATCGACTTGTACTACAGGCCCCAGTAGGAGCGCTGCCTATCAGAAAGGCAGACAGGCCAGGAGGCCTGTCCCACTGGGTTATCATGCTTTAGAGCATGCATATCCTTGTCAAGTTGACTCTGGCGGGCGGGCTTCTCCCTCTGCTGGCGGCCGGCGAGCAGCCGCTGCGCCTTTGTATCGCGGGGCTGGTGCACGGCCACGTGGACGGTTTTTTGCGCGCGGCGGGCAAGCGCAAAGACGTCGAAATCGCCGGCGTCTTCGATCCCGACACCGCGCTCCAACGGCAATACGCGCAGCGCTATGGCCTCGCGGAATCGGTTTTCTTCACCGATTTGGGCGCCATGCTGGATCGCGTGAAGCCGGAAGCGGTGGCGTCGTTCACCAGCACCTTCGACCATGCCATGGTGGTGGAGGCCTGCGCGCGGCGCCACATCCACGTGATGATGGAGAAGCCGCTGGCCGTAAACACGGCGGACGCGCGGGCCATCGCGCGCGCCGCGCACGAAGGCGGCATCCAGGTGATCGTGAATTACGAGACCACCTGGTATCCCAGCCACGCCGCGATTTGGCGCATTGTCAAGGAGCGGCAGGCCGCGGGCGATATTCGCAAGATGGTCGCCATGGATGGCCACCAGGGGCCGAAAGAGATCGGCGTGGGGCCGGAGTTTCTCGGCTGGCTCACCGATCCGGCGAAAAATGGCGCGGGCGCGCTGTTCGACTTTGGCTGCTATGGCGCCAACCTGATGACTTGGATGATGGACAACCAGCGTCCCGTGGCGGTGACCGCCATCACCCAAACCATCAAGCCGCAAATCTATGCGCGCGTGGACGATGAAGCGTCGGTGCTGATCGAGTATCCCAAGGCGCAGGGCATCATTCAAGCGTCGTGGAACTGGCCGTTCGGCCGCAAGGATTTCGAGGTGTACGGCGAGCGCGGGTACGCCATCGCGACCGGCGGCGATGCGCTCCGCGTGCGGTTGCCTGGCGGGCAGGAGGAGGCCCGCACGCTGGAGCCGCTGCCGCCCGAAGAACGGGATTCGCTGTCGTATCTGACGGCGATCGTGCGCGGGAAGCGGAAGCCCGCCGGTCTGTCGTCGCTCGAGAACAACATCATCGTGACCGAGATTTTGGTAGCCGCGCGCGAATCCGCGCAGACTGGCCGGACGATCAAGCTGGGCGCGCCGCTCGGGGATGCCGCGCGATGAATCTTTTCGCCATCGCGGTGCTCGAACTGCTGGCGATGTGGGTGCTGTGGCTGTATCCTTTCGCGCGCAAACGTTTCACCGGACCGAAGCGGCAATCGGAAGTGATGGCGCATTCGGGCAATTGGGGGCTGGCGCTTGAGAGCGCGGGCATATTTTTCGCCTGGCTCTGGCTGCCGAATACGAGCGTGCCGGGTCCGGCGCGCATCATCGCGTCGATGGTGCTGGCACCGGTGGGAACAGTGTTTGGCTGGCTGGCGGTGCGGCATCTGGGGAAGCAGCTTCGCATTCTTGCGGGCTTGTATGCGGACCATGAGCTGATTCGCACGGGGCCGTATGCCGTTGTGCGGCATCCGGTGTATGCGTCATTATTTCTCATGATGCTGGCGACCGGGCTGCTTTTCGCGCGGTGGCCGTTATTGCTGCTGAGCATCGCGCTCTACATCGCGGGGACGGAGATTCGGATCCACGCGGAAGAAGGGCTGCTGCGCACGCGTTTCGGCGAACACTTTGAGGACTACCGGCGGAAGGTGCCGGCGTATTTGCCGTTTGTGAGGTAAGGTGGTTTGAGTATGAGCAAATTAATGCAAAGGATCACCCCGTTTCTGTGGTTCGATCACGAGGCTGAGGAGGCGGCCCGGTTTTATACCTCCGTGTTCAAGAATTCAAGAATTGAGGCCGTCACCCGCTATGGTGAGGCAGGACCTAGTAGCCCCAAGGGCAGCGTGATGACGGTGGGCTTTGAACTCGATGGACAAAAGTTCGTTGCGCTGAATGGCGGGCCTGCCTTCAAGTTCACAGAGGCGGTCTCATTCGTGGTGAACTGCGAGAACCAACAGGAAGTGGATGAGATGTGGGAGAAGCTTTCAAGCGGCGGGCAGGAAGTCCAGTGCGGCTGGCTTAAGGACAAATACGGGCTGTCGTGGCAAATCGTGCCTACCGTTTTCTTTGAGATGATTCAGGGCCCGGACGCCGAACGTAAGGAGCGTGTGCTGAGGGCCATGTTCCAGATGAAGAAGTTCGACATTGCCGGTTTGGAAGCGGCGTACCGCGGGCCGGGAAGGGCGGCCTGAGAGGCCGCCGCAGGCTGGGAGCGTGCCCCACTTATAGGTCTTCCGCCAGCGCCAGCGCACCAAATAGAACGCTATCGTCGCCGAGCGCCGCGGGCACCACATCGATGCGCGCGCCGGACCAATCCGTGATCTGCCGGCGCAACTCGGCGCGTAGCGGATCGAAGAGGCGCCCGCCGGCCTTGCTGATGCCGCCGCCGATCACGATGCGCGCGGGGTTCAACAGCATGATGCAGGCCTTCAGTCCCAGCGCCAGATCCACCACGTAGCGGCTGACGAAAGCGGGATCGCGCATCAGTTCCTCCGCCGTCTTGCCGTAATCGCGGGCCAGCCACAGGCCGCTGCACATGCGCTCGAAACAGCCGTGCCAGCCGCAGAGGCACTGGGGACCATCGGGCCGGATGGTCAAGTGGCCGATCTCGCCGCCGTAGGAATCGGCGCCACGCCAGATGCGGCCGTCGTCGTATATGCCGCCGCCGATGCCGGTGGAAAGCGTCATGTAGAACAGCGGCGAGCAGCCGCGTCCGGCGCCGAAGCGAGCCTCGCCCAATGCGCCGACGTTGGCGTCGTTATCCATGATGGCCGGCACGCCGAGCAGGTCGCGTACCCAGTCGGTAAGCCGAAAGTCGCGCCATCCGCCGACGTGCGTTGAAAGGGCCACGCGCTGCTCCGTGAAGATCACCGGGCCGCCGAAGCCGATGCCGCAGCGGTCCGCCGGCGTTTCGCGCTGCCAGGCGCGCGCGATAGCTGAGATCTGATCGAGCATCCATTCGCGGCCGCCCTCGGCATCCGTACGGCGGGACTCGCGGCGCACCATACGCTCGCCATCGAACGCCGCGATGGAGAACTTGGTGCCGCCGACGTCAATCGCCAGGGTTCGCTTTGCGGGCATTGAGTTGGCGGGCATCGGCTGCCAGAACCTCCGCGGGCGATGCCGTGCCGGTTCCTTTCTTCATGATCGTGATGGAAGCCACCAGATTACCGAATCGGGCGGCCTCGGCGGGCGAGCCTGTCACGCGCAGGGCCAGCGACGCGCCCGCCGAAAAGCTGTCGCCCGCGCCGCAGATATCCACGGGGTCGGCGACGGGCCGGGTGCGGACCCACGTCTCACCCGACTCATTGACGATCTGCACGCCATCGGCGCCGTGCGTCACGAACATCAGCGGCGCTTGCGCGTGGCGCAGGAGCGCCGGAAGGTCCACCCGGCCGAATGGCTCGCGGCAGGCGCTCTCGGCCTCCTGACGATTTGGCTTGAGGATGACGTTGCGAAACAGGTGAATGCGCGCGCGCGAATCGGCGAAGAAGATGCGCTCGGGATATTGCGGCGCCAGCTCGGCGAGCAGGTCGCGCACGGCGGGCGTGATGACGCCACCCTGGTTGGTCTCGGCCTGATCGGCAATCAGGATAACGTCGAACGACTCGACGGCCAGTTGCAGATTGTCGAGAATCTGGCGCTCGACGTCGGGCGCGAGCGGCGTGGTGTTGATGAAATCCAGGCGGGGCTGGTCTTCGATGCCGGTGTGCGCGTTGATCACCTTGGTGTAGGTGAAGGTTTGCATGGCGGGCGTGCGCACACACCACTCCGCGGAAATGCCGCGCGCACCCAGCGCTTGGGAAAGCTCTACGCCGAATCCATCCTGGCCGATGGCGCCCAGCACGGCGACGCGGCCCGCGCCCAGCGCGGCGAGGTTGTTGGCGACCGTCCCACCCGCGCCCGGCGTGATTTCGGTGCGCACCACGCCGAGGCGCGGGATGCCGGTTTCGCGCGAGGGCTCGGAGGCAGCCGGGTCGTAGGTGCACCAGCGGTCGAGGCAGATGTCGCCCACCACCAGCGCGGAAAGCTTCGGGAATTGCGCGAGGATATCCGCGGTGGTCATGGCTGTTCGAGAATGGCGCGGCGCAGCGCCGGGAAGGTGGCGCGATGATCTCCGCGGAAGTAGTAACTGGCGCCGCCATCGGCTACGGTGCGGACCAGCAGTGTCTTGTGCGGCCGGAAATAGTAGCCGGCATCGGTCTTGGGAAGCTCGTGGTGGATGTCCCCCTGGATGGGCGCCAGGTCGAAGACGGCGGTGGCGAAGTTGCGGATGGCGCGGCCCTCCTGGTGCGCCACATTGCGCGCCATGGCCAGCGCTTTCAGGTAAACTTCGGGCGCCATGATGGCGGAGCCGAAGCTCAGCAGCACGCCGCCCTCCAGGCGCTCGATCGAGTGCGCGAAGATCAGGAAATCGCGATAGCTGGCTGAGCCGAAGGCCGCGCCATTGCAATTAGGATGTTCGTGCAGGATGTCGTAGCCGATGCCCACGTGCACGGTGACCGGCACGGAGCGGCGCCACGCGGCTGCCAGCACGCTCAGATCGCGGTGCGGATAATCGCTCTCCGCAATGCGCCGGCCGGCATTCTCGCCGAGGCCCAGGCTGCCGGCCGCGGCTTCGCGCACCCAATCGTTGAGTTCGCCGGTCTCGCGCCATAAGCCGAACTCGCCGGTGCGGATGTAGCGGGCCACGCTTTCCGTTGTGGCGCCGATGCGCGCCAGTTCGTAATCGTGGATGACGCCCGCGCCGTTCATGGCGATGTGATCGAGGTACCCGCGCTCCACCAGGTCGATGATCTGGCGGTTCACACCCGCGCGCAGCACGTGCGCACCCATCATCAGGATGCGGGCGGCGCCCTGCGTGCGCGCCGCCGCGACGCGGGCGGCGACCTCGGGCAGATCGGGGTGCGTGTACGGCGCGGCGATTTCATCGAGCTCCAGCCAGTGGGAGGCGTTCAAATCGCTCACCCGCTCGGCGAGCGGTTTCACTTGCAGGCGGGAACGGTCGAAGAGCGGATATTTACTGGCCATTGGGGAATAGCGCGGCGAGCAGTTCGTCGCGGCACAGAAAATTGGGAATGATGAAATCCGCGCCCGCACCCGCCAGCCTCTGGCGCTTCCACTCGTCCACCGTGCGGCACTCGGGCTCCGCCGTGGCCACGCCCACCGCCACACCGCCCACCTCCTTGACGTTCTCGATTTCCACGTAGCCATCGCCGAAGCCCAGGAATTCCGGGCCTTCGAATTCGGACGTGGCGATCAGGCGTTCGATCAGGATCTTCTTGGAAAAGCTTCGGTAGTCGTCCAGCGCGCCGTAGACGCGGCCTTCGAAGTAGCGCGCGATATCCAGCAGCGCGGCCTCTTCGCGCATGAACGGCTGGTCGGTGCCGCTGGCGAGATAGACGCGCAGGCCGCGGTCGTACAGGGTTTCGATCCACGCGCGCGCGCCCGGCACCAGATACTTGTCGGGCGAAACTTCGTGGCGGCGCAACTCTTCCAGGCGATGGCGGATGCGCGCGTGCAGGCGGTCCAGATACATCTTCTTGTATGTCAGCGGGTCGGCGGGCTCGCCGCCGCGCGCTGCAACTGCCTCGGCCAAGGCGATCATCTGGTACATGGTCTGCTTGCCGGTCAGCCGCCAGATGAAGTCCTCGACCACGGCGCGCAACCCGGCTTCCGATTCGCCGGTGTTGAGATCGAGTAGGATTTCGACCATCATGGGAACCATCACGTCCATCCAGCCGGACCGGATGAGCGAAATGGTGCCGTCGAAATCGAAGAGGCAGACGCGGGCGTTTTGGGCGGAGACGCCCGGGCGGAGCGGTTCGACCATCGTCACTTTTATTGTGACATGGGGCGCTACCTCTTCACCGTCACCGTGGCGTGCCTTTTATTCGTTCCTCTCGAACTGGCGGCAGCTATGTTATACGTTGTCGTGGCTCGAGGTGTCACCCGTAACAGGCCTTGGGCATCCACCCTGCCAATGCCCTGATCGATCGTGACCTCGTCCGCGTTGATTGTCTCCCATCGCAACACAGCCGTTTCGCCGGCATTGATGGTCTCGGGATCGGCTGAAAACTGCCCGATTTCTGGGTTGCCTTTGTACGTCACGGTGACCATTACGGTCTGGCTGACGCTGCCACCAGGTCCTGTTGCCCGCAGGACATACGTTTTGGACACGGTCGGAAACACGGGATGCGTGCCTTCCAGCGGCACCTTGCCGACTCCCTGATCGATGGAAACCTGCTCGGCGCCGGTCACGGCCCATTTCAGCACTACCGATTGGCCGGATCGAATCGACGTGCGGGAGGCTGAGAAGTCCTGGATGGCAGGAGGGGCAAGCACCTGGAGAGTTACGCTGTCGGTCTTGGACGGCCCATTGGCGGCCTTTGCCGTTAGTTTATAAGTGGTGGACGACTCAGGTGTGACCGAGCGAGCTCCGGTCGCGCCTACTTTTCCGATATCGGGCGCAATTCTGACTTCCGCCGCATGCTTCACGGACCATTTCAGGAGGGCAGGCTTGCCCTGCGCAACCGCCTGCGGTTCGACTGAGAAGTTGTCGATGACGAGCGCGGGGACCTCTACCGGCGGCGCGGGAGTACGCGCGATGGGCCCGGGTTGGGGAGGCGCGGTTGGCCCCGGTTGGGCAGGCGCGGTTGGCTCGGGTTTGGGAGCCGCCGTTAACTCGGGTTTAGCAGGCAGGCTTGACGCCGGTTTCGAAATCTCGACCGGGTGGTGGGCGCGCACTTTGGTCCAATAGAACGCCCCAATCCCGAGTGCCGCCAGTGCGACCACGGCAGCCAAGCCGCCTATCCACAGCTTCGCGCGTGGGCCTGAGCGCGGGGGCGCGGGCGTCGTTTGCCGTGTCTCCACAGTCGCGACTCCGCGCGGTTGGGTCGGCGCTGGTGGCGGAACTGGCGCGGGCAGTGTAGCCGTCGCGAGCAGTGTAGCCGGCGCGGGTGGTGGTGCCGACGCGAGTGGTGTAGCCGGCGCGGGCGGTGTAGCCGGCGCGGGCGGTGGTGCCGGCACGGGTTGTATAGCGGGCGCGGGCTCTGCGTCCCACGCTTCCAGCAGCGCCCGCACGAATTCGGTGCAGCTCGCGTATCTTCCCGCCGCTTCCTTCGCCAAAGCCTTCTGCAATACCGCGCTCACCCCCTGGCTGAGCGCGGGATTCACTTGGTACGCCGGGGGCGGCGGTTCATTCATGATATGGAAGAAGAGACTCTGAATCGATCCTGACTGAAAGGGCCGTTTTCCGGTCAGCGCTTGATACGCTACCACCCCCAGCGAGTATTGGTCCGCCCGGCCGTCCAGGTCACCACCCATAATCTGCTCGGGAGACATATAAAACGGGCTGCCCAAGGATGTCCCGGCCTGCGTGAGCGCAGTCTGCCCGGCGAGTCCCTTGGCGATCCCGAAATCGCAGATCTTCACCGTGCCGTTCTCGTCCAGCATGATGTTGGCGGGCTTGATATCGCGGTGAATGATCCCTTTACTGTGCGCATAATCCAGCGCCGCGGCGGTCTGCCACAATACTCGCCGCAAAACGTCCTTACCGGGCGGCTGCGGCGCGCTCAACACTTTTTCCAAGGTGGGGCCATTCACGTACTCCATGGCGATGAAGGCGTTTTCGCCCTCTTCCCCCACGTAGTAAACTGTGACGATGCCGGGGTGGCTGAGAATACCCGCCGCTTGCGCCTCCCGGAACAGGCGCGCGCGAAGCATCTCCCGGTCCTTTGGATCGGAGAACTCCTGCAAGAGAATGACTTTGATGGCGACTGACCGGCCGATAGCGGGATCCAAGCCGCGCAGCACCACCCCCATGCCGCCGCGGCCGATTTCCCCGATCACTTTATACGGGCCAATTCGCTCCATTCGTCTATCAAGTTGTGCCGGTGGTCGCAGCTTGCTTCTTCACGTCCGCCTCGGTTTGATCGGCCACCGCCTGTAGCTTTTGCAGGTCGGCCCGCACCGCATCTGGTTGGGGTTGCGGAACCTCTCCGGCGGAGGTTTGCGTGTCCGGAGCGGGTGGCAATCCGTTCTTGCCTTGATTGTCGGCAAGCGTTTTCAGTCCGGAGTCGATCTTTGCCCGGAACTGGTTATGCATCTCTTGCAGGTCCGCGACAGTGATCGCAACTTTCTGGCCCGTGGGGCAGTCCGACCGCTTGCTGCTGGCAACCTTCACGCTGACGTTTTGTTTGGCATCCGGTGTGTCGTCGATCCGCGTGATCACGTCGCCCGGAGATAAACTGCATGCCTGGTCGCCGGCATTTACGTCGATGTTGCTGGAAACCACGAAAACGCTCACGGCCGGATCCAGGGCGTCCGGTTTTTGCTCTGCGACCTGCGTTGCAGGCGCCGCCGCGGGCGCTGCCGCCGGCGCCGCTGCGGGCGCGGCTGCAGGCACCGCAGCCGCCGGCTGCTGCTGCTGATTCACCGCTGCGGCCCGCTCGGCATCGATCTGCCGTTTCACTTCGTCGGCAATCGCCTGCTTGATCTCCGGAGTAAGAACCGTGTTCTGGGCCGCGGATTGGTCCGGCGGCGGGCCGCCGGGGCCCGTCGGCTGCGCCGCGGACGCTGCCCCGGCATCATAGGCTGCCCGCAGGCTCTCCGCCAGCAAATAGTCCGTAAGCCACAAGGAGGCTACCGGGTAATAAGGCGCCGGCGCAAAGTAATAACCGTATGGGGCATACCACGCCGCGCCCCACCAGCCCCAACGGTAATGAACTGGGGTCAGCCAGGGATTGTAGGCCCAACCGTAGAAGGCTGGGCCGTAATAATAGCCCGGCACGTAGCGGAAGAAAAAGGCGCCCCGATAGGAAAACCTGTTATAAACGTACACACTCGTGCGCCCGCCGACCACATAGGTCCGCTGCACGTACACGCGGCCATTGCGGTTCATGTAGGCGCGCTGCGAATAACCGCTGTTGGGTCCCGTGCTCACCAACATTCGACCGTTGCTCCGGGTGACGATCGTGCGCTGGCCGCCCGCGCCGTGCCTGATGGTGACTCCGCCCGCCGTGTGGATGGACTGGATGTGGCCCCCGGCGGAGAACCTCGCCGTTGTACCGTTGGAAAACGTTCGGGTAGTGGACGGACCTGTCCGGGCGGCGTGGGCCCCGCCGGCGGAGCCGAAATGCGTCCCGCCGGCCGAGCCGGGATGGGCGGCGCCGGTCGAGCCGAAGTGCGTCCCGCCGGCCGAGGCGGGATGGGCGCCGCCGGTCGAGGCGGGATGGGCGCCTGTTGAGCCGGCGTGGGTGGTTGCACCGGAACCGTATTTGACGCCGGGAGATGTGCTAGCTGGATGCTGACTTGGGGCCGTCCTGACGCTCGCCTTTGCAGGCGCATGCGCGGCCGGGGCCGCTTTTGGAGCGGCGGCCGGTCTTGAAGGGCTCGATTTGGGTTTGTTGCCGGCCCAGGCCAGCGGTGCCATCAGCAAAACCAGGATCATTGACCAGTTTCGTGCGACGTTCTTGTGCAGACTCATGGCGTTTCTCCTATACGGTGCAACTATCCCTCGTGACTTCGAAACCATAAATGTTTCAGCCGGAATCCCCGTTAAATGCACCGGACAGCGTTAATTATACTTCAAACGCGACGAAGCGGCGCCTGCGCCGTGGCATCACGCGAGTGCTTAACCATTTTGGGGACTTCAGACGGAAACCGCTCCCTGACGGTCGCGGCTCGGTGCCGGGCACATTGATTTCGCGAGGTTTACCGAGCCGGGCCCCGAGGGCACCCCGTAAGGGAGCGGGTGCATTCCCCCAAAGACGGTTAAGCACTCGCGTGATGCCACGGCGCGGACGGCGCGGCGGATTCGGATGCTACATTAACAGATACCCCCTATGACCCGCTGTATATCCTGCGCTTCGGAGATTCCCGATACCAGCCGGTTCTGTCTGGCATGCGGCAAGCCGGTGGCGGATAACTCCGAGACCGCGGTCATGCCAGGGCCGTCCGCGCCGGTCTCGGGTGCGGGGCAATCGCGTGCCGCGGCCGTTCCCGCGCGCGTCTCGGCCAGCGCTGGACGCTTCGCCGCCGGCGTGCTGGTGACCGGGCGCTATCGGATCATCGGACTGCTCGGCAAGGGCGGCATGGGAGAGGTCTATCGCGCCAACGACCTCACGCTCGATCAGCCGGTGGCGCTCAAGTTTTTGCCCGAATCCATGGCGCGGGACGCCGCCATGCTGGCCCGCTTTCACAACGAAGTGCGCGTCGCGCGCCAGGTCTCGCACCCGAATGTCTGCCGCGTGTACGATCTCGGGGAAGTCGACGGCCAGCCCTACCTTTCGATGGAGTACATCGACGGCGAAGACCTCGGCTCGTTGCTGCGCCGCATCGGCCGTCTGCCCGCGGACAAGGCGATCGAGTTCGCGCGCCGCATCTGCGCGGGCTTGGCCGCCGCGCACGACAAAGGCGTGCTGCATCGCGACCTGAAGCCGTCCAACATCATGGTCGACAGCCAAGGCCGGGTGTTCATCACCGACTTCGGCCTGGCGGCGGTCACCGGCGAGCTGCGCGAAGCCCAGGCGCGCGAGGGCACCCCGGCGTACATGGCGCCGGAGCAACTGGCCGGCAGCGAAGTGACCGCGCGCAGCGATATCTATGCGCTGGGGCTGGTGTTATACGAGATGTTCGCGGGCAAGCGGCCGTTCGAAGCGGGCACGCTGGCCGAGATGATCCGGTTGCAACAACAATCCACGCCCGCCAGCCTGACGGCCGTGGCGAAGGATGTGGACCCGGCGGTGGAGCGCGTGATCCAACGCTGCCTGGCCGCGGACCCGCGCAAGCGGCCGGCCACCGCGCTGGCCGTAGCTGCCGCGCTGCCGGGCGGCGATCCATTGGCGGCGGCGCTGGCCGCGGGCGAAACTCCGTCGCCGGACCTGGTGGCTGCGGCGGGCCAGCAGGTGGGCATCCGGCCGGTGCTGGGCCTGGCTTGTCTGGCGGCGACGATTGCCGGTTTAGTCGCGGCCATGCTGATTGGACCGCGCGTGCAGTTGATCTTCAAAGTGGCTATGGAACATCCGCCGGATGTGCTGGTGGAGAAGAGCCGCGACCTGGCCCGCGCGCTGGGATACACGGCGAAGCCCATGGGCGTGGCGCACGGGTTTGCCTACGATGGCGATTACCTGCAGTATGTCGAGCGCAGCGACAAGTCACCCAGCCGCTGGAAGCACCGGTTGGGCAACATGCAGCCGCCCGCCATTGCGTTTTGGTATCGCGAGAGCCCGCGCCCCCTGCGGCCCGAGGCATTCCCGTTGGGCACGGTGGATCAGGGCGATCCGCCGCCCATTGTCTCGGGGATGGTCTCGGTGACGCTGGATCCGCAAGGCCGGCTCGTGGAGTTCGACGCGGTGCCCCCGCAGGTCGAGACGGCATCCGGTGAGGTCCCGCCGCCCGATTGGAAGCGCTTGTTCGACGCGGCCGGTCTGGACATGTCGCGTTTCTCCGCGGCCACGCCGCAATGGACGCCGCTGGGCATCTGCGACGCACGCGCCGCCTGGACCGGCGTTCTGTCCAGCGGGCCGCCGAACCCGGTGCGCGTGGAGGCTGCCGCGTGGCGCGGGAAACCCATCTACTTCCAGATTGTGGGGCCGTGGACTCGTCCGGACCGCATGCAGACCTTTATGCTCACCGCGGGCATCAAGGCCTTTGCGATTACAGGTCTGGTTCTGACCGGGTTGCTGCTGGCGGCGGCCATATTATTGGCACGCCATAATACCCGGCGCGAGCGAGGCGACCGGCGCGGCGCCCAGCGATTGGCCGGCTTCTCGGCATGCGTGTTCATGTTGATCTGGATTTTCGGCGGCTCGCACGTCGCCGGCTTTGGTGAACTGCTGCTGTTTTTCGGCGCGCTGAGTTACGCCCTTCTGCTGGCGGCGGCCGTCTGGGTATTGTATATGGCCATCGAGCCTTTCGCGCGGCGCCGGTGGCCGCACAGCATGATCGCTTGGAACCGGCTCCTGGCGGGTAGCGTCGGCGATCCGCTGGTCGCCCGCGACGTGCTCGTTGGGCTGACTCTGGGAACGGCAGCGGCGCTGGTGACGAAGCTGCACCAACTGGTGCTCCTGGACTTCGGCGAAACACCCAGCATCGCGGTGCAACCGGAATCGCTGCTGGGCGTTAAGGGCGCTGTGGCGGCGTTCCTGACATTGATTCCGAACTGCGTCGTTACGGCGTTGGTCTGGTCCGTGCTGATTCTCGTTCTGCGCGTAGTGCTGCGCCGCGATTGGCTGGCTGCGGGGGTCTTCGTGTTGATGTACGTAGTTTTGAACGTGCTGGTGGCCACCGCGTCTCCAGTTCTGACCGCCCTTTTTTCGGCGGTCTCGACCGGTTTGCTGGTTTTCACGATGCTCCGCTTCGGCCTGGTGGCTCTGATCGCCTCGTTCTTCGTCTTCGAGTTTCTGCTGATGTTTCCGATCACGGCGGATTTCTCGTCCTGGTATGCGGGAACATCGTTGTTCTCCGTGCTCAGCGTCGCCCTCTTGGCGGCTTTCGCGTTCCATTCGTCGCTGGCGGGGCGGCCGCTGTTTGGCGAGGCTGAATAGCGGGTCGCCCTGTGGCGCACGCTTTAGCGTGCAGGGGCGAACTTCAGTTCGCCCTGCGGGACGTCTTGCGCAGTGGTTCTCTGGAAAGCGTAATGCCGCATAGTTTTCCAGACGAGATGCGATGAATTGGAGGGCGGGCAATCCTGCCCGCAGCCGGTTTTCAGCCGGCTCTGGCCGCCAAAAAAGGCGTCCCCAGAGGGGACCCCAGGCCAAGATTGGCCGCCCTCCAGTTTATGGAGAGTGCTCGGATCTGGAAAACTATGTGGCGCACGCTTTAGCGTGAAGCTGCCGGCTTCAGCCGACCGTGCGGCGAACTGAAGTTCGCCGCGGCACGCTAGAAGCGTGTCCCACAAGACGGCGTCAGCCTGGGCGGACGCGCATCGGGCTCCAGCAGCCACACGGTCCGGTCCGGATAATACCGGCGCAGCTTTTCATCTTCGGCCGCGCCCAGGTCGCGCGCCCACACCACGCGGGCGCCGTCGATATCCGCCGCGTTGTACACCCACTCATCCTGGAAGATATGGCGCGGCCAGTAGCGCACGAAAACCAGTTGCTTGCCGGGTGCCTGAGCAAGCTGGTTGTGGATGGCGCCGCGCCGCTCAGGATTACGCAACGCCAAAGACCATGGGTCGTTGCTCCACACGTGAAGGCCGTATTCGAAAGCAAACTGGGCGATGCACAATGCGATGATAATGCGGGCCGCCAGAGCGTTCCAGCGGCTCACTTGCTCCAGCCCGGTGACGCTGATCAGAACAAACAGGCACGTCACTCCGGCCATGTAGTGATATTGGAATGCCGGAAAGAAATTGACTCCTAAGGCAAAGACCAGCGGACAAGCCAACACCCAAACAAACCACAGGCGCCGCAGAGCCGCAAAGAAAAATGGCAGCGCCAAGTAGAGCGGCGGCATAAAGAAGAACCGATAGTAACGGATACGGTAGGCCAGGCGCAGCAGATAGCTGCCGACAGTCTCTGCCCGATCTCCGCGAAACGAAAGCTGCATCTTATAGTCCAGCTCCTGTTCGCGGGTCAACTCGCGGTGCGGCGCCGGATTCGCTTCGAACGTGAGGGCCGCGGGCACGCCGTACTGATATTGGCTGAGCGCATAGGGCAGGGTCGTCCAACTGCCAGTGACTTGTTTGTTCTGGAGCAGCGTGAAACCGATGGCCGGCAACACTACGATGGCCGCGGCCAGTAGAGGTCTTTTGACCGACTTCCAGGCCGGCAGTAAGATTAGGATGACGCAAAGCACCAAATAGACAGACTCATAGGGACGAGTCAGTAAGTGTATCGCCAGCCCTGCGCCGAGCAACACCCCATCGCGCAGGCGTCCGCCGCGCCGCAATCGGGGCAGCGCTCCGAAAACCAGGCATCCCGCTGCCGCCGGGAGCGCCCCGCCCCAATAGCTGTTCATCCACTGGTTGAGCGGTCCGAATTCCATGACGGCCAGCACGCCGCCCATGAGCGCCCATCCGGGAGTGGTCCAGCCGCGCAGCATCCAATAGCAGAGCGCGCACAGCGTGGCCACCGAGATCAACACACCGGCCCAGGGAGTGCCGAGAATCATCCAGCCGAGAGCCAGGGCCGCGCCTTGGCCGACTGGGTAGATCGAGCTGTAAGTGGGCTCCTGTAAGACGAAGAACGTCTCGAAGAACCGATGGAACGGATGCGCAGGATTCGCCAGGCGAAAATGCCGCAACGTGTCCGCAACCAACAGATGACTGAATTCGTCATAAATATCCGGCACGGGCGCGGGATGGCGCGGGAGAAGCGCCAGCCGCAACGCCACCGGTAGCGCGGCCAGCAGCAGGATCGACCAGACGGGCTTCTGCGCGAGCCTGGCCGCATAGGGTTCCAGCCATGGACGCCAGACCAGCGCGAGCGCCAGCAGCAGCGCTGCCAGCCCCAGTTCGATGAGGTCGGCGAGGCCCATGCCGAGCGGATTGGCGAGTGGCAGAAACGACTGGGCCAGGTGCGGGAGCAACATGCGGTGTGCGCTACCGAGCCGCGACCGTCAGGGAGCGGTTTCTACTAGGGGTTGATAGCATGGAATGCTGTGCATGCGTCGACCTACACCATAACAGATCAGGAGCGCATGGCGCACGCCGCGAACTACTTCGCCTGGCAAGGCCGGCTGGTTGCGCCGGAGTTGGGACAGCGGGTGATTGAGGTGGGTTGCGGCATCGGAAATTTTACCCGGATGTTGCTCGATCGCGAGACGGTCCTCGCCGTCGATGTGGATCCCGCGTGTATCGAGCGGCTGCGCGAGCGGTATTCCAATCGGCGGAATCTGCATGCTTTCGTTTGCGAACCGGACACCGCGGCATTTGCCGACTTAGCGCGCTGGCGCCCGGATTCCTGCGTCTGCCTGAACGTATTGGAACATATCGACAACGACGGCCTGGCGCTGGAAGCCATGGCATCCGTACTGGTTCCGGCCGGGGCGATCGTGTTGCTGGTGCCGGCATTCCAGGCCCTTTATGGCCCCATCGATCGGAATCTGAGCCATCGCCGGCGGTATAGCCGCAAGACGCTGGCCGGGCTCGCGCATCGCGCCGGTCTCCGCATCGAAAAGCTGCACTACGTCAACGCCATCGGCTTCTTCGGATGGTGGATGAACGCGCACGTGTTCCGGCGGGAAGCGCAGTCCGAACTCCAGATCCGCATCTTCGACCGGTGCGTCGTGCCGTGGCTGTCGCGCCTGGAAGCCATCGCGCCGCCGGGCTTCGGGCAGTCGCTCTTCGCGGTCCTGCGGAAGCCATGAAGGTCTCGATTATCATTCCGGTCTATAACGAATTCCGCACGTTCAGCCAGGTGCTGGAACGCGTGCGGCGCGCGCCATTGCCCACGGGCTCGGTGAAGGAAATCGTCGTGATCGACGATGGCTCCACGGATGGAACCGCGCAGATGCTTGGTGAGCCGCTTGGGGAGGTCACGCATCGGCGAATCAGTCACTCCGGCAAAGGATCGGCGATCCGCGCCGGAATCCAACTGGCGACGGGCGATATCGTCCTCATTCAAGATGGCGACCTCGAATACGATCCGAACGACTACGCGCGGATGCTCGAACCCATCGTCAGCGGCGACGCCGACATCGTCTACGGCTCGCGCTTCCTCCGCCAACCGGTCGCGATGGCTCTGCCCAACCGCATCGCAAACCGAATCCTGACAGCGGTGGCGAACCTGCTCTATGGCGCGCAACTGACCGACGAAGCCACCGCATACAAGGCGTTTCGCGTGTCGGTGCTGCGCAGGATTCATCTCGAATGCCGCCGCTTCGAGTTCTGTCCGGAGGTCACCGCCAAAGCGCGCCGTCTTGGATTTAGCATCCACGAAGTGCCTGTGGGCTACAACGCGCGCGGCATCGCGGAAGGCAAGAAGATTCGCGCCCGCGATGGTTGGGAAGCTTTATGGACGCTGCTGAAGTATCGCTTCGCGCCGCGCGCCCGTCTTTAGATGCTCCAGGAACGGCTCGCAAGACTCCCGCCGCAGCCCGGCCTCGAGCACCCCGCCGTCATCGGTGAACGCGATGCACTCCTGCTCCTCACCGCGAAGCTGGGCTACCGCGGCAATCCCTCGCCGTTGGGTTCGAGCGGATTTGGATAGCGGAAAAACTTCCTAACCTTTCCTCGAGTTCGGCGTATATACCTACGAGCGGCCTTCCGGTAGAGCTTCTGCCGGAGTACCATAAGAGTTCGCCATCATGAGGAAGAAGCCTGCACAAACCGATATCCTGCAAGGCACGCTCGACATGCTGATATTGCAAATCCTTGCGCCCGGACCCGCCCACGGGCACACGATCGCCTATGTCATCGAGCGGCGTTCGGAAGAAGTCCTACTGGTAGAGCACGGATCGCTTTATCCCGCCCTGCATCGCCTCGAAGACCGCGGCTGGATCGCCTCCTTCTGGGGCACGTCGGAGAACAATCGCAAGGCGCGCTACTACCGCCTCACGGCTGCCGGGCGGAAGCAGTTGAGCGCGGAAATGAGCCGCTGGGAGCGCGTAGTGCGCGCGGTCAACCGGGTGCTGCGGCCCGTCGAGGAGTGAGCGCATGAGCTGGCGGAGATTCATCAAGCGGCGTTGGTGGGACGAAGAACGCGCGCGCGAGATCGCGGCGTATCTGGAAACCGAAACCGCCGACAACATCGCGCGCGGCATGCCGCCCAGCGAAGCCGCCGCGGCTGCGCGCCGCAAGTTTGGCAATCCCGGATTGGTGCGAGAGGAGATTTACCTCATGAACACCAGCGCGGGCTGCGCCTGAGTCCCGGATTCGCAGCGGTGGCGATCGTCTCGCTGGCGCTGGGAATCGGCGCCAATACGGCCATCTTTCAATTGCTCGACGCAGTCCGCCTGCGCAGCCTGCCGGTCCAAAACCCGCAGGAGCTTGCCGAAGTGAAGATCGTGGGCGGCAACCACGGCATGGGCCTCAACCAGACCTATGGAGAACTGACGCGCCCGATCTGGCAGTTGATCCACGATAAGCAGCAGGCCTTCTCAGGGATGTTCGCGTGGAGCGCGAACCAACGGTACGTGGGCCAGGGTAGCGAAATGCGCAGCTTCCGCGGCCTCTGGGTGAGCGGCGATTTTTTCCGCGTGCTGGCAGTGCGGCCTTGGCGCGGGCGTCTGCTGATGCCCGAAGATGCGGGACCGTGTCCGGTCACTCACGCGGTCGTCAGTTACGCGTATTGGCAAAGCCATCTGGCCGGACGCGAACCAGGTCCCAGCGTGAAGCTGGTAGTGAATAACGATTTAGTGGAAATCGTGGGCGTGACGCCGCCGGAGTTCTTTGGCATGTCCGTGGGCGACAACTTCGATATCGCTCTGCCGTTTTGCCAGCCGAAAGAGGAATTGCGTCGCGACATCTTCGAGGTGTCCGTTATGGGTCGCCTCAGGCCCGGCTGGACCCTTCCGCGCGCCTCCGCGGAAATGCAGACGCTCAGTCCCGGCATTTTCGAAGCCAGCATTCCGCCCGGCCGCGACCCTCGCACGATTGAGATGTACAAGCACTTCCGGCTGGCCGCCGTCCCGGCTGCGCAGGGCGTGAGTTGGCTCCGCGAAACTTACGATAGCTCGCTGTGGCTCCTGCTGGGGATCACCGGCTTGGTGCTGCTGATGGCGTGCGCCAACCTGGCCAACCTGCTGCTCGCGCGGGCCAGCACCCGCGAACGCGAGCTCGCTGTGCGCCTGGCCCTGGGAGCGTCGGGCTCCCGCCTGATCCGGCAGTTGCTTGCGGAAAGCGCACTGCTGGCTGCCGCCGGGACCGCGCTGGGGATCGCTCTCGCGGACTCTTTGAGCGGCGTGCTGGTCTGGGCGATCTCCACCGAAGGTTCGTCCGTGAATCTGAATACCGCCATGGATTGGCGCGTGCTCCTGTTCGCCGCCGGAGTGGCTATCCTAACCTGTGTCGCCTTCGGCGTCCTGCCCGCGTTGCGCGCCGCCCAAGCGCAGCCAGCCTCTGCCATGAAGGCCGGCGGACGCGGCATGACCGCGGGACGTGAGCGTTTCTCGCTGCAGCGCCTGATGGTGGTCACCCAAATCTCTGTTTCGCTCGTTCTGCGGGTGGCCGCGCTCTTGTTTGTGCGCAGCTTCCGGAACTTGATGACGTTCGATCCGGGCATGCGGGAAAGCGGCATCGTGACCGGATTCCTGGGATTCTGGCAGTCCAATCTGCCGCCCGGGCGCTGGGTGGAGTTCAAGCGCGAACTGCTGGACGAAGTCCGCGCCACACCCGGCGTGCTGGATGCCGCCACCACTACCAACGCGCCGCTGCTGGGACCCAGTTGGGAACACGGCGTGCGCGTCGAATCGGTCGAAGGCGATTCGAAGTTTACCTGGGTAAGTCCGGGCTATTTCGATACCATGGGCATTCCTGTAGTCCGCGGCCGCGGCTTCAACCAGAATGACACCGCCGCGTCCACGCGAGTCGCGGTCGTGAACCGGACTTTCGTGCGCAGGTTTCTGGGCGGCGCCGATCCGATCGGGCACACGCTGCGCACGATTCAGGAACCGAATTATCCTTCGACGGTCTATGAAATCGTCGGCGTGATCCCGGACACGCAGTACAACGCCACGAGGAACGAGATTACGCCGTAAAGTCCGACCATTGCCAATACCGCGGCGAGGCAGGCCGAAGAATCCGGACAGCATCGCCATCTCGTTGAGTTGAGCGATTTTCAGAAGGATGTCCGCGACGAGCTAACGCCCGAGCGCCCGATGACGTCGGGGTACCTGGCGGCGAGTCTGCGCTTGATTGTCGCGCCGATCGCCGCCGGCGGCGCGTTCGAATGGATCATCAAGCCGGTCCACGGGCCTGGCGCCGGGAGTTGCGAGGCCGGCGCGAAGGTCATCGGAGGCGTCTTGCCGCGCAAGTCGCGGCGACGCAACGAAATCGGCATACGTCTGGCGCTGGGCGCGGCACGCGGACAAGTAGTCGCCATGGTCATGCGGGAAGCCGGACGCCTGCTCGCGATCGGCGTCGTTGCCAGGCGCAGCGCTATCGCTGGTCGCCGGGCGCGGCGTCAGTTCGCTGCTATTCGGGCTGAAGCCGTACGATCCGTCCACGCTGGTAGCGGCGGCGCTGCTGCTGGCGCTGATCGCGGCCGCCGCCAGCTTCATCCCCGCACGCCGCGCGTCGAAGCTCGATCCCATGGCCGCCCTACGCGACGAGTAATGAATCGCTGCCGCGCAGCTCCTGATGTTAGCCTCAGTCCGCATAAAAGTGTGAGCGTAGTTCAGCTACTGTGATGTAGCGCGATGCCTGGCGATAGATGGCTTGCAAGGTACCCCGATCCAGTTCGTCGTGCAAAGGGACCGTCAGGTTCTCGTGCACTCCATTTACCAGGACGCGCCGTAGCTTCACGTGACTCCCTCGTTGCGAGATCTCCCGGAATCCGAATCGGGCAAACGTGCGGATAAGATCGCCGCCGGACAACGTGCGCAGCTTGGGCATCAGGCGACTGCCGGAAGCTCCATGGTGGCCAGTATGGTCGGATCGTCCGATAAGCCCATTGCGGCCAGATCTTCACCTTCGAGGTGCAAAGAAATCGCCTCTCGAATATTGGCCGCCAACTCGTCGAGAGTCGCTGCCTCGGTCACGACCGGCAGGTCCAGACACTCGGCCACATATTTTTGCTCGCCTCGAAAGATCCGTACTTGAATCGTGCGTTTCATCGGCGTAGGCTCCTCAACCACTTTACCATTCGGGCGGCAGGACCTCCCTGGGCCGCTGAAGAGGATTCGGGATCGGCGTCACGCAGACGGACCTGCGGCAGGCAACGATCTTCAGATGGCTATCCGCGAAGATATCCGGCCTGAGAGGCTGAATTCCGACAGCGCCCAACCGCCTGACTCCGGGCGAGGCGCGCTGCTAATGCGCCAAGTGGACGTCGTGTTCCTGCAAGATCGGCGTCCCGGTGATGCGTCCGTAGAGAACGTCGGGATCAAGGTCCGCTCCGTTCGGCCAAGTCACAGTGCCGAGCTCCGGATCGACGCGAACCTGCGCGAAGTAGGCGGGGTCGCGCAGCGGCTCGAAGACGCCGTGAAAGCTGAGATGGGGCGCGAGATCGACCACGCCCTCAACGCCGTCCTCGAACCGAAGATGCAAGCGATAATCGGCGAGCGCTTCTGCGGCAACGATGTCCTTCAAACATAATCTACTCCAGAGGCGGAATGGGCTTAAGCTGCGCCTCGGCCCTCGCCAGGTTCCAATCCTCGATCAACTCCGCGCGATGCATTGCCGCCCACTCTGTCACCAAGCCGAGCGCACGAGGCGAAAGGCGCCCTCTCAACAAAGCCAGTGTCTCGATGGAGATCAGCGCCTTCTGGCCGGAATAACGCACATGAAAGTGCGGTGGCTCGTGGTCGCTGTAGTAATCTGCACAACGATACCAAAGATTCGACTGATCTCAGGCATGCCGGAAACATCGATCTCGGGCGGCAAGTGGCCCCCTGACTTCAATGGTATCAGCGATCTGGGGAATTCGGGGATCCGTGCTTGACTGGAAACTTGTGGTGAGCGGCTCTCCCGCCATTCCGTCGACGGGCGCAAATAAACGATCACGCGTCCCCAAAGTCCGCCATCGCACTGAACCGAAAGGACAGCGCTCAATTGATACGCAACCGGCTCCCTCTCTCGATGCTATTCTGAAGTCGGGATTGAGAACCGCGTCCATCTTCGCGCGGGTCCACCGCCCCGAAGGGCCGAAGGGCGCGCCTCGGATGCGGACACAAAAGTGGAGATTCCCGCAACGCGATCTGAGCCGACGGATCGCATCACCCTTGGTTTTATTTATCCGCATCTGCGTTCATCTGTGGCCAGATATGCTTTTCTTGAGCCCAACGGGAACGTCAAAACCCGATATTGGCCGCCGATGAACGGAAGTTGGCCTGAGGCTGACGATGGTTTACAGAGTGCCCCCTAGACAGTCGGCGGCCCGTGACCGGTCTATCCCTCCCCCGGCGAGGCTGGCCGAGCGGCCTGAAGTACGAGTACGCTCGGATCTTGCAGTTTCCTTTGAGTTCTTCACGACTCTCCACTTTTGTGTCGCACACCCGCGCGCCTCCGCCACCCACCCCTCGCCCTGCTATCCTGTACGGTGGCAAGCGAACCACCCGCGAAAGGAGAACTTCTAAGTGAGAGTCGGCGTATTCACCGCCTTGTTGGCGCAACTATCCCTCGACGATGTTCTGAAAAAGCTCAAGAGCATCAATATCGATACGGTGGAACTCGGAACAGGCAACTATCCGGGCGATCCACACTGCAAGCTGTCCATGTTGGACAGCAAGGCCGAACTGAACGAATTCAAGAATAAGCTGGCGGACAACGGCTTCACCATCAGCGCCCTGAGCTGCCACGGCAATCCGCTGCATCCCGATCAGGAGCGCGCCAAGCACGATCAGGACGTCAGCCGCAAAACCATCCGCCTGGCCGAGAAACTGGGCGTTCCCGTGGTCATCGATTTTTCCGGCTGCCCGGGCGACTGCGACAAATCCAAGTGGCCCAACTGGGTCACCTGTCCCTGGCCGCCGGACTACCTGGAAATCCTGAAGTGGCAGTGGGAAGCCAAGGTCGCGCCCTACTGGACCAAACAGGCCAAATTCGCCGCCGATCACGGCGTGAAGGTCGCCATCGAAATGCATCCCGGCTTCGTGGCATACAGCCCGGAAACCATGCTCAAGCTGCGCTCGATCGCCGGCCCGTCGATCGGCTGCAACTACGATCCCAGCCACATGTTCTGGCAGGCGATCGATCCCATCGCCGCCATCCGCGTGCTGGGCGACGCCATCTTCCACGTGCACGCCAAAGATACGCAAATCTACGAACGCAACCTGCCGCTGACCGGCGTGCTCGACACCAAGTCCTATACCGACGAACGCAACCGCGCCTGGATCTTCCGCACCTGCGGCTACGGCCACGGCGCGGAATGGTGGAAGGAGTTCGCCTCCACGCTGCGCATGTTCGGCTACGATTACGTGCTCTCCATCGAGCACGAGGACAGCCTGCTGTCGCCCGAAGAAGGTTTGCGCAAGGCCGCCGATTTCCTGAATGGCATCGTGATGAAGGACCAGCCCGCCGCTGCCTGGTGGGTGTAGACAAGTGCGCTTCCTCCTCCTGCTGGCCTGCGCGGGATCCCTGCTCGGGGAGTTCCGCGCGGGCGCCTTTAAGACCGTCATTACGCCGCCTGTCGAGGGCCGTCCGCCCGTCTATATGGCGGGGTTCGGACATAACCGGGTGGCCGTCACGGTGCACGACGATCTCTACGCGCGCTGCCTGGCGTTCAGCGCCGGCCAGAAGCCGCTGGTGGTGTGCGAGGTCGATCTGATCGGCTTCTTTCTGGATGATGTCGAGCGCGTGCGCGCGAAAGTCCCGGAGGCCGGCGTGGTGGTGGCCTCCACGCACGTGCACGAAGGCCCCGACACGATGGGGCTTTGGGGTCCGGCCGCGGGGCAATCGGGAATCGACGAGACTTACAACAGCTTCGTTGTGGATCGTATTGCAGAAGCGGCTAAGGGCGCGCTCGCCGCGCTGGAGCCGGCTACGCCATCGCTGGCCGTGGTGCACAGCGCGGAGCTCGATTCGTTCATTAACGACGATCGCCCGCCGGTGGTGCACGACCCCGACCTGATCGTCCTTTCGCTCACCGGCAAGGACGGCAAGCGAATCGCCACGGCGGTGAATTGGGCCAATCATCCCGAAACACTGGGTTCGCGCAATACGCAGATCAGCGCGGACTATCCTGGCTTCTTCTACAAGCGCCTGGAAGCCAGACTGGGCGGCATGGCCGTGCTATGGAACGGCGCGGTGGGCGGGATGCAGTCGCCGCTGGGCGCTAAGATCAAGGACCCCGCCACGGGCGTGATCGCGGGGGAAAACAGTTTCCGCAAGACGCAGATTCTCGGCGAGCGCATCGCGGATCTGGCGGCGGACGCGGTGCGCCCCGCCGAGCCCGTGCGCATCGACAAAGTCGAGTTCGCCGAACGCATCATCACTATACCGGCGACCAATCGCGGCTTCCAGATGGCGGCCCAGGCGGACCTGTACAAAGGACGCAAGAAGACCACGGCGGACGGCGCCACGACCACGTCCGTCGGATTGATCCGCATGTCGGGCCGCCAGCCCGTGCTAGCCATCGCGCTGGTGCCGGGCGAGATGTATCCGGAACTGAGCTTGGGCGGCGTAGAGCGCTACGCGGGCGCCGATTTTCCGGATGCGCCCATCGAAACGCCCATCAAATCCATGCTGCGCGCGCCATTCAAAATGCTGATCGGCCTAGCCGACGACGAGATCGGCTACATCATCCCGAAGGCGGAGTGGGACGAGAAGCCTCCTTACCTGCAGAACGCCAAGAAGGCCTGGTACGGCGAAGAGAATTCCGTCGGGCCGGACGCGGCTGCGCGCATCGCGGCGACGATACAGGAGCTGGCTCGCTAACGCGAGTGCAGCCGCGTGGCGCGCCGCCTCAGCGTGCCACTGTCGGCTTCAGCCGGCGGCCAAGGCGGGCTTCGCTCGCCGAAGCGCGGACTGAAGTCCGCGCCAGCAAGCTAGTCAAGGGCTTCGCCCTTGGTATCCCTGGTGGTGTCTGGAGGCGTTCATCGCATAAACTTCCAGGTAGTGACCTTGGAGGATAACGATG